>ENA-ORRA01000409-ORRA01000409.1-human-gut-metagenome-genome-assembly--contig:-NODE-409-length-41433-cov-2.968123_pt1 | contig 41433 bp, 39 predicted proteins | sample MGYA00242169_ERZ509122 | MGnify/ENA primary metagenome ERZ509122 (study PRJEB26280, sample SAMEA2338650) | human gut metagenome | biome: human gut; feature: human-associated habitat; material: faeces...
TCCGCACACCCGTATTATTATGCAGGAGTCTATTATTTGCAGGAGCCGAGTGCGATGGCACCAGCAGCGTTTTTACCAGTAGAACCGGGAGACAGGGTGCTTGATCTTTGTGCGGCACCAGGGGGAAAGTCTACGGCACTTGCGGCAAAGCTTCAGGGAGAAGGAATTTTGCTATCGAATGATATCAGTGCTTCCCGGTGTAAGCCGCTCCTTAAAAATATGGAGATGGCAGGCATTTCGAATGCGGTGATAACCTGTGAATCACCGGAAAAGCTTGCAGACCGGTTTTTTGGATACTTTGACAAAGTGCTTGTGGATGCCCCATGTTCCGGAGAAGGAATGTTTCGACGGGAACCATCAATGGTAAAGAGCTGGTCACTTGAAGAAGTGGATCGGTATGCAGAATTACAAAGAGAGATTCTTTGTCATGCAGCACAGATGGTAAAACCAGGAGGATATCTGTTGTATTCGACTTGCACTTTTGCTAGGGAAGAGGATGAACAAACCGTAGAGTATTTTTTAGAACAGAATGCTGATTTTTCTCTGCAGGAACTTCCAATCTGTGATGGTATTGAAGAAGGCAGGCCAGAATGGACGGTAAGCGGAAGAGAAGATGTAAAGAACTGCCGGCGATTTTTACCGTATAAAGTAAGAGGAGAAGGGCATTTTGCAGCATTATTTAAGAAGCGTGAAGAAGCCGATTGTTTAGACGAGGTTTTTGAAAAGGCAGATAGAAAGCAGATAGTAAAGGAACAGGCGATATCGAAAGAAAAGATTCCGGATGCGATGGAAGAATTTATGCGTGATATTCCGGAATGGAAGCAGTGGAAGAAGCGGTTATTTTTTATAAAAGAAAGAGCGTTTCTCCTGCCAGAACATTGTCCGGACCTTAGAGGGTTACGTATCGTGCGTTCCGGACTCTATCTTGGAGATTGTCTAAAGAAGCGTTTTGAACCAAGTCAGGCACTGGCAATGGCATTACATCCATCTGGATATAAAAGAAGTATTTCATTCCCGGCGGAAGATATTCGTGTGGAAAAGTATCTTCGTGGCGAGACAGTGGATATGGATGATAGCGAACTTTCTGGCTGGACACTTTTTTGTGTAGATGAGTTTCCACTTGGCTGGGGAAAGTGTAACAGAGGAAGATTGAAGAATAAATATAATCCGGGCTGGCGTAAATTATAAATACAGAAGAACAGTTATATATAAGCAGAGATAAAGTACTCCGCCAGAGACTATAACAGGAAAGGAATAAGAATATGCCGGAAAATGCAAAGAAAGTCAGACTGGATAAGTTTTTGACACAGGCTGCGGAGCTTACCAGAAGCGAGGCAAAGCAAAAGATTAAAAAGGGCAGTGTGACAGTTAACGAAGAACTTATTAAGAAACCGGAAGTAAAGATCTCTTTGCAGGATCGTGTATGCATTGATGGAGAAGAGGTCCTATATGAACAGTACCGTTATATTATGCTGCATAAACCAGCAGGAGTGATCAGTGCCACAGAGGATGCCGAAGACAGAACAGTTCTTGACCTGATAGCAGAAGGAAAGAAGGGACTTTTTCCGGTTGGAAGGTTGGATAAAGATACAGAGGGATTGTTACTGCTTACGAATGATGGTGTGCTGGCACATAATCTTTTGTCACCAAAAAAGCATATAGATAAAACATATTTTGCAATTCTTGATGGTCCGGTGGGAACAAAGGAACAGGAACTATTTTTACAGGGGCTTGATATCGGAGATGAGAAGCTGGCACTTCCGGCGAAGTTAGAATTGACAGAGAATGAGAATGAGGTTTTTATTACTGTACAGGAAGGACGTTTTCATCAGGTCAAGAGAATGGCGCAGGCAGTAGGAAGGAATGTCACGTACTTAAAAAGGATTTCTATGGGAAACCTGGTTCTTGATCCGAACCTGAAAAAAGGGGAATACAGATCACTGACCGAGAAAGAACTTACCAGTCTAAAGAAAAAATAAACAGAAAGATAAACGGAAAGGAATTACTTTATGGCAAAAGAAAACGGCTTTTTGCCCATCAATAAAAAAGAAATGAGAGAACGAGGCTGGAAGCAGGCAGATTTTGTTTATGTTTGTGGAGATGCTTATGTAGATCATCCTTCGTTTGGAGCAGCAATCATTACGAGGCTTTTAGAAGATGCAGGATATAAGGTCGCATTTATCGCACAGCCGGATTGGAACGATGAGAACAGCATTGCGGTTTGTGGAGAACCAAAACTGGCATTTATCGTGTCGGCAGGCAATATGGATTCCATGGTGAATCATTATACTTCGTTTAAAAAGAGAAGGCATCAGGATGCATATACACCGGGAGGCGGTTTTTCCGGAAGACCGAACCGACCAACCATTGTATACAGCAATCTGATTCGAAAGACGTATAAAAAGACACCGATTTTGCTGGGAGGGATTGAAGCGTCCTTAAGAAGAATGGCGCATTATGATTATTGGAGTGATAAAGTAAAGCGTTCTGTTTTATTGGATTCTGGTGCAGATCTGCTTATGTACGGAATGGGAGAACATTCGATTCTTGAAATAGCGGAGGCATTGGATTCAGGAATAGATGTACATGATATTACGTATGTCAGAGGAACTGTTTTTAAATGTAAAGACTTAGAAGAACTTTCCTGCGAATATGAATTACTGCCATCTTATGAGGAAATCACAGAATCAAAAGAAACATTTGCCAGAAGTTATTATCAGCAATATATTAACACAGATGCGATTACTGCAAAGACATTAGTAGAACCTTACAAGAAAAAAGAATATCTTGTGCAGAATCCGCCGTCACTGCCTCTTACGGTAGAGGAGATGGATCATGTATACGAACTGCCGTATATGAGAAAGTGGCATCCTTCGTATGATAAGCTTGGCGGGGTTCCCGCATTGAAGGAGATTAAGTTTTCTCTTACAAGTAACAGGGGCTGCTTTGGAGGCTGCAGTTTTTGTGCATTAACTTTCCATCAGGGAAGAAGAATTCAGATAAGAAGCCAGGAATCTATTTTAAAAGAAGCAGAGATTTTGATTAAAGATCCGGAATTTAAAGGTTATATTCATGATGTAGGAGGACCAACGGCAGATTTTCGTCATACGGCTTGTGAAAAACAGTTGAAATATGGAGTCTGTACGAATAAACAATGTCTGTTTCCAAAGCCATGTGCGAACATGAACGCAGATCATGGAGACTATATTACACTTCTTCGGCGTTTGCGGGCACTGCCGGGAGTAAAGAAGGTATTTATTCGTTCAGGAATCCGTTTTGATTATGTGCTGGCAGATAAAAAGGATCATTTCTTAGAAGAACTTTGTAAATATCATGTCAGTGGGCAGCTCAAAGTTGCCCCGGAGCATATTTGTGACAGTGTTTTACGACTTATGGGCAAGCCTTCAAATCATGTGTATGAGCAGTTTGCAAAAGAATATCGAAATATGAATAAAAAGCTGGGAAAGAAACAGTATATGGTTCCGTATTTAATGTCTTCCCATCCGGGATCTCATTTAAAAGAAGCGATTGCTTTAGCAGAATATATTCGTGATCTTGGATATATGCCGGAACAGGTACAGGATTTTTATCCGACACCAGGAACAATTTCTACATGCATGTATTATACAGGTTTCGATCCACGAACGATGGAGAAAGTCTATGTTCCGGTAAGTTTAAAAGAAAAACAGATGCAGAGGGCATTAATTCAGTATCGGAATCCGGAAAATTATGATATTGTAAAAGCAGCATTGATTCAAGGCGGCAGAGAAGATCTGATCGGCTTTGATGAACACTGTCTGATTCCACCAAGAAAGATGGGAAAGAACTATCATCCGGCACAGAAACATTCTGTGGAGAAAAAGAATGCAATTAAGACAGACAAATTTAAAACAGACAGGTTTAAAACAGAAAAATCTAAAACAGAAAAATCTAAAATAGAAAGAGCTAAAGCAGACAGATTTAAAACAGATAGAGTTTCCGGGAAGGAAGAAGGCAGAGGAAAGGCAAAGAAGAAGACGATCCGTAACGTTCATAAAAAGAAGAAACGTGGATAGGAGGTTACCGGTGCTTCATCGGGAAGGGGGAAAGAGTTTGTGAAACTGACGATGCAAAATCACCTGGAATTAGATGAGATATGGGTGATTGCCAGAAGAAAGGAACGTCTGGAAGCCTGGTCAGATCTTTATAAAGAACAGAAGTTTCGTATTCTTCCCCTTGATCTTCAAAAGAAAGAAGATATGGATTATCTTGGAAAGACATTGGAAGAAGTACAACCACATATCGAATTATTTATTCACTGCGCGGGATTTGGTATTATGGGAAGGATTCAGGAGATTTCTATGGAAGAGCAGGCTGAGATGGTAGATGTGAACTGCCGAAGTGTTGTTGAAGTGTCCTCACTTGTGCTTCCTTATATGAAATACAGAGGACGAATGATTTATATGGCATCAGCAGCAGCCTTTCTCCCTCAGCCGGGCTTTGCGGTATATGCGGCAAGTAAAGCATTTGTTTTAAGTTATGTGCGGGCTTTACGTGCAGAAAGCAGAGAAAAACAGCTTCGTGTGACGGCAGTATGTCCGGGAGCGGTAAAAACAGAATTTTTTAATCGTGCACTTACGAAAAAACATTTGCCAGCATATAAAAAGCTAGTCATGGCAGACCCGAAGAAAGTGGTAAAAAAGGCCTGGCAGGATAATGAGAAGAATAAAGAAGTTTCCGTATACGGAAAAGTGATGAAGCTTACACAACTGGTAACAAAATTACTTCCACACTGTCTTTTTCTGCAATTTATTGGAAGGAAATAAAACAAATGAAAGAAATAACAATTACAAAAAGAGAAGAAGGACAGCGTTTTGACCGATTTCTTGGAAAGTATCTTCCGGGAGCTTCCTCCGGTTTTCTTCATAAGATGCTCAGAAAGAAGAATATTAAGCTTAATGGGAAAAAGGCAGAAGGACGGGAGAAACTCAGTGCCGGAGATTTGATTCAGATTTTCTTTTCAGATGAGACATTTGAGAAGTTTCAAAAACCGCAGGAAGGTGGAAAACAGGATACATTTACAGACGGCAAAAGCATAGTACAGAGGACGCAGGGAAAACAGCTAGAAAGAACAAAACAAAAGAAAAGACTGACAAAAGAAGAGATGAATCTTCGAGAACAGGTAAAAGTTCTCTATTCTTCCGAAGATATTCTTGTATTTCACAAACCGGCAGGAATGCTTTCACAAAGAGCCAAAGCAGATGATGATTCTTTAAATGATTATCTGATCGATTATTGTGTAAAGAATGGAATTATTTCACGAGAGGAGCTGGCAGCCTTTCGTCCGTCTGTTGCAAATCGTCTTGACCGGAATACAAGCGGGATTGTTCTTGCAGGAATTTCAATTAGGGGACTTCAGACCTTATCTATCATGTTAAGAGAGCGTACTCTTGGAAAGTATTATCTTTGCCTTGTAGAGGGAAGAGTAAAAGAAGATGCCCGTATCTCAGGTTATCTGACAAAGGAAGAAAAGAATAATAAAGTCTCACTTCATAAAGAAAAGGTAGAAGGAGCATCGTATATCGAGACAGAGTATACGGTTCTTAAAAGTACGGAAAAGGCGAGTCTTTTAAAAATCCGTCTTATTACAGGAAAGAGTCATCAGATCAGAGGACATCTAGCTTCTACGGGACATCCGGTGTTCGGTGATTACAAATATGGTAATAGAGAGTTTAATAACCAGATTAAATGGAAAGAAGGAATTAACTATCAGCTTTTGCACAGTTATGAATTGATCGTGCCGGAAGGAACAGGAGAACTTTCAGGATTACACATTATTGATCCGGTGCCGGAAGCCTTTCATCAAGTTCAGAAAAATTGGAATTTAGAATTTTCAGGACTTTCTTATACGAAAACTTCTCATACAAAAACTCCTCATATCAAGAATTCTTATACCAAGACTTTCCATCAAGTTGCTTCTCGTTCGGATAAGAGAAAAAATGACAGAGAGGGACGGAAGTAATGGCAACCTGGAATTCAAGAGGACTTCGGGGTTCCGTCTTAGAGGAACTGATAAATTATGCGAATCAAAAGTACAAAGACAAAGACCTGGCTCTTATTCAGAAGATTCCTACCCCCATTACACCAGTTCGTTTTGATAAAGAATCCAGACATATCACGCTTGCCTATTTTGAAAAGAAAAGTACAGTGGATTATATTGGGGCAGTGCAGGGAATTCCTGTTTGCTTTGATGCAAAGGAATGTGCTGCCGATACGTTTTCTTTACAGAATTTACATCCTCACCAGGTAGAGTTTATGAAAAATTTTGAAAAACAAAATGGAATCAGTTTTTTATTAATCTACTATACACATCGGCAAAAATGTTATTATCTGAGATTCTCAGAAATGATGAAGTATTGGGAGCGAATGGAACAGGGAGGCCCTAAAAATTTTAAATATGAAGAATTATCTCCAGCTTTTTTTGTGCCGGCAGCCGGTGGGATTGCATTACATTACCTTGTAGCAATGCAGGAAGATTTAAAAGAAAGAAGTATTCGGTAGATTGACGAACCTTCATTTTTCATATATAATAAGACTTTGTAAAATTTTGAGGATTATAATGTTTTTAGATATGAGGTGAGAGAAAAGTGATTAAGAGCATGACAGGATTCGGACGCGGGGAGAGTGTGTCAGAGGACTGTAAGGTAACTGTGGAAATTAAAGCGGTGAACCATAGATATTGTGATCTGAATATGAAGCTTCCAAGAAAGCTTAATTATTTAGAAGCGGATATCCGGAACTTTTTAAAACAATCTATTCAGCGTGGTAAGGTAGATGTTTTTATAAATTACGAAGATTTATCGGCAAAAGATGTGAATGTCCGCCTGAATGAAGAGTTGGGCAGAGAGTATTATGCCGCACTGACAAGATTAGGCGAAACGCTTGGGATTTCAAGCGAAGTGACCGCATTACAGATTGGAAGATTTGCTGATGTACTTACGTTAGAAGATGTGCCTGTGAATCAGGATTCGATCAAAGAACAGATTATGGAAGCTTTAAAAGAAGCTACGAATCACTTTTCTGCCAGCAGAGAAAAAGAAGGCGAGAATCTCAGAAACGATATTCTTATAAAGCTTGATGAAATGAAAGAGAATGTTACCTTTATCGAAGAAAGGTATCCGGCGATTGTCAGTGAATACCGTAAAAAGCTGGAAGATAAAGTTGCAGAACTTCTAGAAGACTCTAATATAGATGAGAGCCGTATTGCAGCAGAAGTTGTTATCTATTCAGATAAGATCTGTGTAGATGAAGAGACTGTCCGCTTAAAGAGCCATATTGATGGAATGCGTGATGAACTCTTAAAGGGCGGTAATGTCGGACGTAAGCTCGACTTTATTGCACAGGAGATGAACCGAGAAGCGAACACCATTTTATCAAAGGCGAATGATATCGAAGTGTCAGATCATGCAATTGATTTAAAAACAGAGATTGAAAAAATTCGTGAACAGGTGCAGAATATAGAGTAGACGGAGAGAGAATGGCAGATTTTATTAATGTAGGTTTTGGAAATATGGTGAATGGAGATAAGATTATTTCCATGGTCAGTACAGATGCCGCGCCAGTCAAAAGAATGATACAGAATGCAAGAGACGAAGGAAAGGCAGTTGATGCCACCTGTGGACGGCGTACAAGGACAGTGCTTGTTATGGAAAGTGACCATCTTATTTTATCTGCCCTTACGACAGATACGTTATCTTCCAGATGCCATAATAAACGCAGTGATGAGGATGAGGAAAATGAAAGATAAGGGAACATTAGTTGTAATTTCCGGATTTTCCGGTGCAGGCAAAGGAACAGTATCCAAAGCTCTCGTTGAAAAGTTTGGATACAGTCTTTCGGTTTCGGCAACAACCCGTCAGCCGAGAGAAGGAGAACAGGACGGAAGAGAATACTACTTTAAATCAGAAGATGATTTCTTACGTCTGATCGATTATAATGGATTTATTGAATACGCACAGTATGTAGATCATTATTACGGAACTCCAAGAAAGTTTGTAGAAGACGAGCTTGAAGCAGGACATGTTGTGATCCTTGAGATTGAAGTACAGGGTGCGATGAAGATAAAGGAGCAGTATCCGGATGCAATTCTTTTATTTATTACAGCACCATCAATCGAAGTACTTAAGAACCGTCTGATCGGACGAGGTACGGAGACAGCAGAAGTCGTAGAGAAGAGAATGCGAAGAGCAGCGGAAGAAGCAGAAAGTATTGAACAGTATGAGTTTATCGTCAGCAACGAAGAAGGTAAGCTTGAAGATTGTATGAATACGATTCATTCTATTATTGAAAGCGAGTCCTGTCGTATTACAAAGAGACAGGAATTTGTGGCAAGCCTTCGAGAGGGCTTGGAAGAATATAAAGAAAACATCGATAAAGACAAATAAGACAAAGAGAAAGGAGACTTATTTTATGTTACACCCATCTTATACAGAGTTAATGGAAAAGATTAATAAAGAAGGCGAACAGGGAGAAGAACCGGTTATCAACAGCCGTTATTCTATTGTTATTGCAACTTCTAAAAGAGCAAGAGAGATTATTGCAGGTGATGAACCTTTAGTAAGTGGAATGGAAGGAGAGAAACCTTTATCCATTGCTGTTAAGGAATTATATGATTCTAAACTTAAGATTCTTCCGGGAGATGATGTTGTTGAAGATGAAGAGAATCTTTCTAACGAAGAGTTTGAAGAATTAGGAGAAGTTGATCCGGCATTTACAAATGTGGAGTAGTAAGAAAAAGGCAGACACCAGTATCCAGGGTCTGCCTTTTTATATCAGAAAAGATACGTTTTTAAAAGCAGATGGCAAGTGGAAAGCAACCTATATTTTATCAGCATTCCTGGTAATTGCTATGTTATGCATGATTTTTTGTTTTTCAGCAGCAGATGCCACGCATTCCTCGCATTTAAGTGAAGGAGTATGCATTCGGCTTGTTCGTGAAGTCAGTTCCGTTTTCCCGGAACAGTTTCCAAAAGAGAGGATGCTTAAAATCGCAGCGATCATAGAGTTACCGATTCGGAAATGTGCACATTTTTCAGAATATGCAGTGTTGAGTATTACCATCAATTTATATTTGTGGGTTTGCTTTCGCATGGAACGATTGCTAGAAGCAAAGAAATGGAAGATCTTTTTAAAAGCAGAAGTTTTTTGTGCATTGTATGCCTGCAGTGATGAACTTCATCAGTATTTTGTGCCGGGAAGAAGTTGCCGTTTTTTTGATGTCTGTGTGGACAGTACAGGTGCATTTTTCGGAGCATTGTTATTCTGGGGAATGTATTCTTGTTTGAGCAAACGAAAAAGACAGGAAATTTTTAGAGTGGATGGATGTTGACGCTTTTTTATAAAACAGCTACAATAAAAATACGTATGAAATAATGGATAATAGAATCGATGTATGTCGATTTAAAGATAAAAGAAAAAAGAGAAGCGGATTTTCCGGATTTGAAGGGAGCGTTTGAAATGAAGTGTAGTCAGTTATTAGAACACATAGAGTATACATGTTTACAGGGAAGCACAGATGTAAAGGTCAGTGCGGTAGTGAATGATTCAAGAAAGATAGAAGAAGGCTGTCTTTTCTTGTGTATTAAGGGAGCTTCTTTTGATGGACATACGTTTGCGGCAGAGGCAGCCAAAAAGGGAGCAGCAGTTTTAGTTGTAGAAGACGCAGTAGAAGTACCGGAAAGCGTAACAGTGATCAAAGTAGATAACACTCGTTATGCTATGGCATTGATTTCAGCAGCATGGTTTGGTTATCCGGCGAATGAACTTACAACAATCGCTGTTACCGGAACGAAGGGAAAGACGACAACAACCTATATGGTAAAGGCGTTATTAGAAGAAGCCGGACATAAAGTTGGTGTCATCGGAACGATTGAGGTTGTTATTGGAGAGAAACATATCCCTGTCAATAATACGACACCGGAATCTTATGATATTCACAGCTATTTCAGACAGATGGCAGAAGAGGACTGTGATGTAGTTGTTATGGAAGCATCTTCACAGGGCTTTAAGTTAGACAGAACTGCCGGAATCTTGTTTGATTACGGCTTATTTACGAACCTTTCTCCAGATCATATCGGACCGAATGAACATAAGGATTTTGCGGAATATCTTTCTTGCAAGGCAAAGCTGTTTCAACAGTGTAAATATGGATATGCGAATCTTGATGATGAGCATTTTGCAGAGATTACGAAGAATGCCACTTGCCAGATCGAGACATTTGGCTTGAATGAAAAGGCAGATTTAGTGGCATATGATGTAGCACTTACGAGAGACAGAGATTTCTTAGGTGTGGATTTTGATTTAAAGGGAACATATGAAGGCAGAATTTCTTGCGGGGTACCGGGAACATTTAATGTGCATAATGCATTAGGAGCAATCTGCATTGCCGGACATATGGGGGTAACAGTAGAACAGATGAATAAAGCACTTCGTCATTTCAGTGTGAAGGGAAGAGTACAGATTGTACCTACAGGATATGATTATACATTGATTATTGATTATGCACATAATGCAGTAGCGTTAGAGAGTATTTTGAATACATTAAGAGCATATGATCCTCCAAGACTGATCAGTTTATTTGGATGTGGCGGAAACCGTTCCAAGCTTCGCCGTTATGAGATGGGAGAAGTATCCGGCAAGCTTGCAGATTTTACGATTATCACATCGGATAATCCAAGATTTGAGGAGCCACAGGCAATTATCGATGATATTTTAACAGGAATGAAAAAGACAGACGGGGAATATATTTCTATTATTGACCGTCGGGAAGCGATTTCCTATGCGATGCATCACGCACAGCCGGGCGATATCGTAGTTCTTGCCGGAAAAGGTCATGAAACATATCAGGAGATTGAAGGCAAGAAGTATCATATGAGCGAAGAAGAAATCGTTCAGGATGTTCTTGACGGTAAATATTAAAGCAAGGGAAATAGTATGGGAGACAGTAATATAAGATATGCTGACATAATTATAGACATTTCCCATGAGGCACTCGATAAGGTATTCCAGTACAGAGTGCCTCTTTCCTTATGGGAAGAAGTGCAGCCAGGTAGTCGGGTTTTCGTTCCGTTTGGAAGAGGAAACCGGGAAACGGAAGGATATGTCATTGCGATTCGCCAAGAGGCAGACTATGAGGAAAGTAAGATTAAGGAAATTCTCCGGGTAAATACAGAGGGGATTTCTGTAGAGTCTGAATTGATCCAGGTTGCGTCTTTTTTTAAAGAAAAGTATGGCTCGACAATGATACAGGCACTTAGGACAGTGTTGCCGGTAAAGACAAAAATGAAACCGAAAGAAGAAGTTTTTATCACACTTTCCATAGAAAAAGATACGGCGCAGCAATTACTTTGTGAATGGGAACGTAAGCATTTTGCAGCCAGAGCAAGATTTTTATCAACACTGCTCAAAAAAGAAAGAATGCGAAAAGAAGAAGCGGTGAAGACATGTAATTTTCCTTTGAAAGAGCTTAGAAAGCTTTCAGAACAGGGAATTATAAAGTTAGAGTCAAGGATTAAGTATAGAAACCCATTTCCAGAACTTGTAACAAGAAAGCAGGGCTGGCCTTTAAATGATGAGCAAAGAGCAATCGTAGATAATTTTAAAGAAGAATACAGGAAGGGAGAGCGAAGAACCTATCTGCTATACGGTATTACAGGAAGTGGTAAGACGGAGGTCTATCTTTCTTTGATTAATGAAGTTCTTGCGGTAGGCAGACAGGTTATTGTGCTGATTCCGGAAATTTCTCTTACTTATCAGACAGTACGACGTTTTTATGAGCGCTTTGGAGAACGAATTGCTGTCATTAATTCCAGAATGTCAAAGGGAGAGAAGTCAGATGCCTGTGAGAGAATCCGGGCAGGTGAGGCAGATGTTATCATTGGGGCACGTTCGGCTCTGTTTGCTCCAACAGAACGGCTGGGGCTGATTGTGATAGATGAGGAACATGATGGAGCCTACAAAAGTGATACTTCCCCAAAGTATCATGCAAGGGAAACCGCTATTTATCGGGCTAAGCTTTGTGGAGCCAGTGTTGTTCTGGGTTCTGCTACTCCCTCTGTAGAGGCATATGCACATGCTTTGAACGGAGAATATCAGTTATGGACCTTAAAAAAGCGAGCCGGGAATGCCATCTTACCGAAGACACAGATTGTTGATCTTAGAGAAGAGTTTAAAAAGGGCAACCGTTCGATTTTTAGCGAGGAACTTCATAAAAAGATAACGGAATGTCTGGAAAGAAAAGAACAGATTATGCTGTTTTTAAATCGACGGGGTTTTGCAGGTTTTGTTTCCTGCCGGGCCTGTGGTCAGGTGATCAAGTGTCCGCATTGTGATGTTACACTGACCTATCATCGGAATGGAAAGCTACGTTGTCATTATTGTGGGCATGAAGAAGTGTTCACAAAGCAGTGTCCGATTTGTAAAAGTCCACATGTGGCGGCATTTGGCCTTGGCACAGAAAAGGTAGAAGCGGCGCTTCATCAGGAATTCCCAGCTGCCAGAGTACTTCGAATGGATATGGATACGACAAAAAGAAAGCATGCCCACGAAGAGATGCTTGCTGCTTTTGCAGCCGGGAAAGCAGATATTCTTCTGGGAACCCAGATGATCGTAAAAGGGCATGATTATGCCAATGTCACTTTAGTAGGAATCCTTGCAGCGGATCTGTCTCTTCACGAGCAGGATTTTCGAAGCGGTGAGAAAACATTCCAGCTTTTATGTCAGGCAGCCGGGAGAGCCGGAAGAGGAGAGAAGGCAGGCAATGTTATTATCCAGACATACTCCCCGGAACATTATGCGATTGTTGCTGCAGCCAGACATTCTTATGAGAATTTCTTTAAGGAAGAATATACATACCGGAAATTAATGGCTTATCCGCCATGCGCACATATGTTGGTCATCCTAATACAATCCGGTGATGAATCGCAGTCAATTATCGCAATGCTCCGTATTGAAAAGATAATAGAGCAAAGTCAGTCAGGAGAGAGTAATCCGATACAGATTTTAAATCCCGGACAGGCGAGTCTTTCAAAACTTAAAGATGTATATAGACAGGTTCTTTACTTAAAACATAAAGAAGAAGAGAGATTATTGGATTTAAAGAGACGGTTAGAGCCAGTTTTAGAGAAGCATCCGATGTTTGCGGGGATATCCATACAGTTTGATTTTGACCCGCTCTCACATTACTAATTCACTTTACGACAGGCGCTTACGATGTTATAATCGAGAGTGCATTAAAAACACGAGGAGGAAAAGAAATGGCAATTCGTAAAATTCGCTTTATTGGCGATCCATGTTTAAATAAAGTATGTAAACCGGTACAGAAGATCACCCCTTCAATCGAGACACTGATCGAGGATATGTTCGATACAATGTATGAGGCAAGAGGAGTTGGTTTAGCAGCACCACAGATAGGAATTTTAAGAAGAATCTGCGTCATTGATGTTATGGATGGTGATCCGATTATTTTAATTAATCCGGAGATTATTGAAACATCCGGAGAACAGACCGATGAAGAAGGATGCTTAAGTATCCCAGGAAAGTGTGCCAGTGTGACACGAGCAGATTATGTTAAGGTTAAGTCCTTTGATATGGATCTGAATCCTGTAATTATTGAAGGAGAGGGACTTCGTGCAAGAGCTCTTTTACATGAGATGGATCATCTTGACGGTATTCTTTATGGAGAGAGAGCTAATGAGCCGTATCACGATGTGGAGGAAGAAGAATGCGAGTAGTATTTATGGGAACACCGGATTTTGCGGTTCCTACATTAGAAGCTCTTATAGAGAAGCATGAAGTTGTCGGTGTCGTGACACAGCCGGATAAGAGAAAAGGCCGCGGTAAAGCGATGGCATTTTCACCGGTGAAGGAGAAGGCATTAGAACATGAGATTCCGGTTTACCAGCCGGTAAAGGTAAGAGAAGAAGCATTTGTTCAGATCCTTCGTGAACTAGATCCAGAGGTGATTGTTGTTGCTGCCTTTGGACAGATTCTTCCGGAAAGCATTTTAAATATGCCGAAGTATGGATGTATTAATGTACATGCTTCCTTACTTCCAAAGTATCGTGGCGCAGCACCGATTCAGTGGTCCGTTATTGACGGAGAAAAGGAAACCGGTGTTACGATCATGTATATGGAAAAGGGCTTAGATACCGGAGATATGATAGAACACGTTGTTGTACCGATTGATGCGAAAGAAACCGGAGAGTCTCTTCATGATAAGCTTGCAGTGGCAGGAGGTCCGCTGTTATTAGATGTTCTTGCAAAGTTAGAGAATGGAACAGCTGTACGGACTCCGCAGAATGATGCAGACAGCTGCTATGCAAAAATGCTTACAAAGGATTTAGGTAAGATTGACTGGAATAAAGATGCGGCAGCGATTGAACGTCTGATCAGAGGCCTGAATTCCTGGCCAAGTGCGTATACCGCATTTCATGATAAGACACTTAAGATCTGGGATGCTGATGTGGAAGAAGAAAGCAGTGATGCACAGCCAGGAACCGTTGTAAAAGTTACACCGGATGCCCTTTATGTGCAGACAGGAAAGAATCTTCTTAAACTGAACGAAGTACAGATTCAGGGCAAGAAGAGAATGCCGGTAAAGGCATTTTTACTTGGACATAAAGTAGAAATCGGAACTTTACTTGGACAAGATAATGAAAACAATCGTTAACAGGTCAGAGAAAAAGAAAGGAAAAGCAGATGGAGAAGCGGACAGATATGAGAGCGGAAGCTCTCGATACGCTGATTGATATTGAAAGAAATAAAAAGCTTTCTCATATTGCAATCGGAGAGACACTGATGCGCCACCAGTTTGAAAAAAAGTCTGACAGGGCTTTTTATACCAGACTTTGTGAGGGAGTAACAGAGAGAAAGATTTATCTAGATTATATCCTTGATACGTATTCAAAAACGCCAATGAGAAAGTGTAAGCCGCTCATACGCTCTCTTCTGCGAATGGGAGCATACCAGATCCTGTTTATGGATGTAAGAGATGCGGCTGCCTGTTCGGAGGCAGTATCTCTTGCAAAAAAAAGAGGATTTGGCAGACTCAGTGGTTTTGTAAACGGAGTTTTACGAACCATCGTAAGAGAAAAAGACCGTCTGCCTGTTCCTGACAAAAAAGAATTTGATAAGTATCTGAGCATCACATATTCTGTACCGGAATGGCTTAGTCGTCTCATGATCGATCAGTATGGTGCTCAAACCGCGGAGACGATGTTTGCTTCTTTTTTAGAGGCAAGACCACTGACGATCCGTACCAATCTTTCTGTAATTACATCAGAAGCATTAGAAGAGGAACTGAAAAAAGATGGGGTCAGTGTAGAAAGAGGAAACTACCTTCCTTATGCCCTTACGATTTCTCATTTGAATTATCTTGGGAAGCTTGCAGCTTTCCGTCAGGGAAAGTTTGCAGTACAAGATGAGAGTTCACAGCTTGCTGTAGAAGTCGCGGATATCAACGAAGGCGATTTTGTTCTTGATGTCTGTGCGGCACCAGGCGGGAAGACATTCCATGCGGCAGACCGGCTTCATGGAACCGGAAAGGTTCTTTCGAGAGATTTAACAGAATATAAGACAGATCTGATCGAGGAGAATAAAGACCGGATGTGTTATGAGAATGTAGAAGTACAGCAATGGGATGCACTTGTAGAAGATGAAAGTCTTTTAGAAAGTGTTGATGTTCTTCTTGCAGATCTTCCCTGTAGTGGACTGGGCATTATGGGAAGGAAGAATGATATCAAATATCAGATGACACAGCAGCAGCTTTCCGAGCTTGCACAGCTGCAAAGAGATATACTTTCCGTTATCTGGAGGTATGTAAAACCAGGCGGAGAGATGATTTTCTCTACCTGTACACTGAACCGGGGAGAGAATGTAGAGAATATCCGCTGGATAGAAGAGAATACACCAATGCGTCTGGTATCGATAGAAGACTATCTGCCAGAAACCCTTAAAGGCAGAACAGGAAGTCAGGGATATTTACAGCTGATACCGGGTAAGGATAGCTGTGATGGCTTCTTCATTTCAAAATTTGAAAGACCGGAGGCGAGATAGATGGATTTAAAATCCATGACAATGGAAGAACTGACAGATTGTATAGTAGAACTTGGCGAGAAGAAGTTTCGGGCAAAGCAGATTTACGGATGGCTGCATCAGAAGCTGGTAAGAAGACCGGAGGAGATGAGCAATGTTCCGGCAAAGTGTCTGGAGAAGCTTTTAAAAGAGCATCCTTTTTATGGAGTAGAAGAAGTAGAACATTATGTATCAAAGATAGATGGTACACAGAAGTTTTTATTTTCTCTGCATGATGGAAATATGGTAGAGAGTGTATTGATGAAGTATAAACATGGAAACTCCGTTTGTATTTCTTCACAGGCAGGCTGCCGTATGGGTTGCCGTTTCTGTGCATCTACGTTACTTGGATTGTCAAGAAACTTATATCCATCCGAAATGCTTGATCAGATCTATGCGATTCAGAAAGCTACTGGGGAGAGAGTATCGCATCTTGTAGTAATGGGAACAGGAGAACCATTTGATAATTTTGAATCATTATGCCGTATGATTGAACTGCTCTGTTCACCGGAAGGATTGAATATCAGTCATAGAAATATTACAGTATCTACCTGCGGAATCGTACCAAAGATTTATGAATTTGCAGATAGAAATCCGCAGGTTACCCTGGCGATTTCTTTACATTCGCCAAATGATACGATGCGAAAAGAACTGATGCCGATCGCAAATAAATATTCTATGGATGAACTGATGAAGGCTGCGAAGTATTATACGAAGACAACCGGCCGGAGAATTACATTTGAATACAGCCTTGTAAAAGGAGTTAACGATAAAAAGGAACATGCCGAAGAACTCATTTCAAGAGTGAAAGGCATGAACTGCCATATTAATCTTATTCCGGTAAATCCAATTAAAGAAAGAGATTTTGAGCAATCTACACAGAATAATGTAACGGCATTTAAACATATACTGGAACGACAGCATATTCAGGTGACGGTCCGCAGGGAGATGGGAAGAGATATTCAAGCTGCGTGCGGACAGTTAAGGAAAAGTTATAAAGAAAGGAGTGGGAATGAATGAAATCTTTCGGCATGACAGACATTGGAAGAAAGCGAAAAGTAAATCAGGACTATCTGTTTTTTTCTGATGAGCCGATTGGCTGTTTCCCCAATCTCTACATTGTAGCAGACGGAATGGGTGGACATAAGGCTGGCGATAAAGCATCCTCTTATGCGGTAAACCGCTTTGTAGAGCTGGCGAAGAAAGAGAAGAAAGAACTTCCCTTCCTCGTTATGGAACGACTTTTAAATGAAGTAAATGAAGCAGTATACGAATTGTCCTGTAAAGAAGAACAGTATGCAGGAATGGGTACAACCTTCGTAGCAGCGACAGTAGTAGATAAAACAGCATATATTATGAATGTGGGGGATAGCCGGCTATATTATTTTGACGGAAAGATCCGTCAGGTAACAATGGATCATTCTCTCGTGGAAGAACTGGTTCGAGCTGGCGAGATTGACCGGTCAGAAAGCCGGAATCATCCACAGAAAAATATTATAACAAAGGCAGTAGGTGTGGCAGAAGATATTCAGCCGGATTTCTTCATTGTTGATATGGAAGAAGGAAGCTCGCTTTTATTATGTTCTGACGGATTAACAAATATGGTAGACGATGAAAAACTAGAAGAAATTTTATCAGAGGATTGTACAGAAGAAGAATATGCAGGCAAATGCATAGAAGAAGCTTTGTTTTATGGTGGCCTTGATAATATTGCGGTTGTCATCGCCCGGAATAGAAGTGGGAGGTGAAGACATTGCTGCAAAAAGGGACTATTTTAGCTGGAAGATATGAAATACTCGAACATATCGGTTCCGGAGGTATGGCAGATGTATACAAAGCCAGATGCCATAAATTAAACCGTTATGTAGCAATCAAGGTTCTGCGCCGGGAGTATTGTGATAATGAAAGCTTTGTGCGAAAGTTTACAGTAGAAGCGCAGTCTACAGCCGGATTGATTCATCCTAATATTGTAAATATTTATGATGCCGGGAATGAAGAAGGTATCCATTATATCGTGATGGAACTGGCGGAAGGAATGACATTAAAACGCTATATCAGACGATATGGGCGCTTAAGTGCCAGAGAAACTGTAGACTTCGCAATTCAGATCGCAAGTGGATTGCAGGCTGCACATGAGCATCATATTATACACAGAGACATTAAGCCACAAAATATTCTGGTGTCAGACAGTGGAACAATTAAAGTTACAGACTTTGGAATTGCCAGAGCAGCAACAGGAGATGATACGATTTCATCAAGTGCGATGGGATCGGTACGTTATCTTTCACCAGAACAGGCAAGAGGCGGCTATGCCGATGAAAGAAGTGATATTTATTCTCTTGGTATCACTATTTATGAGATGGCTACGGGAAAGGTTCCTTTTGATGGGGAAAATACCGTTGCGATCGCATTGATGCATTTGCGGGATGAAATTACTCCGCCGCGTTGTTATTTCCCGGATATTCCATCCAGCCTGGAAAAAATTATTTTAAAATGTACTATGAAGCAGCCGGAACAGCGATATCAGAGTGCAGCAGAACTTATTCTTGATCTGCAGAAGGTATTTTTGTCTCCAGACGGTAATTATGTATATGTGAACCCACTAGTAGATGATTCACCGACAATTCAGAGAAATACAGAAGACATAGAGAAAATTCGTAAATCCCTGACAGGAACAGAAAGAAAAAGAGATGTAGAGAAAAACAGATCTCGAGCAGAAGAAGAGGGAGACGAGGAAGAAGATTATAAAGATGATGCATCCATGAATCCAAAGCTTGAAAAGCTGATTCTTGTAATTACGATTGTCTTTGGTGTTTTAGTTGCCTGTATCGTCTTTTATCTTGTTGGAAATTCTCTTCATTTATTCCGGACATCTTCTAATAAAGGAACGACACAGGCTGCGGTTGAGACAACAACAGAAGCACCAAAGGAGGCAACGACTGCATCAAAGCCGGAGGAGACAAAATACACAAAGATGCCAAATCTGATCGGACTTACGAAAAATGCGGCCGAAGATGAGATGAAAGCGCTGGGATTAAAAGCAGACTTTGCGTATGAAGACGGAAGTAGCAGTGCAGACAGTGATCTTATCGTAAAAAAACAACAGTATAATAAAGGGGATGCTGTTGCAATTGATTCTACAGTAAAGATTACACTTGGTAAGAAAGATTCGGCAGATGCGACAACAACTGCAGAAAAAGTGGAAGTACCGGCTATGGTGAATTATACAGAGAAAAAGGCCGAAAAAGAATTAACGAAGGCTGGACTCAAAGTAAAAAAAGCATATGCGACAAGCGATACGGTAAAGGAAGGTTATGTGATCAAACAGAGTCCAAAAGGTGGAACCATCGTTAATAAAGGATTTGCTGTAACGATTACGATCAGTAAAGGTGTAGGAAAGACAACCGTACCGTCACTGATCGGTGTTTCACAAAGTGTTGCAGAAAGAGAGCTGAATCAGGTTGGATTAAAGCTTGGTACAGTAAGCTATGACTATAGTGGAGAAGTTGGCGTAGGCGATGTTATTTCTCAGGGAATTGAGTCAGGAACATCAGTAGATAAGGGAACAAAAGTATCGATTGTTCTAAGCCTTGGAGAACAGGAAAGTTATCGTTATGAAGGAAGCGTAAACATTGAAGAACAGCCATTTGATGAGGGGGCTTCCGGAAGCGTAAAGCTTGTGTTAAAGCAGGATTCCTGGGAAAGTACCATTTATTCAAAGAGTAGTGTAAGCAATGATGATTTTCCGTTAAACATTACATTTGAAGGAGACAGAGAAGGTGGCGGAACTGTAATTATGTATGTAAATGGCAAACAATATAACACATATAGTGTAAATTTAAGTGCGATTTCAGATTAGAAGCTTGTATAATGCGAAATCAAGCACAAAAAGATTCCGAGAGTACATCATATTTTATGGAGGAAAGAATGACAGGAAAGATTATGAAAGGAATCGGAGGATTCTATTATGTATATGTTGAACAGCAAGGGCTTTATGAATGTCGTGCAAGAGGTATTTTCCGCAATAAAAAGATGAAACCGAATGTTGGTGACGTTGTAGATATTGATGTTTTATCTGAAGAAGAAAAAACAGGGAACCTTGTAAAGATTCATAAAAGAAAGAATCAGTTGATTCGTCCGATGGCATCCAATGTGGATCAGGCGCTTGTCATTTTCTCTGTTCATGAACCAGAACCGAACTTTCATTTGCTGAATCGCTTTCTGATCACAATGGAGCAACAAGAGATACCGGTAATCATCTGTTTTAATAAGACAGACCTCTCTACAGAGCAGCAGCAGGAACAGTTAAGAAAAGATTATGAAAACAGCGGCTGTATCGTCGTATTTCAAGCAGCAGCAAAAGGCGAGGGGATTACCCAGGTAGAAGAGCTTCTGCGAGGAAAGACAACCATTATGGCAGGACCCTCCGGAGTCGGAAAGTCATCTACTTTAAATTGCATCAGCAAGGACAGGCAGATGGAGACAGGAGAAGTCAGTGAGAAAATCAAAAGAGGAAAGCATACGACAAGACATTCAGAATTAATTTATATTGGAGAAGACACCTACTTGATGGACACACCGGGCTTTAGTTCTCTTTTCCTTGAAAATATTGAAAAAGAAGATTTGAAGTATTATTTTCCTGAATTTGCACCTTATGAAAATACATGTAAGTTTAACGGATGCTGTCATATTCATGAACCTGGATGTGAGGTGAAAAAAGCATTAGAAGAAGGAAAAATCAGCAAAATGCGTTACGATGATTACTGTATGTTTTATGAGGAACTGGCACAGCAGAAGAAATGGTAATGAATTAGTAATGAATTAATGAATGATTCCTATCTATCAATATGAATTTCAAAGAAGAGGAAAACAGTGACTCTGTAAGAACAGAAAGTCAGAAAGGAATATCGAGGGATGAAGAAAAAGAAGAGTATTTTAATTGTAAGTGGTGGAAGCATAGATGTGGATTTTGCCAAAGAATATTTAAGAGAAAGACAGTATGACCATATTGTTGCGGCAGATTCCGGTCTTGCACACTGCAAAGAGATTGGAATAGAACCAACAGATATCCTTGGAGATTTTGATAGCCTTAGAAATTTAGAATTGTTAGAATACTACAGACAAAAAGGAATACCGTTACGTGAATTTCCAACACGAAAAGATTATACCGATACACATCTTGCAGTGAAGTATGCAATAGACCTAAAAGCAGAAGAAGTAACCATTTTAGGAGCAACAGGAACAAGATATGATCATACACTTGCCAATATCAGCCTGCTGGCATTATTACGTGATGAAGGAATCGATGCACAGATTGTTGATGTCCATAACGAAATAGAAATCCTTCGTGGTCCGGCCGAGAAAAAATATAAGAAAAAATATAATCGGAAAGGCAGCGAAACAGAGCAAAAGAAAGAATATTTTTCTATTATTGCATTTTCACCAGAGGTAACAGGCATTGATGAAGAGGGATTTTCTTATCCTTTACATCAGGCAGCCCTTTATAACAAAGAAAGCATCGGTGTCAGCAACGAAATTGTGGAGAAGGAAGCTACTTTACGATTACAAAGTGGATATCTTATCGTTATGAGAACAACAGATTAGAAAAGATAGTGTAAAAAGGCGTTGTTTTTAGAAAAAATTGTGCTATAATAACCCCTGTGAAAGTTTTGAAAGTACATGATATTTACAGGAGGAAAAACATAATGAAAAAACAACTAAAGGCAATTTCTGCCTGTCTGCTGTCTGCATTACTTGCAACAACAGCTTTACCTTTTTCCAAAGTAGAGGCAAAGTCAAAATGGGTTGAGATCAATGGAGTCAATTACGAAATAAACCGAATGACAGGTGAATGTGAAGCCAGTCTGAATGTAACACAGGGAAAGAGCGAGGTAACAATTCCAAATAAAGTTTCCTATCAGGGAGATACTTATAAAGTAACCTTCTTTAGCTGGGATGACTGGGAGCAGGACTGGAAAGAAGAAACAAGTCGTACATATAAACCAGCAGCCGGTTCTTATCAGGCCGTACTTGAAAAGATCACTATTGCAAAAGGCGTTCGTGTTTCTGAACCGGCATGCCACTATCAGAAGCTTAAAACAATTATTTTTGAAGACCCGGCAGGAGTTTCCGGAACAGAATTTTATGATTGTCCGCAGCTTCAGAGTCTTTATATTCCTAAAAAAGTAAAGTACTGGCCAACGGTGAGAAAGTGTCCAAAAGTAAAGATTACAGCATCTTCTGCTAATCCGTATTTAAAAGTAATCAATAATGACATTTACTCAAAGAATGGAAAAGTTCTTTATAGTGTAGCAAGCACAAAAACAAAGTATAAAGTAAGAAAGTCTGTAAAAGAAATAGAAGATGGTGCTTTTTACAAAAATGACAGCATTAAGAGTATTTATCTTCCGGATTCTGTAAAAGAAATCGGAGAAGAAGCGTTTGGAGACATGGAGAACCTCCAGTCAATCCGCTTTAGCAGATCGATCAGTGAATTAGACTATGCAATGTTTAATAAGTGTAAAAAGTTAAAAACAGTCAAGCTTCCAAAAAGAATTCAGACGATTTGCGGAAACTTTGGAGGAAAGAAAAACTGCTACCTTAAAAAAATATATATTAATGCGGTAAATTTAAAGAAGAGTAATTTAAAAAGTCTTCCGAAAAAATGCAAAGTATATGTAAAGAGTAAAAATGTAAAAAATCAGGTCAAAAAAGCTGGATTTAAAGGAAAAGTGATAATCCGGTAAAGAAAAGAGAAAAGAGAAAAGAAAAAAGGAAATCTTACTTAGGTATTTGTCCAAGTAAGATTTCCTTTTTTAATGCTGTTTTGACACTGACATCATTTTATACATTAAATTTAAATAATACAACGTCTCCGTCCTGCATAACATATTCTTTTCCCTCAGAACGTACAAGACCCTTTTCTCTTGCAGCAGTCATGCTTCCGTTTTCAATTAAATCCTGATAACTGATAACATCAGCTTTGATAAATCCACGTTCAAAATCAGAATGGATTTTTCCGGCTGCCTGTGGAGCTTTTGTGCCACGAGTGATTGTCCATGCCTTTGATTCGATCGGACCGGCAGTAAGATAAGAGATAAGACCAAGCAGAGAATAGCTTGCTTTGATGAGCTTTTCAAGTCCAGACTCTTTTAAGCCGAGATCTTCAAGGAACATTGCTTTTTCATCATCGTCAAGTTCTGCGATCTCCTGCTCGATCTGAGCACATACAACAAATACTTCTGCTTCACAGCCCTTCGCATATTCTCTGACTTTTTGTACAAAAGGATTTTCTGCACCATCATCTGCCAGGTCATCTTCAGAAACGTTAGCCGCAAAGATAACAGGTTTATCTGTAAGAAGATTACATTCGCTTAATAATGCCTGCTCGTCCTCATCTTCAGTAACAAATGTTTTAGCAAGCTGTCCATCTTCAAGATGTGCTTTTACTTTCTTTAAAAATTCTACTTCTGCAGCAATCTTCTTATCATTATGAGCTGCTCGTGCGGACTTGGAAATACGGCGGTCTAATACTTCGATATCAGAGAAAATCAACTCAAAGTTAATTGTTTCGATATCACGAAGAGGATCGACACTTCCATCAACATGAATAACATTACTGTCTTCAAAACAACGTACCACATGAACGATCGCATCTACTTCACGAATATTTGCAAGGAACTGGTTTCCAAGCCCCTCTCCTTTAGAAGCACCTTTTACAAGTCCGGCGATATCAACAAATTCAATTGTAGCCGGAACAATCTTTGCAGAATCATACATATCAGACAGTACTTTAAGACGCTGATCCGGAACGGCAACAATACCAATATTCGGATCTATAGTACAGAATGGATAATTGGCAGACTCTGCTCCAGCCTTTGTCAGAGAGTTAAATAATGTACTCTTTCCAACGTTAGGAAGGCCAACGATACCTAATTTCATTTTACGATTTACCTATTCGAAAAGCCTTGATTTATAAAGCTTTTCGCCTTTCTTTAGATTTCTTGTACGCTCTTTTTACGCCTTTTTTTGTAACTGGCGGCGTAGCCTGTTGAAATTGGCGTATTGCATTTACCAGTGATTCGTCTGTAACATGAACATATCCGTTCATTGTTGTTTTAATGCTTGCGTGTCCTAATAGCTGTTGCAGCACTTTAGGCTGTACGCTGCGCTCTTTACCTTTTAGATTTTTGCCCATTTATCGGACTCCTTTCTTATCTCAAAAAAGAGTCCAACGCAACTATATATTATAGCATAAGGACTTTGCTTTTTCAATCTCAACAGGAATTTTTTGTAGTGGTTGTTGATAGAAGTTCTATATAATTAACTCTCATCGAATATATTCTTCAAATTCACGTCGCTTTCTTTGTCAAGGAGCAGAAAAGGCAGGATAGCACCGCGTTGATCGTCCGGCTTTTTCCTATTTATAAGTATATCCCAAAAGAGCCAATGGACTACAATTTCTCATAGTTCATCGGCTCTGTGACTGTGTGTCAGGCTCTTTGATAACTATTTTTTCTTATTGTTCTTCCATATTTTGTATATAACATTGGAAACAGGAAGTAAAACACATATAGCTACAAACCAACCTGGAAAATGTGGCATAATCTCAATCCTCCTTATCTTATACAAGATTGAATATAGCCGCTGCAATGCAGATGGCAGCAACGATAAATGATACAATAATTCGTAAAATAGAAAAACCATATAATTTTTCCGGATTTTGCGTGTCATAACGCACGGTAACGGTTGTTCCAATCTGTGACGCCATTGGTACTTGTATGCAGTTTTGGGACTGATACGTTCTTCCATTCACTTTATACGAAACGGTCGCCCATTTTGAATTACGAAATTTTGAGTTTTCTGGATTTATGGTTTTGAAAGAAATAATCGTACCGACGGTTTGTGCCGTTTTGTTTCCTTTAAAAAAAAATTGAATACAGTTTATCAATCCAAAACACGATGCTATCACAGCAATGACATAAAGAAAAATAGTATCTCTATCCATAGTCCCACCTTCTTTCTTTATCACGACAAGTCTGCTTTATCGTAAATCTTTATAGACAAAGATGCTGATATTGCTAAAATCGCAAAACCAATAAGGACAATACCGCCATAAACAAGGTATGGCGAAAACATAGAGAGGAAGTTCAAGTTTAGACTTCCCGCTCTCATAAGCAGTGGCAGGATAAATGGCGAAGCCACAATAATCGCCCTAAAGGCAAAATTTGTTTTTTCATATCCAAACTTATACTGTATTGGCAAATAAATACCGATAAAAACAGATACTATAAGAAACATAAATGCAAACAGCTTTATATCTGATGTTCCTAATCCGGGCAGAAACAAGGTTTCAAGTTCAAAAACGATACAACAGATTGCATATATAGCCATGCAAAAAATGTATTTTGATGAAACTATTGCTTTCCGTGAAAATGGTGTGGCACATAGTAATGTCGCAGCTTTTGGAAATTGATACTCTTTTAGGGATACATATTGCAACAGTATGAAAATGCCAAAAATGACAGAAAGAATAAATCCAAAAACTCCCGTAAACTCCGGTGTCCGCCAACGCATGACAGGTGGGATAAGCGCAATAACTACAAGCATAATCAGTACATATTTTTTTACAATCAGAAAATCCTTTTTTAGTAGGGCGAACAACATCATTTTTCCCCTCCGATATTTCCAAGCATAATATCCTCAATCGTCGGACGCTCAACCATAATGTTGGGAATATAAGACCGTACTTCGGATATTTGCTTTGTAATTCCTGTAAATCCAAAATCAGTTTCCGATATAGATAAAAAAGCTTGCGAGCATCAGTTGTTAAAGCTCCGCTATCACCTTTGACAATCCGATATGTGTCAAGCAAGGTATCCTTTTCCTCTCGAAAGACGATACGCCCGTTATCAATCATAATGAGCATATCGGCAATCTTATCAAGGTCAGAGGTGATATGTGTCGAAAAGAAAACACCTTTGCCGCCATTTTCCATGTACTCAGTTAAGATTTTCAAAAGCTGCCCCCTAACTAAAGGGTCAAGTCCGCTTGTCGGCTCATCCATAATCAAAAGTTCTGCGTTATGAGAAAGAGCTAAAGCAAGAGAATACTTCATTTTCATACCTTTGGAAAGGCTATTGATTTTTTGCTTTGGGTCAAGCGAAAACATATCCATGTACCGCTTAAAATCCTGTTCAGACCATGAAGTGTACGCAGATGAAATAATTCCTTTCATTTCACCGAGCGAAAGTTCTTCGTAAAATCCCCCGCCGTCTAAAACTATACCAATACGGTCTTTGATTTCTCTTTCATTCTTATCCATGTCAAGACCGAAAAACTGAATTTTGCCGGATAGCTTGTTCGTCAGACCTAAAAGCGTCCGCAGCGTTGTTGTTTTACCTGCGCCATTGACACCAATAAAACCTGTGATACACCCCTCTGGCAAAGAGAATGTCACATCTTTCAAAGAAAAATCGCCATACGACTTATTTAAACCGCTGACTGTCAAAATATCGTTCATTTCAATCCTCCTCGTAAAGAATATCCATCATGGAATTAAGTTCTTCCTTACTGATTTTCAGTGATTTTGCTGTTTGTATCATATCCGCCATTTTTTGTTCTACAAGCCGTCGTTTGGAGTCGCGGAGTAATTCAAGATTGCTTGTAGATACAAATGTCCCAATTCCTACTTGACTTACAATAAATCCCTCCTGTTCTAACTCCTCATATACCCGTCGAATTGTTAAGACGCTCACTTTCAAATCATTAGCAAAAGCCCGAATAGAGGGAAGTGCGTCCCCTTCAACCAATTCTTCTTTTAATATGGCGTCCTTAATCTGGTCTTTTATCTGTTGGTATAAGGGAGTGTCAGAAGTATTTGAGATTAGTATTTTCACAAAGCCCTTCGCCCCTTTCTTTTAGTGTGATGTAACTACATACACATTATAAACAATAAGCACATTATTGTCAATATAATACTGAAAACGAACAGATAGAGAGAAATTACAGGGTTTTTCTTTTCTCTCTCCTGTGAATTAAATTGAAAAATTTCTTTGGGAGGGATATAATAAATAAAATAATAAGAACAGGAGGTTAGTGAACGGAAGTTATGCAGTACACAGATATTCGATTTCCGCATCTTGGAATTGTTCTTTCCCATGTGGGAAGATATATCTCCCTAGGGAATTTTCAGATTATGTTTTATGGAATTATCATTGCATGCGGATTTCTTGTCGGTTTGTGGGTGGCTCAACAGGAGGCAAAAAGAACAGGGCAGAATCCGGAAATTTACATGGATTACCTGCTTGTTATGATGATTCCGGCGATTATTGGTGCAAGAATTTATTATGTTGTATTTTCATGGGATTCTTATAAAGATAACATTCCGGAGATATTTAATTTAAGGCATGGAGGACTTGGAATTGTAGGAGGCGTGGCTATGGCGGTTCTTGTCCTTTTTCTCTTTGCGAAAGCCAAAAAGCAGAGTGCGCTTTTAATGCTTGATACGATGACAATGGGACTGCTTATCGGTCAGATCATGGGACGATGGGGAAACTTTTTCAATAGAGAAGCTTTTGGAGGTTATACCAACGGACCATTTGCTATGCAGATTCCGCTAAAGTATTTTGAACAGTATGGAAGGGTGTCAGAACTTGAGAGTTCAGGAATCCTTAAGCATCTTGTTACACTTACTGTTCATGGGGAGAAGCTGTCTTATATTCAGGTGCATCCTACGTTTCTTTATGAAGGAATGTGGAATCTTCTTCTTCTGCTGTTTATCTTTATTTATCGGAAACATAAGAAGTTTGATGGAGAACTTTTATGTATTTATCTGATGGGATATGGATTGGGACGTTTCTTTATTGAGGGACTTCGAGTGGATCAGCTGCTTATCGGTCATACGGGAATAGCAGTTACACAGGTTGTATGTATTTGTATTTTTGTTGGAGGACTGATTGGGCTGGTTCTTGGGCATAGAAAGAGTAAGGCTTGCTAAAGTCGCCTGTTTATGCTATAATTCCTTAGGTTTTTACAAAAAATAAGCAAAAAGCCAATGGGCTGGAGGATGTTATGAAGCGATTTTGGAAGGATTTAAAGAGTCACTATCGCTACGCCATTTATTCTGCAAAGTCAGAATTAAAATCAGAGGTTGCCAATTCCTACCTGAACTGGATCTGGTGGGTGTTAGAACCATTCTGCTTTATGCTGATTTATGCGTTTATTTTTGGCGTTGTGTTTAATGCAAGCGAACAGTATTTCCCGGTATTTATCTTCCTTGGTATTACCGCCTGGGATTTTTTCAACCGATGTCTGACACAGAGTGTAAAGCTTTTAAAGAATAATAAGTCTATTGTAACGAAGGTATATATACCAAAGTTTATTTTACTCATATCCAAGATGTTTTTTAATGGATATAAGATGCTTTTTTCTTTTGCGATTATCGTGATCATGGTTATTTATTTCAGGATACCGATTACGTTGAATGTATTATATGTTATTCCGATATTTATCGTGTTGTTTGTAGTGACATTTGCCTGCATGACACATCTGATGCATTACGGAGTATTTATTCAGGACTTAGCGAATGTAACGAATATTGTTCTTCGTATGGTATTTTATTTGACGGGTATTTTTTATAACATTGAGAAAAGATTACCTGCGAAATATACAGGAATCCTGATGAAAGGAAATCCGATGGCGCTTGTGTTAAGCGGTATTAGAAAGTGCGTTTTATATGGTCAGGCACCGGATGTGAAGTGGCTTTTTATATGGTTTATTATCGGTATAATTGTTGCTGCGTTGGGAATTCGTAAGATTTATAAGAACGAAAACAGCTATGTAAAGGTGATTTAATGGAAGAGAATAGAAACAGTGCAATTAGCGTAAGAAATGTATGCATTGATTATAAGAGTTTAAAGACAGGTTCGATTAAAGAAAACTTGTTCAAAATAAAAAAAGTTGAGCAGGAAATATTCCATGCGGTAAGAAATGTTTCTTTTGAAGTTCCGGAAGGACAGATTCTTGGAATTACCGGAAAGAACGGCAGCGGAAAGTCAACGATGCTCCGGGCAATTGCCGGAATCTTTTCAGCAGACAGTGGAGAGATTGATCTTCATGGACATACCATTTCCCTTCTGTCAATCGGTGTTGGTTTTAAAAATGAACTGTCAGGAAGAGAGAATATTATTTTATCTGGTATGCTCCTTGGATTCTCAAGAGACTTCATTATGGAGAAGATGCCGGAAATTATAGAATTTGCCGGAATTGGCAACTTTATTGATATGCCGGTAAAAACATATTCAAGTGGTATGTATTCTAAGCTTGCTTTCTCAATTACAGCGATTCTTGAAACAGAGATTATGCTTATTGATGAGGTACTTAGTGTAGGTGACCAGAAGTTTAAGAAGAAGAGTTATAATAAGATGAAGGAGCTGATCTCTAAAAGAGATCGTACGGTAGTTATTGTTTCACACAGTATGTCTACGTTAGAAGATTTATGTGACCAGATCATCTGGATGCATGATGGAGAAATCGTAATGTATGATAAACCGGAGATTGTCCTTCCTGTTTATACAGACTTCATGAGATAAGTTAAAAAAACAGAACGGTTGTTTTTTGATAGACAATCGTTCTTTTTCTTTAGAATTTTGCAGGTAAAACATTGAAAATAACACTATATTTATATTGCATTACAGACATTGATGATATAAAATAAAATTTAAATGGGATACGGAGGTAAAAATGGAATTTGTTCATAAATCAATCATGCTAGAGGAAGTCATTGAGTCTCTGGCAATTAAGCCAAATGGAATTTATGTAGATGGAACTTTAGGTGGTGCAGGACATTCTTCTGAAATTGCAAAAAGGCTGGGACCGGAAGGCAGACTGATTGGGATTGACCAAGATGGAGAGGCGATTGCAGCGGCAACAAAGCGGCTGGAACCGTATAGGGATCGAGTAACGATTGTCAGAAGCAATTATGCACAGATGTGTCAGGTGCTTAAAGAACTGGGCATTTCCAAAGTGGATGGGATTCTTCTTGATCTTGGGGTTTCTTCTTATCAGCTTGATAATGCGGAGCGTGGTTTTACATATCGTGAAGATGTTCCACTGGATATGCGTATGGATCAGCGTCAGACGAAGACGGCAAGGAACATTGTGAATGAGTACAGTGAGATGGAACTGTATCATATGATTCGTAATTACGGAGAAGATAAGTTTGCCAAGAATATTGCCAAGCATATCGTTGCAGCAAGACAGGAGGCACCGGTGGAGACCACAGGACAGCTTATTGAGATTATAAAGGCGGCTATACCGAAAAAGGTACGTGCTACAGGTGGACATCCGGCAAAGAAGACTTTTCAGGCAATTCGTATTGAACTGAATCATGAGCTGGATGTGTTGAAGAATAATTTAGAAGATATGATCGACATTTTAGACGATGAAGGAAGAATTGCGATCATTACGTTCCATTCTTTAGAAGACCGCATTGTAAAGAATATTTTTAGAACCTGTGAACGTCCTTGTATCTGCCCTCCGGAATTTCCGGTATGTGTATGCGGAAGAGAATCAAAAGGTAAGGTAATCACAAGAAAGCCGATTGTGCCTGGAAGGGAAGAGCTGGAGGAGAACAGCCGCTCGAAAAGCGCAAAGCTTCGTGTTTTTGAGCGGAGAATTACAAAGGAATAGAATATGCATCATAATCACAGGAGAAGAGATTTCCTTTTTTATGAGTGAAGAATGAAGGTTGGAGGTTAGAATATGGCGTTTCGTGATACATCAGAACGTTACGAGTATATTTATGGAAGTAACGTTAAAAAGTTAGACAGAGAAACTGCAGGCAGTACAAAGTCCGGCAGTACAAAGCGTGCAGGGAATACTGCTCGTAAATCAGAATATGCAGTGGAACGAAGCAAGACAGCAAGTGCTTATTCAGAAACGGCAATTCAGAAGAATACAGCCCGATTTCTGGCATTTGACTGGAAGTATACGCTGATTGCTGTAATCGCAGTAGTTTTATGTGCGTCCGCGGCAATGTTTTATCTGCATGGAACCGTACAGTTGAATGTAATGGAAAAGCAGATTTCAGATTTAAAGACAGAGAAGGCAACATTACTCAGCAAGCAGAATGCAATAAAAGCAGAGATTGATAAGTCCATTAATTTAGATGAAATCAAAGAATATGCAGAAAAGAATTTACATATGATCTACCCGGAAGATTCAAACATACTCATCTATAAAGGAGAGTCTAATGATTATTTCAGACAATATGAGAGTGTAAATTCAGGAAAGTAAAAAGCAGGTGGCAAAGTGGCGAAGAAAGTAAAGAAGATCAAACGCCTGACTGACCAGATGAGAGGTAAGCTGATATTGGTATTTATAGGTATCATCTGCCTCTTTTTCATTTTGGCAGTAAGGCTTACATACTGGACAGTAAACAAAGGCAGTGAATTTGAGACAAAGGTACTCGGACAACAAAAGCATGATAGCTCGGTTATTCCTTTTGAGCGTGGAAAAATTTATGACAGAAATGGGAATATCCTGGCAACAAATGAAAAGATTTATACACTGGTATTAGAACCAAAGAATATTCTGCTTCGGAAGAAGAAATATGAAGCGACAACAATTAACGCTTTACATGAATACTTTGGATTTAGTAAAAAGAACTTAAAAAAAGTAATCGAAGGGAATAAAGATTCCTATTATGTAGTTTATAAAAAGAATATGACCTACGATGAAGTTGCAAAGTTTCAGAAGTTCCTTGATATGGCAGATGATTCCACGAAAGGGGTATCGGATGCTAAAAAGGAAAAGATTGAAAGTGCCAGACAAGTAAAGGGGATTTCTTTTGAAGAAGATTATAAAAGAATTTATCCATATAATTCTCTTGCTTGTCGTATTTTAGGCTTTACATCTTCAGGCAATGTAGGAAACTGGGGAATTGAACAGTCTTATAATGAACAGCTTAATGGAGTGAATGGACGTGCATACTATTATTTTAATGAGGAGTTAGATCAGGAACAGACTGTAAAAGAAGCAAAGAACGGTAACTCCGTAGTGAGTACGATTGATATGCAGATCCAGAAAATCATAGAAGAAAAGTTAAATGATTTTGACAGTAAGATTGGAAGTAAGGTAACAAATATTTTAGTTATGGATCCACAAAATGGTGAGATTTTGGGAATGGCAAGTTCGAATCCATATGATTTAAATGAGCCGATGGATGAGAAGAAGCTGTTATCTTTATATTCTCAGAGTGAGATTGATGAAATGAAAGCATATACCCAAGAGAAAGAAGCAGAAGAAGCTTCAGAAGAGGGGTCAGGAGAAGAATCCTCTGAAGAAACAACGGAACAGGAAGATAAAGATACAGAAAAGAAAAAGACGATTTATGATGCGTTCTATGAACTCTGGAGAAATGCGATCATCAGTGATACAAACGAGCCGGGATCTACTTATAAGCCATTTACTGTGGCGACAGGATTAGAAAGTGGGGCACTTACCGGAAATGAAAGTTATTTTTGTACAGGTTCTCTTATGGTCGGAAAGCGTAACATTGGATGTTCTCATGTACATGGAAATATCACTTTAAAAGATGCAGTTGCCAAGTCCTGTAATGTTGCTATGATGAATATCGCATTTAATGAAGGTTCAGAAACATTTTATAATTATCAGAATCTTTTTGGCTTTGGACGAAGCACAGGAATTGATCTTCCAGGCGAGGCAGAAACAAAGAATCTTGTATATAATGCCTCGAATTATTCCAATAGTGTCACGCTTGCAACGAATGCTTTTGGTCAGAACTTCAACTGTACGATGATGCAGATGGCAGCAGGTTTTTGTTCTCTCATTAATGGAGGAAATTATTACCGGCCACATATCGTAAAACAGATTCAGAATGATGGTGGAGATGTCGTAAAAGATGTTGGAAAAGAAGTATTAAGAAAGACCGTTTCCGAAGAAACATCAGCATCGATCCGTTCCTATATGCAGGAAACGGTGGAGAACGGAACCGGTACGAAAGCGCAGATTGAAGGATATACAATCGGAGGAAAGACTGGTACCGCTGAAAAGATACCACGAAATAAAAAAGATTATTATGTTTCTTTTATTGGATTTACTCCGGTAGAAAAGCCCGAGTTACTGGTTTATGTAACGATTGATGAACCGAATGTATCATTCCAGGCGAATGCAGGTTTAGCAGTAGAACTTGAGAAGTCCTGTATGGAAGAAATAGTAAATGTTCTTGGAATTAAACCGGCAATAAGTACTAAGGAATAAGTTTTTGCGTATACTGATTAATAAACTATTTCTGAGGTGAGCGATATAGAGATTCATTTATTTCAGAAAAGAAAATACAATCTTGTTTTCTTATGCTTTTTTCTGGCATTTTTACTTCTGACCGGACGATTGATCTATCTAACCGTTTTTCGCTCAGAAGAATTAAGTAAAAGAGCATTAAGCATTGAGCAAAGAGAACGAACGATAAAGGCAGCAAGAGGGAAAGTTTATGACAGGAATGGAATAGTGCTGGCGGATAATCAAGCAGTATGTTCTGTTTCTGTCATTTACTATCAGATAAAAGAACCGGAAAAAGTAATTCGGCTTTTGTCACAAAAGCTTGCGATTTCTGAAAAAGAAGTAAGAAAAAAGGTAGAGAAGATATCATCAAGAGAAAAAATAAAAAGTAATGTACCAAAAGCGATCGCAGATGAGATTCGGGAAGCGGGACTTTCCGGGGTCAAGGTAGATGAAGATTATAAGCGCTACTATCCATTTGGCACACTGGCATCTAAAGTGCTGGGATTTGCAGGAGCAGATAACCAGGGTATTTTAGGGTTAGAGTCCCGATATGATTCTACATTAAAAGGAACAGATGGAAAGATACTTACGATGACAGATTATCAGGGAATCGAAGTGGAGAACCTTGCGGAGGATCGAATTGAGCCGGTAAGTGGAGATGATCTGTATCTTTCACTTGATTATAATATACAATGTTATGTACAGCAGGCAGCGAAGAAAGTTTTAAAAGCAAAAAAGGCCAAAAGAGTCTCTGCTATTTTAATGAATCCACAAAATGGAGAAATCTATGCCCTCGTCAGCCTTCCAGAGTATGATTTAAATGAACCGTTTACTTTAATTGAAGAATATAAAGAGCAAGGAAAGACTCAAAATGATAAGTTAAACAATATGTGGAGAAATCCTGTGATCAGCGATTCCTATGAGCCTGGATCAACATTCAAAATCGTAACAGCTACGGCAGCATTAGAAGAGAAAAAAGTAACTTTACAGGATTCTTTTTTCTGCTCAGGATTTAAGCTTGTGGAGGATAGAAAAATACGCTGCCATAAAACGCAGGGGCATGGAGCGGAAACGTTTCAGCAGGGATTTATGAATTCCTGTAATCCGGTTTTTATGGAAATCGGAGCAAGAGTCGGGGCAAAAGATATGCTAAAGTATTATCAGAAGCTGGGGCTTTACGAAAGAACAGGAGTGGATCTTCCGGGAGAGGCAAACTCCATTATGCATAAACTTAGTAAAATAGGTGCGGTAGAACTTGCTACAATGTCATTTGGGCAGTCAATACAGATTACACCTTTGCAGCTGCTTCGGGCAGTAAGCGCAGGAATTAATGGAGGAAAGCTTGTAACCCCGCATCTGGCAATGGAAAAGAAGGACAGCATTACGAAAGAAATAATACAATATGAATATCCTATAAAGCCGGGAGCAGTTTCAGAAGAAACTTCACAGACATTAAGAGAACTTTTGGAAGCAGTAGTTGCGGAGGGAACAGGGAAGAACGGGCAGGTTGAGGGATATCGTGTGGGAGGAAAGACTGCAACAAGTGAAAAACTTCCGCGGAGAAGCGGAAAGTATATTTCCTCTTTTCTGGGATTGCTCCGGCAGATTCTCCAAAGATTCTGGGACTTGTATTGATTGATGAACCGCAGGGAGTCTATTATGGCGGGGTAATTGCGGCTCCGGTCATGGCAGAAATTTTTCAAAATGTTCTGCCCTATCTTGATAATCTGTGAAAAGAGGATTATACTGTGTAAGAATGTCTTAAACTACAATAGATAAAATGGAGGTTAAATTATGGATCATTCAATTGCAATACCAGCATTAGTTGCATTTTTTATTACATTAATATTAGGACCGGGACTCATCAGCTTTTTACATAAGCTGAAGTTTGGTCAGTTTATCAGAGAAGAGGGACCGGAATCTCATCTGAAGAAGTCCGGAACACCTACAATGGGTGGAATTTTATTTCTTGTTGGAATTTTAGTAGGATGTGCTTTTTATATCCCAGATTATAAAAGGATCATTCCTGTTTTATTCGTTACTCTTGGATTCGGACTGATTGGATTCCTTGATGATTATATCAAAGTAGTGATGAAGAGAAATCTCGGGCTGACACCAGCACAGAAAATGCTTGGACAGATTGTCATTACTGCTGTTTTTGCATTTTATATGGTGAACCATTCTGGATTAGGAACAGACGTGATTCTTCCGTTTTCCGGAGGAAAAGAATGGCATCTCGGAATTTTATATATTCCGGTGTTATTCGTTGTTGTGCTTGGAACAGTGAATGGAGCGAACTTTACAGATGGACTTGACGGCCTTGCCGCAAGCGTGACAACTTTGATCGCTGTATTTTTAACAGTAATCGCTGTAGGAACAAATGCAGGAATCCATCCGGTAATCTGTGCGGTTATTGGTGCCTTACTGGGATTCTTATGCTTCAATACACATCCGGCTAAAGTATTTATGGGAGATACCGGTTCTCTGGCGCTTGGTGGATTTGTTGTATCTACAGCATATATGTTAAAGATTCCACTGTTTATTCCGATTGTTGCATTTATTTATTTTATTGAGGTACTGTCTGTTATCATTCAGGTAACTTATTATAAAAAGACCAAAAAGCGTATTTTCAAGATGGCGCCGATTCACCATCATTTTGAGTTATCAGGATGGCCGGAGACAAAGGTTGTTTCTATTTTCTCAATTGTAACAGCAGTATTATGTCTGATCGGTATGCTCGCGTACTAATTTAGAAGGATAGCATCTGAAAAATAAGAGATATGACAATAGAAAAGTGAAAAGACACAGAGAAACTTGGAGGTTTAACATGGATTTAAAAAGTAAGAAAATACTCATTGCCGGAGCTGGAATTAGTGGAATTGGCGCGGCAGCTCTTTTAGGGAAAGCAGGGATTCCAGCGGCAATCTATGATGGGAATGAAGCATTAGATCAGAAGGCGGTTGTTGCAAAATTGCCAGAAGGAATGGAAGTATCTTTTGAATTAGGCGAATTTAAAGAAGAATTAGCAGACAAATATGATATGCTGATCTTAAGTCCGGGAATTTCCATTCATCAGCCTGTGGCACAGGCATTTTATGTAAAAAATAAACCTGTATGGGGAGAGATTGAGTTAGCATCACATTTTGCAAAAGGAAAGATCGCAGCGATTACGGGAACAAATGGTAAGACAACAACAACGGCTTTAGTAGGAAGTATTTTACGTGAGTACTATCAATCTGTTTTTGTTGTAGGAAATATCGGAATTCCATTTACCTCTGTAGCATTAGATACAACAGAAGATTCTGCGATCGCAGCAGAGATAAGCAGCTTCCAGTTAGAGACTACCATTGATTTTCAGCCGGAAGTCAGTGCGGTATTAAATGTGACGCCAGATCATCTTGATCGCCATGGAACAATGGAAGTGTATGCAGATACGAAGTTTTCTATTTCTAAGAAACAAAATAAAGATCAGGTGATCGTATTGAATTATGATGATCCGATTACAAAAGCGATGGCAGAAAAAGCAACGGCGCGTCCGGTAATGTTTAGTCGTTTAGAGGAACTTGCCGAAGGTATTATTTTAAGGGATGATGCATTTATCATTAAAGAAAATGGAAAAGAAATGCCAGTATGTACGACTTCGGAAATTAAATTGCTTGGTTCTCATAATCATGAAAATATTCTGGCAGCTATCGGCATAACATATTATATGGGAGTTCCACTGGAGAAAATCCGAGACGCAGTTATGAAGTTTACTGCAGTAGAACATCGTATAGAATATGTCGATACAGTAGATGGAGTAGATTATTACAATGATTCCAAAGGAACAAACCCTGATGCTGCGATTAAGGGGATTTCTGCCATGACAAAGCCAACGATTTTATTAGGTGGCGGTTATGATAAGAAGTCTACGTACGATGAATGGATTGATGCATTCCATGGTAAAGTACGATATCTCATTGTAATGGGGGCAACAGCGCAGGCTATTGCGGATACTGCAAAGAAACATGGTTTTCATAATGTGATTTTTGCAGAGACCTTTGAAGAAGCTATGGATATTGCAAGAGAAAAGGCAAGACCGGGAGATGCAGTATTACTGTCTCCGGCATGTGCAAGCTGGGGCATGTTTAAAAACTATGAAGTCAGAGGAAAAGTATTTAAGGAGATCGTCCGAAAGTTTAAGGGGTGAATGCTGTGCAAAAAAAGTCATGGGAAAGTCAAAAGATGCGGGCGCAGGCCATAGATTATTCCATATTGTTTCTGGTACTCTTTCTTGTAGGGTTTGGACTGGTCATCTTGTATTCAACCAGTTCCTACAAAGGAAGTCTGCTACATAATGACACAGCATACTGGTTGAAAAAACAGGCATTTTTTGCAGTGATCGGAATTGCAGGAATGATGATTATTTCCAGACTGGATTATCATATCTGGAAGAAAAAATGGTGGTTTATATGGGCTGTTTACGGTGGGGCAATTGCTTTACTGCTTCTTACTTTTGTAATTGGAGCCGCAAGTCATGGCTCAAAGCGATGGCTGCCACTTGGTCCGATCAGTTTTCAGCCATCCGAGCTTGCAAAGATTACATTGAACTTGTTTCTAGCTGCATATATAAGCAGCAGGGCGAGACAGATGCGCACAGGGAAAGGACTTCTGGAACCGTTTCTTCTTGTACTTCCGATCGTAGGCATCGTAGGTATTGAAAATTTAAGTACCTGTATCATATTGCTTGCAATCTCCTTTATTATGATATTTGTTGCAACACCATTATATAAGCCATTTCTTGGTTTGATCGGAATTGGTGTGGCCGGAGCTGTTTTACTTATCCTTACACAGGGATATCGAATGGAACGTATTACAGTGTGGCTGGACCCGGCATCTTCTGATAAAGGGGAACAGACCATGCAGGGACTTTATGCCATAGGATCTGGCGGCCTTTTTGGAAAAGGACTGGGGCAGAGCATGCAAAAGCTTGGTTTTCTTCCGGAAGCGAATAACGATATGATTTTTTCGGTAATCTGTGAAGAACTGGGATTATTTGGTGCGTTGTGTGTCCTGGCATTATTCTTTGCTTTGCTCTGGCGTTTTATGGTAATAGCGATTAATGCACCGGATCTTTATGGCTCCATGCTTGTGATAGGTGTGATTGCTCATATAGGTATCCAGGTTTTTATTAATATTGCTGTTGCGACAAATACAATGCCAAATACAGGAATTCCTCTTCCATTTATTAGTTATGGTGGAAGTTCACTGGTCTTTCTTTTATTAGAGATGGGCTTGGTACTTTCTGTATCTAGATATATAAAAATAAAAAAATAAAAAGTAAAAAGACGGGGAAAGAAAAAGAAAGATGGAAGAGAGAAATTTAAAACTGGTTGCAGACAATAATCCAAGAAAAAGCCATCTCCTCCTGCTTCTGGTTGCTCTTGTAGTAATTATCGGATTGGGAATATACTTTCTGCTTACAGACTTTTCTATTCAAAAAGTAGAAATAAAGGGGAATGATACATATACAAATACAGAGATACTAGATGCGATGAAAGAGGATGGGTATGTGAATAACACCCTTCTTATGATTGCGCAGAATCAGATATTTGGACAAACCTACCTGCCATTTATTGACAAGATATCTATGAGCTATGATGACAGCCATATCCTTAAAGTACGTGTAAAAGAGAAGCTGCGGGCAGGCGTTTTTCAATATATGAATCAATATGTTTACTTCAACGAAAATGGAATTGCGATGGAGAGCAGGAATACCCTTTTTAACGGCGTTCCGGTTGTTACCGGTGTAAAGTTTAATGAAATGAAGCTGAAAAAGAAAATACTCGAAAATAAAGTCCCGGTAAAGGAAAGTTACTTTAATACAATCGTATCTATTACGAAAAAGATTGCGACGTACAAGCTGACAGTTTCTGAAATACATTTTGAAGGAGAAGATGATATTACGCTGATTTCCTCAAAGTACAAGATATATTTGGGAAGTTCCTCCTATCTTGATGGTAAAATATCAAAAATCCCATCTATATTAAAGACAATTTCGTCAAGTTATAAACAGGGAACAATTGATATGCAGTTGTATACAGATGAAAAGCCGATCATTACTTTCAAGAATATGAAGTAAATAATTCAAAGTATCTGTAAACATTCTCCTGATTTCTCAAGGCAATTATGGAAATTTAGATAGAAGTCAGAAAAAAAAGCAAAAATTCAATTTTTCTAGTTGATTATTTCTATAAAAAACCGTATTATATAACTACATACATTTTAAAATCGGGTGAATTATATCAGATGTGAGATGCACAGAAGAAGTATGTCATGCATTGCATGATGCGCATCTCGTAGCAAGAATGCCGGGGCATTCTTGAAATTTGCGAATTTATATATTTACATAGAATAAGGAGGAGTAAAACCTTGTTGGAAATTATGTCAAACGAAGAATTAGCACAAGCTAAAATCCTAGTTATCGGTGTTGGTGGAGCCGGTAACAATGCAGTTAACCGAATGGTTGACGAAGCTATCGAGGGTGTGGAATTAATTGGAATTAATACGGATAAACAGGCTCTTGATTTATGTAAAGCTCCTACAAGAGTACAGATTGGTGAGAAGCTGACGAAGGGACTGGGAGCTGGTGCGAAGCCGGAAATCGGAGCAGCAGCAGTAGATGAGAACCGCGATGAGATTACGGAACTTGTAAAAGAAGCAGATATGGTATTCGTTACCTGCGGTATGGGTGGTGGAACCGGAACCGGTGCTGCACCTGTTGTGGCGAAGATTGCAAAGGACATGGGAATCCTTACGGTCGGTGTCGTAACAAAGCCATTTATTTTTGAGGGTAAACCTCGTATGAATAATGCACTCAGCGGAATCGAACGTCTTAAAGAGAATGTAGATACGTTAATTATTATTCCTAATGATAAGCTGTTACAGATTTGTGATAAGAGAACATCTATTAAAGATGCTTTTTGTAAAGCAGATGAAGTACTCCAGCAAGGTGTACAGGGCATTACAGACTTAATCTTTAAGCCAGGTCTTATCAACCTGGATTTTGCAGATATCCAGACAGTAATGCGTGATAAAGGAATTGCTCATATCGGAATTGGTGTTGGAAGTGGTGAAGATAAGGCAGTCGATGCGATTAAGAGCGCCATGGAAAGTCCTCTTCTTGAGACAACAGTCAGTGGAGCTACCGACATTATTATCAACTTCTCTGGTGATATTGGAATTCAGGAAGTTTATGAAGCAGTATCTTATCTCACAGAAGTTGCCGGTGACGAAGCGAACATTATCTTTGGTAATGTAGAGAGCGAAGATGTACCAGATGATGAAGTAAGTATTACGATCATTGCGACAGGACTCCACGATGTTTCCGGAAAGGGAGCATCTGCTGTAAGAGTGAACCGAAAACCAGCAGCAGATAAGAATGTAGAAGGGAATGGACCTACTTATAGCGGACAGGCAATTAAGTCAGCGCAGAGTAGCAGAACTTCAGAGAATCATGAGACAACACGAACTTATGATAACAGAGACATGGAGATTAAGATTCCGGAATTCTTACAGAAAAGAAGATAATACATAAGTAAGAGTTTTCCTCTTTTAGGCAGACAATGTCGCCAGAGGTCGAATAATAAAGAATTTTTCTTTATTATTTCGACCTCATTTTTTTATGCAAATTTATATAATAAATTAACCACATAACAGTAAAAGATGCTATGAAGCAAATTCATCCGATTCTATTGCAGGTTTGTTACAACTTTGTGGCAGACTATATTATACTGTTCTTTATAAAAAGAGATTTATTTCCAGAAAAGAAACAATCTCAAATAATAAAGGCAGCCGCTATTTTCTCAATGACTTATGTAATCTGGGAATGGACAACAACAGGAATGTCCCCAGTTACAAGAGAGATTCTTAAATGGTGTAGTATCCTTGCTTTAATTTGTCGATTTTTTAAAATTACTTCTGTTTCACTTTTTAGAAAAACAATAACAGTATTCTTATGTTACTTGTTTTTGATGGGAG
>ENA-ORRA01000428-ORRA01000428.1-human-gut-metagenome-genome-assembly--contig:-NODE-428-length-40570-cov-4.683006_pt1 | contig 40570 bp, 50 predicted proteins | sample MGYA00242169_ERZ509122 | MGnify/ENA primary metagenome ERZ509122 (study PRJEB26280, sample SAMEA2338650) | human gut metagenome | biome: human gut; feature: human-associated habitat; material: faeces...
TACAACGGAGAAGGGAGATTTTGCTCATGACTTTTAAACGCACAACTTTAGAGGAAACACTGGCAGTATCACCGTTGCTTGTATTGGATGGAGCCATGTCTACACCTCTTGAAAATATGGGGATAGACTTAAATACAAAACTGTGGACTGCAAAAGTTTTAGCTGATCAGCCGGAAATGGTGAAACAGGTCCATAAAAATTATTTTAAGGCAGGGGCGGACTGCGGGATAACCTGTAGCTATCAGGCAACAGTTCCGGGACTAATGGACATTGGATATACAAAAGAACAGGCAGAAGAACTGATCGCCAAAAGTGTTGAGATCTTTTTGGAAGCGAGAGAAGAGTGGTGGCAGGAAGAAGGAGAAAAAGCAGGCCATACCTGGCCGCTGTGCCTGGCAAGTGTAGGCCCATATGGGGCATATCTGGCAGATGGCTCAGAATATCGGGGGCATTATGAAGTGTCCGAAGAGACTCTTTATGAATTTCATAAGCACAGAATGGAGCTTTTGTGGGAAGCAGGGGCAGATCTGCTTCTGCTTGAAACACAGCCTTCTTTGAGAGAGGCACTTGTAGAGGCTAAAATCGCGGAAGAAATGGGGGCAGATTACTGGATCAGTTTCTCCTGTGGGGATGATAAACACATTAATGAGGGCACAAAGATTGCAGAGTGTGCAAGAGCATTTTCCCGGGATCCCCATAAGTATCCTCATCTGAAAATGATAGGAGTTAATTGCACCAAACCGGCATATATAGTCAGTCTGATCCGGGAATTTCGGACCGCTACAGATCTGCCCATTGCAGTATACCCAAACAGCGGAGAAGAATATGACCCAGTCACAAAGACCTGGCATGGAACCAATGATAAGCGCACTTTTTATGACTATGCTTTATCTTATTTCCAGAATGGAGCTACAGCTGTTGGTGGCTGCTGCACCACAGTAGAAAGCCATATCCGGCAGGTGACCCAGGCCAGACGGGATTTTGAAAAGGCGGGGATTATTCTGAAAATGAGAAAAATGGTTAAAAAACCTCTTGCAATTTCAAAAAAATAGTATTATAGTTACAACTAACAAGTGAATAAGATCTTCAGGGCGGGGTGAAATACATAATGCTGCAAACCCGCATAAACGCTAGGTTTCTTGGCATATATTGAATGGTACTACACCAATTTTACACCAAAAGAGCCTTAATATGAGTTTTGAACATCTTAATAAGTCCATGAATATACGTGAGTTAATCCGTATGTTTGTGGGCTTATTTTAATGCTCAAAATCACCAGACAGTCAATTTGTCACCTAATACATAAAAAGCCGTCTACGTCCTCTCAGGAGCTTGCAGGGGCTAATGATATGAGCATATATAAATACAAAAACGAAAGGAGCTGATACAGCATGACAAGAAATGAATTTATAAAAAGAGTAGCGGAGAAGGGCAAGGAAGTGTATGGTAAGAGATTCTATTACACGGACATAGAAAAATACTTAGGTTTAATTCTGGGAACCCTAGGAGATGTAATGGCAGAAGGGGAACCAGTTATATTACGTACGTTTGGTACGTTTAAACCTGTAGATGTTAAAGAAATGAAGATCTTCTTAAATGGTGGAGAGAGTATTGTTGCACCACATAGAAGAGTGTACTTCAAGACAGGTACAACTTTAATGCGTAAAGTCAATGGACAGGAAGATAAAGCAGAAGAGTGTGAAGCTGTAGAAGAGTATGATGAGGAAGAAACGGGATGGTGGGAAATATAGATTATACCGAACAGCGCAAAAAGAAACGTGAGAAAAAATCTCACATATAGTATATCGTACCTGTTATCGAAATGTTATCGGAACGCTGTTATAGCGCAGATGTAAAACGTGAGATTTTATTGTAAAATGGAAAAAATATGGGGATGTAGTGTAGTTTACATAATGTTCAAAATCACATAAAATATGTTAAAAATGAACAATATTATTTATCTAAAACCTTATCGAAAAAACTTAATACTTCAGCGGCTTTTTGGCTATAAAAGGGCATATGATTGAATATTATGTAAACCATGCGTATTATACGGTACAGCGATATGAGAGGGGGATTATTCTTCAAAAAATAATATCGTAATAGTATGTTCGTATATACGAATTACAGATACATAACATTATATAACAACTACACAATACAATATATAACAAGCAAAGTGTTTCACTATACACCATATCATACAAGTTATTTATATATCCGCCTGTTTTGTGAATTGCTGGCAGTACCTCAGCCGTTACCCAGATTCTAAATGGTTTTGCAATTGGTTTTCTACTCCTTAACACTAAAGTATAAAATCCACTTTCATTTATAATATTTACTTCTCCCTGACGCCCTAGATTAAATCTAGCCCGTTCAAAATCCTCTAATCCTTTATTTAAAGCATCTGTAGGATTAACAATTCCAAGAATATCACAAATGTCTTTTGCAACGAACCACGGTTCACCATCAATTACTAAAGTACAGTTATATTTTATAAGAGTATTTATAAATAATATATTTATAATATACTCATAAAATATATCCGGCAACGCCCAAAATCCTTGTAATATCAAGGAAATACACCGATATAAAAATATATAATTGAATATATATTCATATGTAAAAAATATATTATATCAGTACAAGCCTCTATTTAGAACTTACTTCCACAATTCTCACATTTCCATGTTTTACCTAAATCACCTGCACCAAAGATACCGAACAAACCTATTTTTATTGCTTTCTTAGCACCAGATATTTTACTTAGCTTCGCTGATCCGCAGATTGGGCAGTGGGGAATGTTCTGTTGCTGGGATTTTAATAATATTTGTTGTTCCCTTTCATAATCGCGTCTTTCACGTTCCAACATTTCTTCTTGCCTTCTGTTAATATCTTTTTGACGATCAATTTGTAGTAAATAAGATGAAATACCATCAAAACCACATTCTGTACATTGCCGACATGTATCTGAAATTTTAGCTCCGCATTTTGGACATGTTATAATTGCCATAGTATCCCCCTCGGTCAATAATTATAAATATCTCAAACAATATTTATTTAATTATATCATAGCACGATATTCAAAGCAACCAATGACTTTACGATCGATGGAAGCGCCAAAATAAAACTCAATAGTCTTTTTGGTATTAATAAAGAAGCAATTACATCATTTTTTAAACCGCAATCTTTGTTTGATAAAAATGACATTGAGGCAATAAAAAAATATAATGAGCAAATTGATAATTGTGTCACTTCACAAACAGCGTTCAATAGAACAATGCTTAATGCTTCAGAAGATGCACAAGAACTTGTGGCTGCTGCTAATGGTAATGTTATTTCATTAGATAAACTTACTAAGTCATCAAAAGCAGCTGAACTTGCTATGAAAGGTCTTGCATTAGCAGGCAACATCCTTGTCAGTCTAGTAATCAGCAAAGTAATCTCTACAGTATATGAGATGGCACAGGCTTCTGATACTGTGGGCAAGGCTGCAAGACAGGCAGCAGATGAATTAATAAACTCAACGCCAAAACAGCGTTCAGTTCAGAATGGGAGAGTATAACATTCCTGCATTTCACTCCACCATTTCGCAGAAATGCGTTACCGTGAAAAACACCCAGGCAACAATAAAAAGGACGCTTGATTTCTCAAACGCCCTAGTGTATAATCAAAGCAGAAGTGAATCGGATACAAAGTCCGATTTGCCCTCAGTTAAATAATACTTAAGAGATAAGCATCCTAGACCTTGGGCGGAGTGGGATGCTTATTTTCTTTTATCAAAATGATTGTCTATGTAAGACAGAGCCGCAAAAACTACTAACAATAAAGTCAGAACTTCCATTGTGTTCATAGGGCATCACCCTCCTTTGTATACTAGAGGGCATCATTAATCAGAAAATGCATCCGCATCTGTTTGATCCTACATGTATAAGCATATCACAAAAAGAACAAATGTTCAATCTGTTCTGGTGCCTCTGCCAGAAAAGCCATGTATATATCCAATCGACATATTGTCGAGTAGTCTCTTTCCCACAAGTCTAAACTATCCCCCTGTACCAGCATATTCAAATGAATATGATAACAACTGTACTCATAGGTACGCTTGTAAGGTTCATGTGAACCTGGCAAATAGTGTCTAGAAACTGCACTCCAATTGGAGTGCAGATATTGCCTCTGGTAAAATTACCAAACTCGATTTTAGAAAACTATGATCTCTATAACTCCGTTCACTCCAATTTGGATGGTATGAGAAAATAGGAGCAATAAGTAAGAATGAAATTGCACTCCAATTGGAGTGCAATTTAATCTGATAATTCAATAATAAAACGGTTGGCCTCCACTTGGAGAAAAAGAGAAGAGTTAAGAAGCAGTGTCCATTTTAGTTACCCCTTAAGCAAGTCATGGAATGGATGTTAGACATCCAGCTTGGTAGACGTAATCTATCTCCCATCCAGCGTATTGCTGTTGCTGAGAAGTACAGGCCTATCTATGAGAAAATGGCGAAAGAAAATTTATCTACTGGCGGAAGAAATGGAGGTCTTACTACTCAAAACAAGCCTTTGACAAATTTGTCAAACCCTTCATCTGCCATTGATACAACTCAGAAACTTGCCAAAATCGCAGGCGTTTCAGAAAAGACTTACCGCATGGGAGCCAAAGTTCTCAACTCAGACAACGAAGATGTAAAGAACCGTGTGCTGTCAGGAGAGACATCTATTAGTGCAGGATATAAGGAACATTCACCTTAAATCAGGGTAGGTGTTTTGCCGACCCAGCTTTTAATATCTGCCAGAACAATTCGTTCACTCAGCTTCCGGCAAATTTGCCAAACCTTACAATCTCATAGACGTCCGGAAAGCACATCTTAAAACGTATATCCCTATTATTGACCAGTACAGAACGATACTAGCTGGAATACATCTTAAATCAAGTCACCCCCAGAACGGGGCTAACCTTAACTACTAAAACGGTACTACAGGCTTAAATCTTAACACAAATGTGCAAAATCTGCACAAAAATCCCCAGGGAAAGAAACTACGATTTCATGTGGAGAATACTATATATAGGATGTCCGATATTATCCCATTTGGGAAAATAAATCCCATAACAGCGGAAAATTCCGCCGTGAAAAATCATCAAAATAGAGAACCTTTATATAAGGAAGAGAAGGAGCATAAAAAACATGAATAAGAACAACCAAGAAGTAAATCAGTCATGCCTGAACTGCATGTACGAGTATGTATGCGACTGGAAATATACCAACGAAGAGTTAAGCTGTGATAAATGGCAGTCTGATAAAGAAGGTGATTTATCCAATAAAAGAATACGGATAAGATAACTCATTTTACTGGACCAGAAGAAAAGTGACATGAATTTGCCGATTATGAAACTCAGGATAATGAAAAAAGGATTTTTCTGAAATGGATACACATATTGAGTTTTGCCAGCACAAGTGCTGACAAAAATTTACCTTATACACTTCTGAAAAAGAACATTTCCAATTTCGACTACTCAGAAAGTACATATCTAATAAAGAACGATTCAAAAGTTGTCACTTTTAGAATGTACATATCAATTACACACTTACATAGATATGTGTGTTCTAAAGGTGACAACTTTTTGAAAAAAGGAGAATTTCCAAAATTGTCCAGTCAGAAAGTACATATCAATTACAACCCTTATTAAATATGTGTGTTCTGACTGGACAAAATTGGAAAGGGTATGTGTGATTTTTGTTTGTGCGTCAGCACGAACAAACTCAATATGTATGTAAACAGAAAAAAAATGGAGAATATTATTAAAGTAAGGGTTTATTCTTACATCATTAATTCAAATAAAACGGAAGGAGACATATTTTATGTACACCAAGAGAGGAAAGAAATACATTTATTCAGTTGAAAGAGCAAACGATTTAATTCAGTATGGTTGCCGTTGCATTGAAACTGGATTTAATGCTAAGTGTCAGAGATTTTATTGGACATTCATTTATGATGAAGTGCAGCCATTTTATGAAGCAAAAGAAAAAGTTACTTATTAATACCAACTAGAAAAGGATAGAGCAATTATGTTAGAGCTAAACAAAGAATATACTTATTCGCAGATTTGCGAAGAATTAGGTTGGAAAACATCCACAGGAAATTCAAAGAAAGCGCAAATTAAGGAAATAGAATTAGCGTTTGAATTTTATCATCCGATTAACAAGAAAACACATAAAGAGAAGAAGTCATATATTTTCACAAAGAAGAATTATGATCCAGTTGAGCCTACAGTCAAAAACAATGGTGGCAGCAACAATAACAAGAACATCACTCCCATGATGGATTATCTTACATGTATTTCAGATGGTATATGTGCAGAAGTACCGTATACATTTACATCATGGTTCTGTGATGTTTTAAACCTTATGGACAAAGATACATATAATGCACCATATTCTTCTGATGAGGTACTGAAAGCATTTTGCACGGGACACGGTATCACTAATGAAAAACTGTTCTGTGATTATCTTGCTATTATAAAGAAAGTCACAAAGGACATATTTTTAAAGGCATTAGAGGTGCTTGCGAGAAATTTCATGGCTGTTTATGAAGATGGCTATAAGTTCTATTACCAGATCGGCAAAGAGGGCTGCATTGGTGAGATATTTTCTACAGAGTTAAACGAAATGGTATTAACACTTGAAAAGAAGAACTGCGATATTCTCAATGAAGAACATGGACTTAGTAAGAAGATGAAGGGTAGGCAGTTGCTCATGCTCATTTTCAAGAATGATATTATCAGAGATCAGTTTGATAAACTTGTGATGCAGGATCTAAATAATGATACTGTTTATGCCTGCTTAAATAAATCCATAGATATACGATACTGGCCGTTTATTTGTCACATGGATGAAAAACATGAGATTTTACGTTATTATCGTGCAGTTTCTATTAATGATCTTGATAATTACAACAAGGACCAAAGCGCAGATAAATTTGCTATGGATGTTACGAATGTTATTCGGAGAGTGAGCCGCAAGAACTTACTCAATAAGAAATGGCGGGATAAGGACAACTGTTATCATCTGGCTTATGACAAGTGGGAAAATGCTACAGATATGGTTATCATTGAAAAGCTGTTATTCCAGAATTATGATGAAACCTTTGTAGATGATACATCACTGGATCTTGTAGAGCTTGATGATAATTTAGATGAGATATTCAATGGCATAAAAGATATATGGGGTGAACCTAACGCCATGGAAATTCCTGCGATGGCATAGGGAGTAGATTCATGCTACTTCCTTAGTATTTTACAGAAAGAGGGTGATAACATGCGTCATTCTGGCGTACATTATAATTATGATATGGCAGAGAGTAACTGGATTATCAAACAGGGAGCAAAGGTTATAGGTTGCGGCAGACATTCCACAACTGGCAATACTTTCCTGGTGTTCCAGGCTACAGACCTTTATAAGAAGCTATGCGAAGAGTACAGAGCAAAGCACAGCGCATAATCTAAAATTGAATATAGAAACTTATTGATGATGAAGATTCCAAATCATCCATTTTGGATGGCATGTGTAAACATGCTGTCTTTTTTATTGCAAAAATTATTGGAACGCTGTTCTTGCGTTCTATCTATGGCTGAAACATGCCGTCTTATTTTTATTTAGAAAGGATTTATATTTTTATGAGTAAAGCAATCAAGAAAATCAAACCAGAAACCAAAGTATGTAAAAAGTGTGGGAGAGAACTACCGTTAGATCGGTTTGCACATAACTATAAGACATATTATCATCCAGTATGCAAAGAGTGCAACAATGCAGCTATAAAAATAAAAAGAGCAGCCAAAAGAGCTGAAAAAGAGGCAGCAGATATAGAAGAATACTTAAAGGATAAATCCTTACACATGAAACGCCAGTACAAAAAGATTGATACTTGGCGTATTTTGAGTAAAGCGGAGCATGGGTTTAAATTAAAGGCATCTCAGGAGAAGTTTGTTAAGCTCTTAGATTATAAAGAAACATGGGTGTCAAGCTATGGTAGAGTAATTGTTAAGGATGAAAATGGGGCTTATAAGCTATTAGAGGGCAAATATACCGGAGCTATCCTGTACTATACCTTGGATCAGAATGTATATTTTAAGTCAAAAAAGGAATGGGGATACCGACGGCAGAAAGTCAGTGCATCTGAGCTTGTTATCCAGACTTTTATTGTAAACCATGATATGAAGAATAATACAAAGTGTTGGCACACTGACAACAATAAGAGGGACAATTACTATAAGCACCTGTATCCTGTGACAGATAAGCAGTATGCAGCGCTTGTAGATTTATATAGAAGAAATGGTACTGTAACAGAGGCAGAGGTAATGCAGATCGTAAATGCACCGGAGTATAAGCCTGATGGATGGAGTGCAAAATATATGAAGCGCTCTGTATGCGGTGTGGGCTATCTTGCCGAGAAAATGCCTACAGATGTTTATATTTCAGATGCTTATATCAGATGGGCTAATATGATCCAGCGTTGCTATAATAAGACAGTGCAGAAAGATAAGCCATACTACAAGGGTAAAAAGGTCTGTGAAGAATGGCACAACTTCCAAAACTTTAAGATTTGGTATGATATGCACATGATTCCAGGTGCAAAAGTTGACTTGGATAAGGACTTGATCTGCAAAGAGAGTAACTGTTATAGTCCAGAAACATGTAGCTTTGTAAGTCATTACATCAATACTCTGTTTGAGGATAGAGGAAGTAAATGGATCGTAGAAGAAACGAAAGATGGAATGTTTGCCGCATCATTGATGATTCTGAAACAGAAGAAGAAAGCCGGTATATATGATACTAGAGAAGCTGCAGAAAAAGCGTTCTATGAGTATAAGAAGGATCATATTGTTAAGATAGCAAATAAGTCTAAGGGCAAAATTCCAGACTATGTATACAATGCTATGCTGGCTTGGGATGTGCAGAAGCAGTGTGCGTAGAAAGTATAGTAAATGTAGGGATAATGTGCAATAAATTTATAGGTATGTCGGAGATATTCCGGTGTACCTATTTTTTTTACGTTTTAAAAAAACTGATGCCATAAAATATAGTATCAGTTATGCTTCATAGCTTTAATTAAATTGAGAAGAGCGTCAATTTCTGCCTGTGTAAGCCCGGACAGATCTAATTCATATTTTCTTTCTAATCCCAGTAAATAATCCGTAGTAACATTAAAAATCTTAGCAATCTGGATTAATACGTCATAAGAGGGGAGCCGTAAACCTGTTTCGTAAGCGCTGATAACAGATTTTGTAAGACTGAGCTTTTGAGCTAGTTGTGCCTGTGTCATATCTTCTCGTAAGCGTAATGTTTTTAATGCGTTTCCGAAATCAACCATCTGAAAACCCTCCTATGGGGTTATAATACTATATAAATAGTCATCCTTAGGTTGATTATATATTTATTTAGTTGACTTTATGCAAAATGGAGAGTAAAATCAAAAATGTAAAGTTACAAAATATAAATGAATTTGGTTGAAATATTATTGAATACAACCAAAACATTACAATGCTTATGGGGAGGTAAAATATGAGAAAAAGAGTATTAGTATTGGCAGCACTTGCATTAAGTAGCATGATGTCTATATCTGCTTATGCAGGCGAGTGGAAACAGGATAACACTGGTTGGTGGTATCAGAATGATGATGGTAGTTACCCAGCAAATACTTGGCAGGAAATTGATGGAAAACAGTATTATTTTGGTAATGATGGTTATATGTTCCATGATACTACAACGCCGGATGGATACCAGGTTGGTTCAGACGGTGCTTGGATTCAAGATAATAATACAGCAGAAAATAAACAAGAAGTGGTTAATATTGAAATTCCTACGCCGACTGGATATGGTTCTGTAAAAGGTAATATTACATGGCAGTATAATAAATTTATTGGAACAAAACCTGATACAGGAGCAAATGTATTTTTAATTCCACTAGATTATAATATTAAAGGTGGTGATAATCGCGATTTAGCAAGTACGCTTGATCCCAAAGGACATAATGGCGTATATAGGGCAAAAGTTGATGGTTTAGGACAATATATTTTTGATTCTGTTCCATCAGGAAATTACCGTATTGTAACAATTTCTCATAATACAACAGAAGCTTACCGTTTTTGGGATGAGGATGGCTGGAAAAAATCGATTCAGGATTTTATGGGATGTTTCTTGACAGATAGTGAATTAGATAAATTTATGAAAATGGTAACGTATAATAGTATTGTTTACGATGATATTAAAATTGAAAATGGACAGACAATAACTCATTCTTTTGATTTTGGATATACATATCTGTAATAATTTATTAGACAATTAGGTAGAGCGGTAGCTTTACCTTTTTGTTTTTTGTAATATATGTAACATCCTATTTTAGGACTGCACCTGCATAATACTGGTACTTAAATCCCGCAGGTTTGAACTACCCCCCTCTGCCTGCTGTAAAATTCAGGTGTCAGTAAAGTTGACATCCGGGAGTTTTCGCCATGGAGGGCGAAAATTAGAGAGAAAAGGCCGTCCAATAGGATTATTATTGAACGGTCTTTTAAATTAGCAGTAAAAACTAATTTGTCTGAATGTAGAATACCACAGATCAAGGACGGTTTTGCTACGTGCTTCAATGATTTGCATAAATACCCGCAGCTGTTTTTCTGGAATTTTGGAGTTGTTATTGCATAAAAGGCATTTGCCATTTTTGGTGATCCATACTTTTGTAGCGTTGGGAGAGGGAACGCCTTTGGCAATATGAACATGAACAGGTTCCAACGGATCGTTTTCATTTACCCAGAAATAAACAGTGTATCCGGCGATTTTAAAAACCTGAGGCATCGTCCAGTCCTCCTTCAATACCGCCTTCTCGTGCTAGCTGTAAAATGATGTGAGCAACTGATTCTAATAATTCCTGAAAATAATGAATATCTTCTTGTGAAAATCCTTCGACATTTTCCCATTTGTACTCAGGAAGCCAGCAAGTAGCAGAATGAAAACCGCCATATACAGGTTTTTCAATCCGTACTTCGACCTTTTCTTTTCCAGAATCTTCGAGGGTTTCAGAATGAACAATTTCGGTGCCATCATTTAAGGTCATAAATGGATATAACATAATAACAAGTCATCCTTTCTTGCGCAATGAATGATTATCTTTTATAATAGTATCAAAATTTAGTAATAAATCAATAGCAGGGGATACGGCGTTCATTTTAAAATTTTGAATGGATTTATCCATATCAGCTAATGTTTTGGCAGAAATAGTATCAGGTTTATTGTGCATTAGCAGATTGCCTCCAACTTTTTATACATATATTTTGCCCCATTTCTATTTAAAAGTCAATAAAGTTGACTTTCAGGAGTTTTCGCCAAAAATGGCGGGAAGTAGGGATACAGCGTACCTCAAAAAGACCTTGCATATTTAAGACCAGAATGATATATTATAGATATAAAAAGGGTGACACCGATAGACGGTTGATCCTGTTACAATGTTAAGCTAAGAAAAGCCGCTCAAACTTTCGCAGGGTTCAGGGCGGTTATTTCTGTGTCTTATTACTATCTTTACCAAGTGTGTATCCTAATCCAAAGCAGGTTAAGCCAAAGCTCACCACTGCTATAAAATCAACTATACTCATTGGCTCAAGCCCTCCTTTCCACTGGATTCCTTTGCAGGTTTCTATGTAATCAGAGGGTCACAGTCCCTCTGGTGAAGGACCAACCGCCTACCGTGTTATGGTGGCACCCATGGTATTATTGTAACATAGGATGGGGAGAATTGGAAAGCTTTTTATCGCAAGCTTCTGTTTTTCTGGTCAGTGTAGAAATGAAGCAGCTTATACCCTATACAGAAACACACGTATTCATTTAAGTTTTAACTACCCCGACATACACCCAGACACAGCAGAGGGCAAAAAAACAGCTATAAGCTTTAAGCCTATAGCCTGGTAAGATCATCATATAAAATTTAAGGGTACAGCCGTTTATTTGACTGTACCCATTTTTTTACGCCTCTGCTATTATGTAGTTGACTGCTTTTTCTGCTTTACTGGCTGCACTCACGATAAACTTATTATCATTTTTCAAAACCTGTAACCAATTCTGAATATAGGCAGCGGAGTTTTTGAAAGTCTGCGGAGTTTCAATACCGATCTGATTTAAGATTATTGCACTACCAAGCTCTGCCACTAATTCCTCTTTACTGTATGTTTCACTTCCGAACATTGCAGCAGTTCCCGTTGTAAATCTGTCTAATCTTGTTTTGTGTCCTGTACTATGTGTAATCTCATGGAAGAGTACGCTGTAAAATTCACTTGCTACTGTATACTGTTCCTTGCATGGTACCTGGATGTAATCACCGGAAGGGCTGTAGAACGCTTCATTGCTTATAACTTCCTTGATCTAAATGTGTTCCCGTTCCTTGTATACCTCTTTTATGCGTTCTGCCTCTGCGATAGGTTCAATATCATTTAACTTTACATCTTCCAGAGGCTTTACACCTTCCACCTGTGAAATATGAAATACGTTGTAATATCTCAGTAGTGGTATCTGCTTTACCTCTGTTTCACCATCTGCATTAGTTTCCTCATATGGTTGCATCTTCCAGAATGTAACGAAAGAAGCCTTTTCACCTTTGCGGATACGTCCGCCCGACTCTTGCCACTGCTTGTAAGTCGCCCACTCACCAGACTTTCCAAGAAGTATTTGATTCATTAATGAATAGGGATTTTTGCTGATCCGGTTAAATGCACCTTTGTTGCTTCCAGTCCAGGGCTTTTTCCATGGTATGATACCTTTTTCCAATTCTGCTATGATTCTGTCTGTTGCCATCTGATATACATTGCCGTTTGCCATTGTGTTTACCTCTTTTCGTGTGTGCTGTTTTATTTGATAAGTTAATAGTACACTTAAATGTACTTATAGTAAATGGTAATAGTACACAAAAGTATTCGATTAGAATTAGAAGAAGTACACAAAAATATACTTTTAGTCAATAAAAAAGCTCTTCTGTATATTTAGAAGAGCTTACAATTAAATATTATTTTCTGGTGGTATGTATTCCATTATATCACTAGGCTGACAATCTAATATTTCACATAAATACATAATAGTATCAACGGCAACATTTGTATTATTGTTTAGCCTATTTATAATAGTCGGGGAAATATTATAAGTTTCTCTTAGTTCTCTTTTTTTAATTCCTTTTTCTGCCATAAGATCAAATAACTTCTTATAACTGATATTTCCTTTATATTGCTTTTCACGTTCACCCATAAAAAAACACCTCCGCATATATATTGTATCTTAAAGTGTTCAAAAAGTAAAGAGGTGCATTTGCGTGTATACTTTTGTGTACTTTTCATAAAGAATAAAGTACATTATTGTATACTTTTACTATTTACAAATAAGTACACAATAATGTACAATAAGGTCACAAGGTTGATACAGAGCAACACCGATAAGCCCGAAAAGCTTAGAACTTCAAAACCATATACCTGTGACCGTGTACGAAGAAGAAAACAGGAATAGTCAGGAAGATGATTGAAGCGGTTAGCTCTTAATCAACTAACCAATATCAAACAGCAGACCAAATAGGAGGGTAAACCTTATGTGTAAAACATTAAATCAGTTAGAAAACGTAGTAGCAGACTACAGAAGTCTTAAAGCTTTAGCAGAAGAATTAAACGAGCAGTTAAAAGCATTAGAACGTGACATGCTTGACTATCTGGACAGTAACGAGAAGTTATCCGAGACAGGTTCAGACTTTACCGTAAAAGTTAGCACCTGTGAACGCCGTACACTGGACAGCAAGAGACTTGAAGCAGACCTTGGAAGCCTTGCAGATTACCAGAGAGTAAGCCAGTACCGCAGATTATACGTTAAGTAAATATAAGAAATCCTTCCCACTCTGCAAAGGGTGGGAGGGTAGAAAGGTGGGGCAGACAATGACAACTAAAGCAGAAGAATATAAGGCATTGGAACAGATCAAAAAGATTGTTTCCGCACTGGGAGCAGACAGCTACATAGCAATAGCATTTGAGGGCTGTTTTGAAGTAGCAGAGGGCAATATTGATAATGATTTTGCTTGTAGCATGAAGCAGAGGGCAGAGAGTGCAGAACGCCAGGCACAGCAGAAAATTAAAGAAGCCGAAGCGAGCAAAGCAGAAGTAAAGCGGTTAGAGGGTATCAACAAAGAGATGCGCCGAGATCTGGAAGGTACGGAACAGACACTTGCAAATGAGCGTAAGCAGAACGCCGAAGAGATCAGCAGATTAAACGGTATCATCTCAGAATGTCACAGAGATTTAGAGGGTACAGGGCAACAGATAGCAGACCTTAAGGCTGAAATTATCCGTTTAAAAGCCCAGGTGTATGATTTGACTTTTTAAATACAATACCCGCCCCGGAGGTTACGAGGGCAGAAGGAGCAAATATGTTATACAGGGTAGCATTTAACAAGATCGGTGCAGAGTACACCAGATGTTTTATGGATCGGGCAGAACGTGATAAGTTCGCCGAAGATATGAGAAAAGCCGGTTACAAGGTTCACACATGGGAATAGGAGGTACAGCACAATGGTATTAAAGGATGAAAAGGGTACACGCCTTTATCCTGTATGCAGTTGGGAACGTAATCAGCATAAATTATATGCTACTCAGGTTCGTATACAGAATGAAGTATCAGATGCCGAGATTTTAGGAGAGAAAGCCCCGTATGGTGCATTGGAACGTATAAATATTGCTGTAAAAGCGTTTGACGCTCACGTAATCAATGGGATTGTATATGCACCTTATGAGATAGGGCAGATGATTAAAAACTATATCTGGGCTTATGATTTAAGACATTAGCACCGTACTTAAGAGTACGCAGCAGTTTAGGGAGGTTACACAAGTATGAATTTATTTATAGCATTATGTATCTTTGCGGGCGGTTATGCCTGCCACATGGCAGCAAATGAAATAAAAGAAGCATTTAAGGAGGAATAAAGAAATGAAGGAAGCAGTATTAAAGAACTTGGATGAAGAGACAGTAAAGGTATTATCAACCAAATTGAAGGTATGGCAGAAGTTTGACATGTTAAGCAATCCTTGGAAGAGTTCACTTGTTTTGGAATCGGACACTTGTAGAACAGAAATTCCATTAAATCCAGACGGAAGTGTTAAATGGTTTGACGATAGCAAGCTTGTAAGGCATAAAGAGCCAGAAAAAAGAAATACTACGTTTGCTAAACGTATATTGAAAGCATTGTGCGGCAAGGATGAATCAGAAGCGGAACTTACATATTCAATTATTTGTTACCTGCATGGTAAAGAAGTTTGCAAAGAAAACGCTGAACAGTGTTTACAGGAAGAGTTAGACGAATTAGATAAATATGATTTACCTTTACTTGGAGTTATGTTCTCTAGTCTTTGTGAACGTATCGAGGAGTTAGAAGCTTAATCGGAATAATTCATAAGTTACAGGAATGGAGGAAATATTATGGATGATATGCAATTTGCTAAATATGCAGTAGATATAAGAGAAATCTTAGAAAAAACAGATCAAGAGGGTTTGGAAAATTTAGTACGAAATGCAGTTGCTTACGCAAGTAGTAACAACAATTCTAAGACAAATTGGATTGCACAAGAACTATTTGTAGATGTTATTCCAGATGAATTGATAGCTGAAATATTTAATGAACAGTAAGCCGGAAATCCCAAAATAAAGGAGATATGAAAGATGAAAGCACTTTTAATAGATGTACAGAGGGATACTGTAGAATACGTAGAGCCACAAGGACTGGCGGACTTTTACCGCCTGATTGACTGCGACCTGATAGATATTACTTGCCGGGAAATCAACGGCAAACGATACGACATAATCTGTGATGATTGCGGATGGTTCAGAGATGATGTTAAATTCTCAGCTGTGACAGCTTATGGAAATCCTGTATTAGTAGGGAATTTGATTATCACAGGAGAAGCAGACGCAGACGGAGATCAGACAGATTTACAGCCCCAGGATATACAGTATTTACTTGATAACATTCATAAGGTTCGTACACGGAGATACCCAAAGGGATATTGGATGCTTTGCAATGTAAGTAACTAGGGAAATATAAAGCCTCTGCTGTCTGGAATGGATGGCAGAGGGAACACATAGGGAGATCATATCATGGCTATTGTAATCACAGATGGAAAGTATTATTTTAAGTCTGGAAATAAGTATGCAAGAACACAAAATACAGAAGAAGCAGCCACATTTCCAAAAAGGGAAGATGCTATACAATTTATGTGGAATGATGTAGACGAGACAAAGTTTTTTTATGTCTACGATACGGAAACACAAGAAAATTTATGGCAGTGGATCAGCCGGGAAGAAGCTCAGAAGATGATGAAAGCTAGAGACTATAAAAGTGCAGAGCTAAAGCGAAATAAGCCTAAAAAGGTATGCCGTAGGAATTATTCAGACGATACACGCAAGTTAATTTATATCCATGCTAAAGGCAGATGTGCATTGTGTGGACGCAAAATAACTCTGGACGAAATGACGCTGGATCACATTGAACCGCTTGCAATGGGCGGAGCTGATGCCGTGGAGAACCTGCAGGCATGTTGTCTGGCATGTAATCGCTTTAAAAGCAATATTCTTCCATTGGACTTCATGCAGAAGATAACAGATATTTTCTTATACCAGATGGAAAAAGAAATCAAATGGAAAATCTTTTTAAAGCCGCTGTACTGGATGCTTATTAGATACGCAAAGGCAGAGGGAATTAATCAATAAGGGAAGGAAGCTATAAATAATGGAAAGTATTATTCATGCAATCTTTGCTCAGGTCACAGATGGAGAGCAGAAAGAAACGGAAGAGATAACTACATATAATAAGGAAGTGGAAGAGATTTTAGAGCCCTTAAAGGGAACAGAAAACTTTGATACTATAGCCTCTGCCGTCCTGGAAGCTGGTGGATGTGGTCAGGCATTAGGCTTTGTACAGGGCTTCAAGTGTGGTGTGATGCTGATGTTGGAATGTATGAAGTAGGTTCCTTGCTTATTTGGTGTGGATTGGGTATAATGTAGTCAAAGAAATCATCATGCAAAGAAAGAGGATATTATATTTATGAACTTTGATCAGTTATTTGAAAAACAAAAGATATTTGAACAGGGGAAAAAGAACATTGATAATATCACTCTTTCTTCTTATGAAAAAGACTTTGAATTAACCTTTACGCACAATTCCACAGCTATTGAGGGAAATACTTTAACCTTGATGGAGACAAAAGTTGTCCTGGAAGATGGCATTTCTGTTGGTGGCAAGGAATTAAGGGAGATTTATGAGGTAGTCAATCATAAAAAGGCATACAGATATGTGAAGCGTTGCATTGCAGAGTGCAAGCCATTAAGCGAAACAATAGTAAAAGACATTCATGCTATCTTGACGGAAAACATTATTATAGGCGGCATATATAGAAATCAGGAAGTGCGTATTAGTGGAGCAGGACATACACCACCGGCAGGAAATGAAATGTATAGGCAGATCAAAGATTTTTACTCTGACCTGGATTGGAAAAAGAAAGCATTAAATCCAATTGAGTATGCGGCATGGACACATGCGGAGTTTGTCCGGATTCACCCGTTTATAGACGGAAATGGTAGAACATCACGCCTCATTATGAACTATCAATTGATGGCAGCTAAATTTTTACCCGTTTCCATAGCAAAAGAAAACAGACTGGATTATTATAATGCATTAGAAGAATATGCAGTAAATAAAAATCTGGTTCCTTTTACGGAATTAATAGCAACATTGGAAGATGAACAATTAAACGCTTATATCAGGCTGATAAAGTAAGGGAATTAATATGTGCTTTTATTGTAAAGGTGAAATGAAACCAAGTAGAACTACGCATGTGGTAACTTATAATAATTGCGTGATCGTGATTAAAAATGTTCCATGTAAAGAATGTGTGCAGTGCGGAGAAGTGGAATTTTCAGATGAAGTCATGCAGCATTTGGAAACCATTGTAAATCATGTAAAAGCCTTAATGCAGGAAGTTTCAGTTGTAGATTATTCTAAGGTAGCATAATGTTACTTTACGGGGGTACTTATTTGGAAAAATCATATACTGTAGACGATATTTACGCTCTTCCAGACGGAAAGAGAGCCGAGCTAATAGACGGAAATCTTTACATGATAGCTCCGCCAAGTACAAGGCATCAGTTAATAATGAATGACATTAATATAGCAATTTATAACTATATTAAATCTAAAGGTGGAAAATGCAAAGTAATTCCAGCTCCCTTTGCTGTATTCATGGAAAATGCAGAAGGAAATATAAATTATGTAGAGCCTGATATTTCTATAATATGCGATCCAGATAAGCTGAATGATAAAGGCTGCAATGGTGCGCCAGATTGGATTATAGAAATAGTATCTCCTTCTAGTCGTAAAATGGATTATATTACAAAAACAAACCTGTACATGAACGCAGGAGTAAAGGAATATTGGATTGTAGACCCAATGAGGGAAATAGTAATGGTTTATAAGGCATCTGAGGATGCTGTACCTGTTTTTTCAAGGTTTGGTGAGAAAATCAAGGTTGGAATTTATGACGATCTGGAGATAATTGTGGAATGAGTAAATTTTTTGATGATACTATGCAAGGATTATTAGAAGCAGTAGAAGATGTGTATTTATTAAAAATATTGGAGCAGCGCAATAATAATGATACGATTGATTTTGAAAAATTTGTTGCTGAACAGGGTTATTCTATGGATGAATTAGAAGAAATGGCGGAAAGCGTAGAAATAGAATAATGGAGTGGGAATAAAAAATATAGGATACAAGAGGCAAAGGATAGTTTGGATTTTCTGAACTGGTTATAAAAGTGAAAGGCGGTGGAAAGGAATGGAAGGCATGAGCGAAAGCGAACTGATTGCTGTATTAATCGATAAGTACACAGATTTACAGCGAATCAAAAAAGCAAACGGCGGAGTAGAAAACGCAGAACTTGATTATCAGATTAAAGTCACCACTGCGAAATTAGCTTCTATGAAGGTAAATGTAGAAGATTTAACTTTATAATCCGTCCGGGATTCAGGAGCAAGGGATATAAAAATTCCTTGCTCTTTTTATGCCTAAAATACAGGAGTATGCTTAGGGTAGTGCCTAGTATGACGGCAGAAGAGAAATTTTCTGTCGTTGATAGTGGGTATTATTGAAAATCACATGTATATGTGATAGAATGGAGGTAATTATATAGGACGGAGGAAAGGAAATGATTTTATACAATAAACTTGCTCAAATTTTGAAAGATAGAAATATGCAATGGAAAGATCTGTGCAATGGAGGCATAAGCATTAATACTACTTCAAAATTTTCACAAAATAGGACAATGAATACCGAAAATATAGATAAGGTATGCGAATATTTGAATGTTCAACCAAGCGAAATTATGGAGTGGATTTCAAACGATGAGTATCAAAAAATGCAAAATGAAAAAGCAAATGCAGAAAAACTTGCAATAAAAAAGCAGATTGCAGAATTACAAGCAAAACTAAAACAACTATAACCTTAAAGGAGGCAAATCATGACCATAACCGGCGCATACAAAAAAGACCAGAATTTCACAACCATCTATACAGAAGACACTCTTTATACCATTGCCCGTAATACAGGTGAGTGGTCCTGGAATTACATACGGAAATATTAAAGCCTACTGGAGTTACTCCGGCAGGCTTTTTTGATACTATAAAAGAAAAGTTATTGACAACTTTTAAGCATTTCATTTAAGCGCATTAATATATCATTAGTTTTAGTTTTATTGAGAATAGATTCCGTAAACGTTTGTTTGGTATAGTCAGTTACGGTTTCTCTCAGCAATGCCATACATTCATTAATAGTCCGAACATTACCGTTGTTGTTGTCATTGGTAATAGTATCAATTTTTTCCATTAACGTGCGAAGAAGGGCGTTAATTTCTGCCTGTTCTGATTCATAGAGAAAATCAGCGAAGGGAAGCCCAACCAAAAACATAATGAATAAAGGATCTATACGAAGAGAAGTATTCATATTTCGTAGAGCATCCAGAAAATAGTCTTTGTTTTCATTACCATTAAGATTTTCAAAAGTTTGGCGCAAAAGCTTTTCTTGAGTAGAAAGTAGAGAATCTAATAGTTTAGACTGTTCATCAACGGTTCTTAGCTGATGAAGACTTAACCAGTCAATTTGTCGAGCGCTACTTTTTAAGGGAACAGCTTTAATAACCTTGTCAATATAATTGATACTTGAATTAAAGTAGGTTTCTAAATCGGCGGCAGTAGTGGCACCAAAAACTAACATGGAAATTGTATTGATTAAGTCAACCCTATAAATGGTACGTTGCCGGTTATCATCCCCGTTCTTCCCGTTACGTTCAACCTGGGAATACCACGAATCATTATGTTTAACTAGATTGGAAATCCTTTTTTTAGTGATGTTTTTACTTTCTCGAAGTTGCTTTAAATGCTGAATAAGGGACATTTCTTGTCCATCAACAAGTATTATTTGATTTTTGTCATAGCGCCAGACCTCAGTAGGTAAGATCATTGTATTGTATAACCTCCTTTTTGTTCTACGGTTTTTTGATTAATATACATGATGAATTTATACAATTATACTACCATTTATACAAGAAAAGCAATAAACGTATTAAAATAAAAATTATTATACGGTAAAAAGTATAATATACAACTTTATATATACAATATAAACATGATACATACATTTTTATGTATAAAAAGCTTGACAGATAAGAATTAGGGTGGTAAACTTTGGATGTAAACAAAAAAAGAACCGATGCTACCAACACCGGCTCTTCATAAGATCAGTGCTACCAACACCGATCATATGTAGATGCTACCAACATCTACATGTTAAACTGCACAGACTTGTATCTGTACTACGTTTAGGCAATTCGTAGTATAACAGATTCAAATAAAAAAGTCTACGGGGTTCACCCGGCAGTTTCCCAATTTTTTTATAAAATAGAACACCATTTGTACATTGATAATTGAAAAATAAAATAGGCTCGCAATCCCATCAGTCTCTAGTTGATGGGTAAAGAGCCGCACAAAAATAAGTACGGCAGGAACTGTCGGAATTTACGCCTGTGGAGTTAGTAGGTTACGAGGACGTTGAAGCAGGAAGCCATTGAAGTCTTTAGCTTCGTGGCAGTTCACAGGGCAAACGGGTACATATTAACTCAAAAAAGCAATTGATTTGCTTCCAAAAACGAGAATTAAATAAGGACAGGTTAAAGTTACCTGTATTACTAAAAGAAACGAGGAAAAACATATGGAATTTTCAGAATTAATCAATTTATTAAAGCAGCAGAATGAGAGTGACAAGGGATTTTTAATTCATCTGAACACAGGTGATTTAGAGGAGAAGAGCTGCCGAAACACAGGAATTGAATTTGCAGATTTGTATTTTACCAACTGCATCATGATTAGGAATGGAACAGTTCTTGTATTTGAAAACACTAACAGAAAGCCAGTACAGCATAAAGAGGACGGAACGCCACTGTATACAATTGATAGCAACAGTAGCATGTACATTGATATTGCGCAAATTGAAGTCATTGAGAAGGTACAGGATGATTTTGATTGGTTCCTGATGCCGACTAAACAGGTGGTGCATCTTTATATGTTCCCAGAAAACAACTCACTGATCGGGAATAGAAATGTTATTACTATCGGATTTATGGACTGACAGGAATATTGGCAGAACCGAATTCTTCGGAACTGGCAAATCTTCAGAAGAAAGAAGGAGCATAATGTTAAACTATAAAATTTTTACTACAAATGGCTTTATTCCAAAATCTAAACCTATTAGATACATAGACGGTGAGATTAGCAGTAATTTGAAAAAACCAATGGCAGTGGAATCTTTAGAAATCAATCTGACCCATAATCCAGAATTGGCAAAGATTAACAGTTGGAAAGACTTTTTGAATTGTACTGTTGATGAAAAGCAATCTGCTTTTGGCAATCTTTATAATATGATGTTTGGACTTGCAGTTTTTGAGAAGAATAACCCAGCTTATAGCCAGACAACGGTTATTGCAATTGGGTATGATTCTATGGATAAGTTTGTTTTAATGGCTGTAATGAAATGTCGTTATGGTAGCAATAGGATTTATTGCAAATATTATAACCCAGATAATCCAAAGGATTTAAGTGTAATCCGTCAGTATATCTAGTGTACAAGCATTATATGAGGGTGTAGAAAATCTCTACTCCCTCTGCCACACTAAACAAACGGAGGCTCCCAATGAACAAGAAACGCAGAAAGTGCATAGATTCAGTAATCTTAAAAATCAACAATCTACAAGATATTATCGAAGAGTTACAGCAAGATATAGAAGACATAGCTGCAGATGAACAAGATTATTTAGATAATATCCCTGAAAACCTTCAAGGTTCAGAGAGATATGAGGCGGGTGAAAACGCAGTAGAGAACTTAGAAGATGCAATAGACTGGTTGGAAGATATAAATACATCGGAGCTGGAAGAACTGCTGGAAGATGCCAAAGGTTGTTAAACAGAAATCATGCAAAGTTTTTAGAAAAAGAGAGAATGTAATAGTAGGTCAGCATGGCAGGAATATAAAAGATCAGGAGGGATTATTATTACGGAAGAAAAAATTTGTACGGTCAGATCATTAGATTTGGCAAATTATTTATGTAATCGCGGATTTAAAATGAAAAAAGTTATTGATTCAGATAAAAATCCACAGTTTAAGGTTTTTATTTTTAAGGACAGTGATGCTATTCAAAACAGTATAACTACATATCTTTTAAAGAAAGGGGTGTAGTTCTTAGTGACCAAGAGTAGCAAAAAGAAATATTTTTCTGATTTAATTGGTGAATCCTATAAAAACTGGGTAAATACAAAAATTATATTTGATGGTGGAACTGGAAGTGGAAAAACATATTTTATAATAAATATACTTGGTGTATATGCAAAGAAAAATAAGAAGAAAATGCTTTATCTTTGCAATCGTGCAGAATTGAAGGAGCAGATAATTGCAGATGCAAAAAAAGCTCATGTAGATGATGTAATGTATGTCACTACATATCAAGCAATTCAAAATCGACTGCGTGGTGGCGAAATAATACCGCATTATGATTATGTCATTGCTGATGAATGCCATTATTTCACAAATGATGCGTTGTTTAATGAGTATACGGATAAATCATACAGATACGTAATGACACAAGAGCAGAGCGTAGTGATTTATATAAGTGCAACAGCCAAAGTTTTTTTCAAATGGCTAAGAAAAAGAAATTTGGTTGCTGAAGATCATTATTTTTTGATTCCCAAGTCTTACGATTATGTCAATAAAGTTTATTTTTACGATAAGAAATTACTAATTCCAAAAGTAGATCAGATTTTACAGACAGAGAAAGAAAGTAAGATTATAATTTTCTGCAACTCCACTACACGTATGCTTGAGCTATATAAAACATATGGAGAAAATGCCAATTATGTTGCGTCAAAATCAGCGAAGAATGTCAAAGAAATATGTGATGAACACTGTATATATGAGCATAAAGACGGAACGGTCACGTTTGATAAAAGAATCTTAGTTACAACCAAAGTAATAGATAATGGTGTAAATATCAAAGATAAGAATGTAAAACATATATTTTCTGAAATTCTGGATGTTGATTCTACAATTCAGGCACTTGGTAGGAAAAGAAAAATTTCCGATGATGATTCCTGTACATTTTATCTTAAGAATTATGGAGGACAAGCTATTCAGGCACTTATAAATAGTAATGAGCATCAAACCGAACCCATAGAAATGTATAAGAAGGATTACGTTAAATTTTTGAGGGTATACGGGCAAAATCGTAAACGAATTCGAAGCAACCAAATATTTTATACGGAATTTGATGTGGATAAAAATAAGAACAGATTAACCTACAATAAAATGCGATTGAAAAAATACCAGATGGATAATGATGTTTTACAGGAAATGAAAGAAACTTCTTATAAATCTGTTATGGCAGGAATACTTGGACTTGAGCTGGCAGATCGCATTGAAGAATTGGATATTCATGTGGAAGAAAAAGATGATTTTTTAGAATACATGAAATCTATAGAAGGTAAATGGCTTTATGCGGAAGAACGAAAGGAACTTATAAAAAGATTTGAAGATATAGGAGTTAAACTTAGAAGAGCTGGAATAAATACATTTAATGGTGCATTGCAAGATAATTATAAGAATAGATACAAATGTAGATTTCGTAATAAGCAGTTAGATGCAAATGGGAAGTTGACTAAAAAATCTCTAGTGGATAAAAGAAGAACATTAGAAAATGGAGCAGATAATCCTAATAGAGATAAAAAGTATTGGATTCTGGAATGATTTTATATGGGGGCGAATTGACACTTCACTATATATTATAGTGAAATGCCAAAACGACCCCAAGAATAAATTGATTATGATTGGTTATTTAAAAGTAGAAGATTGTTCATTTCTAAAAATCACATTTCTGAGGGCCGTTAATACGTTTTTATGTATGGAAGCAACTTTATGATTTATCGAAATGTAGATGTCGTACCCACTTTTTTGAGCGTACTTTCTATTATAAGCTTTACGCCCAAATAGGGGGGTAAAGAATTAAATTGGATGATCTGTTTGATAATTTAGGAGTAGATTAGACCAGATTAAAAAGGAACCATTTAAACAGTCTAATATATTCTACCTTTAGTTGGTGCTTTTAAATGGTTCCTTTTTACAACCTGTATCATAAAGTGAATAAAAAAAGTAACAGTTAATGAAAGGTGAATGTTATAAGTGTTTTGCGAATATTGCGGAGCAATATGAGTAAAACGCAGGTTGAGCTAGGACTGTGAACGAAGTGAACGGGACTAGGTTGACCTGACATACTGCCAGAGGCCAGAACGTTAATGTGATGAACTCTTTGTAATGTATGTTTGTACAGTGTATGTCATATCGTCTTTCTTTGTCTGAACCACCCTTTTCCGATAAGTTTCGCAACGCAATCAGAGATTGCTGCTCCACTACAATCGTAAAAGCCTGCGTCACAAAGAAAGAAGCAAAGAAAAGACGCTCTTATAACAACTACACTTAATGAATCATGCTGTTAATCACTATTTTGTGAAAAAGTAAAAATGAAAGGATGAAGAATTATGGGAAGATACTTAAATATGGAAGATTTAGTTATAGATAAGGAATTTGAAGAGTTGTTGCCTGTTCTTACAATGGAAGAATCTGAACGATTGGAGCAGGGGATTTTACAAAATGGTTTGCTTGATCCTATAAAGGTATGGGAAGAACCAGGAACAGGACGCTATATAATCATTGATGGACATAACAGATACCGTATTCTGAAAAAGAATGGTATGACTTTAAATTCCTGGAATTATAAGATCATATATGCTAGTGAGCTGAAAAACAGGGAAGAAGTAAAGCGTTGGATGTTAGAACAGCAGCTAGGACGTAGAAATCTTTCTGAAACAGAAAAATATGAAATAGTTCAAAAGTTTAAAAGTGTGTTCGAGAAGAGAGCAAAACAGAACCAGTCATTAGGTGGTAAAGGTTTGACAAATTTGACAAAGGTTGATACACGAAAAGAGATGGCAAAAGCAACGGGTGTCTCAGTGGGAACATACAGAAAGATTGATGCAGTTATGAAGTCCGGGAATGAGGATTTAAAACAGAGGTTGCGAAAAAAGCAAGTATCTGTTGATGCAGCGCATAAGGAATTACAGAATACAGAGCATAAAACGATTACTCCAAAGCAGCAGATTGAGCAGTTGGATAAAAGGATAAATGATATAGACAGCACAGTAAAATCTTTATTGAATGAGAAAGATAAACTAACTGCTAGACGTAGTTCTATCTTTTATGCGTTGGATATTAAGTGTCCTGTAAAATATAGGTGGCTGAAAAAGACTGTTTTCCAGCGTTTATGGCAATGTCAGATATATATTGAAAATGAAGGAAATGAAAATGTATTCGGTAATTATTCCGTTTATTCTGATGAATTTCCTTCAGAATACAACTTGGGAGAGGTGCCAGAAAAATATAGAAATGATTTTCGTATGGTATGGAAAGCGGCACATGATGAACTCAAAGCATTGGCAGATGAAGAAGATAAGAAATCTATGGAGGATGCTAAGAGGCTGGATGAACTGTTACAAAATGCTACGATGCTAATTCCAAAAGACGAAGATAAACCCATTTTGAAGAAATTCTATCGTGTACTTGCTAATACATATCATCCCGACAATAAAGAAACGGGAGATACTAATATGATGAAGTATGTCAATAACTTAAAAGTTCTATGGGGATTATCATAGGTATGATTTTTCCCTATGCAATCTTCAAAAAAGCCTGTAAATACAAGGAAAATTAGATTTCCTATAATGCAAATTCTGTAAATGGAGCCGTGATTTTATCTGATGAAATTCGGATTTCAAATTTGTAGATTTATGCTCTATACGTTAGCCTAAATCCACGCTCACAGAAAAATAAGCCCTTGTAAAAAATAGGGGTAAGCAATTTACCCTGTAAACCATTCTGAACGGTTCTTGTCTGCTCAGACATAGTTTTTCCCTAATGATATACATATGTAATTTGACAGCAATCCCTCTGCAAAAGAGAGAAGAATATATATGAAGGATGATGTAAAGGGTGTCCATTTTAGTGCCCTTTAAGATAGGAGAGTGATTTTTATTAGTAAGAAGAAATCAGAAGCAATTAATATCATGGCTGTAGATGCAGCACAGGTATACAAGGTCAATGCTGATCCAGAAGCAAACCTGTACTATGGCAAAGCTGTTATATCAGAGAGCCTGTTTTCTAAGTGGATTCGTCAGCATGGCACAGTTACAAATAGCAGAGGCAGGAGTAGAGACTTTATCTCAATGAAGTTTAAATATAATGCCGGTGATATGTCAACGTATGATCTCAGGAAGATGTACTATGATGATGGTGCTACAATTCCATGGAAGAAATATAAGAAAGATGGAACTCTGATTAATATGCCGCCGATCACTTATAAGATGCTATATCGTAGTACCGGTAAAGCCAAGGAAGGATCTTGCATTTTTGTCCGGGAATCCTTGCACAAGAAGTACAGAGACTATCTGACTATGGGGTTATGGGATAAGATACCAGATGCATCAGGAGCAAAAATTGTAGAATTATCCGCCTATGCACCATTGATAACAGCAACAGCGGCAGACTTTATTCGGATACCGATTGACAGTATCTTTGTGGCAAAAGATGAAACTGTTCAGAGCATGAGGAAAGCTTGTGTTGTAAAGTATAGAGAAGGTGTTTGTAAATCTGAAAAGTATGAGCTTAATTGGGATGCTATAGAGGAAATCATTAATCAAGATGGATACACTTTTTATAGAAAGAAACAGAAGGAACATCCAGGCTGGGAATACCTCTTTAGAACAAAAGCAGACTTAAAGGAACATGGATATGATTCAGATACAATGCCTGAGAAGCTGGCAGAAACAAAAATGGTAGATGGTTGCTATGTGGACAGAAACGATCCAGCTACACAGGTTGAAAATATACTATGGGATGGAATGGGATTAATTGATGAATCAATATATCCTAAAGATAGAGAAGGCTTCATTTACTGCCGCAGTCATTTCTTTAAATCCTGTTTGTTTAGGGGGAACATCCAAGAATACTTCAAAGATCATTATAGTGAAGAATATGCCTCTGCCTATGTGACGGATATGTTTGGGCGAAGCTTAAAGGTTTCCGATGTAAAAGTAATCGTTACGGAAAATTCTTTAAAGTGGCTTAAATTCAAAGAGCATATGAGCCAAGATGGAACACCTGCAGCAGCATTTGAATATTGGGCTGACTGGATGAAGCAGAATGGGGAAGAGTTTGCTATTGTAAAATCTGCACACAGCAGCAAGTATGGGGAGTATCAACGTTCTTCATTCCAGATTAATAATACCCTTCTTACAACGGATAAGGATACATTGCAGAGGATTGCACAGCCAAGTATTGACTATTTTAATGCATTGCAGATAGATGATGAAGCATACATACACTTCCTTGAAGTGGAGAGCAGTGCCAGATATTCTATCAATAATGTGCTTGTAGACTTGTACCGCCAGAACAAAGATGTGAGATACTGGGAGTTTTTCAAAGACCACAGGTATAAAAAGGTCAGCACGTTTAAGAAGAACCGGCTGCAACAGGGCAAGTTATTCCAGGCAGGAGATAATCTTACCATCTGCGGAAATCCAGTAGCATTATTAATGAAAGTGGTAGGAAAAAATCCAATAGAAGAAGGTTGTTTCTCCTTAGAAGATGATGCAATCCAATGTTACACAGAGAGGTTTGCAGAGGGTGAATGTCTAGCAGGTTTTAGATCGCCACATAACAGCCCTAATAATATTGTGCATTTACATAATGTGCATCCAAAGGCATTGCAGAAGTATTTTCCTAAATTTGGTAAGAATGTAATTGTGATAAATGGAATTGGTACGGACGTCCAGCCTCGTCTAACGGGCCAAGACCTAGACAGTGATAGTTTATATGTGACAAATCAGAACGATATTGTGGAACTTGCAAGGAGAGCGTATCTGGAATATCCAACTATCATAAATGCGATCAATCCAAGGGCAAAGTCATACACAAAGAGCATGGAAGATTTTGCACGTATGGATGCAAGTATAGCAGCAGGGCAACAGGATGTAGGGGAGTCAAGCAATATAGCACAGCTTGCTTTAAGCTATTGGTTTGATAATGGTCTTCATAGTCGGGAATTGGAAGACGTCTTTATTATTTGTTCTGTTTTAGCTCAGGTTGCTATAGATTCTGCAAAAAGGACGTATGATGTGACGGTATCAAAGGAGCTGAATCGTATTAAGCGACTTAGATGCATGAAGCATAAGCCTAAGTATCCAACGTTCTATGCAGATATTTTAAAATACAAGGATCACAAGAAGCCTGATGATAAGCAACGCATAATCAAAGATGAAGATGTAAAAATATTCAATTGCCCGATGGATATTCTATATCAGATCATTGAAGATGGATGCATAGACAGAAGAACAAATAAGGAATTGAACACAAGGACAATACAGACCAACGGGCGTTTTTTAGCTGTAAATTTGTCTAGCACAGCGGCTAATAGACATCAGGTTAAAAGTATTCTTGGAAATATAGAGTGTTATAATAAGGCTGTTTCTTACTTAGATGATAGCTCAGAAGGGTATGCAGAAGCGCTGGAAACAGAGTTTAATACCCTTATGTCTGAGCTGAAAAACGCTAAAATCAGTCGTGAAACAATGGAATATTTGGTAACATGGGCTTTTAAGACGGACGATAAGTTGTGTAGAAATACCTTGCTGATTGTACTGTATGACAAAAATAAAGAAGCATTTTTAAAATGTTTTAAGAAAAATTCACAAATTTAACTCAAAAACCGCACAAATAAAAGGTTCTCAATATCTGTATATGGGGAGAGATAGCACGACCGGAACGTAAGCCCAGTAGAGCTGCTTTGTATGTGTCCTTCAAACAGCACGTATGGAGCAATCTCCCCTAGCATGATATTCAAATTCGATTTCCCATCAAGACGAAATTCGTTTAAAAAGGGCAGGAGAAATCTTGCCCCAATCCTCTTTTATTTCATCTAAAGCCATTTATTAAATATAGGGGTTCAGCGTATTGCTGGATCCTTTTTTAACAAAAATTAATAATTATACACAATAATAAATATAAATACACGGAGGTAACAACATGACACATGAAGAATTGAGAGAACTTTTCATTAAAAGATTAGAGAAAGAAAAACAGAGATACATTTCTAAAGTTACAGGAATTAGCACAACAACATTATCTTATTTCAAGACCGGACGTTTCGCCACACTGCCGGAAAAACACTTTGAAGCATTGAAAAACTATCTTGAAAATTCATAGTCCAAATTCTTGGAACAAATCCCACAAACAACACTATTATATATGGAAGGAAAATTTATTTTATGAACAACACAAACGATTATACATTTGAAGAACTATATCAGGCATTACAGAGATTGAGCAAAGAAGAAAGAAGCAGTTTACCATTGTGCGCTTTAAAATATTTCGATAAAGTGGAAAATGTAAAGGCATTAGCAAGAGCATACGAAAGACCGGCAGCTATCCTATATAAGTTTTCTGGACTTTTGCAGAATCCAACAGAACAACATTTATTTCAATCTGATGTAGAACAGATAGAACAAAAGGAAGAAAACGTACCAGAAAAATCACAGGAAAATCTTATATCTAAATTCTATAAAACTTATAAATCCTCTGCCGCATCATCATGGTACAAGGCATGAGTAATCTAAAAGAAATTCTAAAAAATCTTGACGTATCCAAACTAAAACTAAAAAATGGCAAGTCTGTAGAAGCTGAATTGAAGAAACATGCAGCTATATTGGCTGATTGTATCTTATACCAGCTGGATAAGGTGTACGATTCCTATGAGCCGAAAGTTTATAAACGTACATACAATTTGTACAACTCTGTATACATAGATGATAAAGTAGTGGCAGAGGTTACGGCGAAAGGTGCTGCATTATCAATAACCGTTGGCTTTGATGAAGGAGCTTTACATACTGGATTGGATGGAAAGATTGTAAACACTGCGGTACTGTTAAATGAAGGTTGGCAGACACATGGCAAGTTTGCGAACGTTCCATATTTCGGTTACAGAGAGCCGACACACTTCATAGAAAAAGCAATAGAAGCATACAAACAGAAGGTAGCAGACCCATTTGATGTGCAAATAAATAAAAACTACAACATATAAGCTTGGGATTTTCCCAGGCTTTTTTCAATTTACAGGAGGAAATTAAATGGCAAGTAATGTAGATATAAAACTAATGGCAGGACTGGACATTGATAGTTCAATCCCGCAGATTAAAGATGATATAGCACAAATTCAGAAGAAATTAGAAGCGGCAGGAATTAAGATCAATCTTGTTGCTGAGATTGACGAACAGTTAAAGGATAGTCTGAAAAAACTTTCCAATAACAAGGATGTTGCAACCTCTGGTAAGCAATTGGGTGAGAACCTGGCAGCAAGTCTGATTAACGGATATAACATAAAATCCAAGGATGCACAACGCCAGATTAAGAACCTGACACGTTCTATCTTCCAGATGAGCTTTGATGAGATAAAGAGCGGCAAGGATAACCCGGAGTTCCTGAATACTTTTAATCAGCTGGGAAATGTTGTTAAAAATAATGCCAATATCATTAAAGAACGTATGGGGATTTATGATGCATTCTATAAATACTTCCAAGGTCTTTCGAACATTAAAATCCCCAAAATCGTACAGAATGATAAAGACTGGAATGATCTTCGCAAAGTATACGCAGGAAAATTTGTAACGGATCCTAAAAAGAAGGGCATTCCGCTGGACAGCATTTATCAAGAGATGGCTCCAAAGTTCCCTGATTTATTTTCTGGTACACCCGACCAAACAAAACAGTTTGAAGAGATCGTAAAAGCTGTAAAGCTGTATCAGAATGATATTAACGGATTAGAACCAGTAAACTTAAAGAAAGCTGTAGGGTGGGAAGATAACATGTGGTCTGACCTCCTTTCTGATATTGGTGTCATGCGGGAGCAGATTAAGGCACAAATGCCACAGATAGAAGAGGAAGTAAAAGCCTCTGCCCAGAACATTAAAAAGTCATTGATGGATATAGATGTATCTTTTGACAGTGCCGGAGTGGGGCAACTGACTGAGAAGGTGAAGGGTTACTTTACATCATTGGATGGTATCTCTGACGAAAATGTGAAGCTACAATTCTTCAAGAATGGGAATGAAGATATTACTTCCTTTAATGCAACCATTGATAAAGGTAGGGGTATTATTGAAAAGTATAACTTTGCATTAAACAATATGGGGCAATATGTATATTCCGGTGGAAATATTATTGACACCACAGGAAAAGATTTTGCGGCGTTGACCACAAAAGCTTCTGAGTATCAGCAAAAATTAGAATTATTAAAAACAACATATAAGGATTTTCTTTTTGGCGATTCTGCCAATAATCCCTTTAAACAGTTAGTAGACAGTATCGACTTTACCAATATTACAGACCGAGGTAGTCTGGATGAAATGGTTGCAAAGTTGAAACAGGCAACAGAACAGGCAAAAACATTTAATGCGGAAATCACAAAAAAATGGAGCAGTAATGCCGCTGAAAAACTAGAGCAGTACATCAAAGAGCTTCCTGCTGATTTGGATTATCTGGAAGCAAAGTTTAAAGGCGCAAATTTTAAGATGCCAGAGAACATTGTACAGTCTTTTGTCAATATGAGGAAAGAGATTAAAGAAATTAATAATACTCAAGATCCACAGCAAAAGATTGAGGCTTATAACAGGCTGACTTCTGAACTTAATAATGTGACAAAACAGTACAAGCAGCTTTCTATTGAGCAGAAGAACGCTGAAAAGGATAGCAAGTTACAGGCTAATAAGAATCTGTTCAGCACCAATATTGATACCTGGATGAATAAGAATACCGCTGCTGCAAAGGTATTTTCTGAACAACTGACTGATATTAAAACCAAACTTAGTACAGCAGATTCAGTAGAGTTTGACAATCTAAAACGTCAGTTCCTGAATATCCAGGCAGAAGCAAAGCAAATGGGACTTACCACCAGTGGAGTAGTAAAAGAGATTAAGGAAGGCTTTAATTCTGCCGTAACTAATGTGGTGTCTTTTACCGCTGCAATGAGTACATTCCGTAAGATGGTGGATACTGCAAAGTCATTGGATACATCTTTATTTAATTTACAGGTTGCAACAGGCCAGACCCGTGAAGAAACAAAAGGTCTGATGAACACTTATAACCAAATGGCAAAGGAGCTTGGTTCTACAACTAATGAGATTGCAGAGGCAGCAGATGCATGGTTAAGACAAGGACGTTCCATCGATGAAACCAATGAACTTATCAAAGATTCTGCAATTCTGAGCAAGATTGGTATGATTGATTCTGCTGATGCAACAGAGTATTTGACTTCTAGTTTAAACGGTTTTAAATTATCTGCTGACAGTGCTTTAGCTGTAATTTCTAAACTTAATGCAGTAGATATGAATGCTGCGGCAAGTGCCGGAGGTATTGCAGAATCTATGAGTAAAACTGCCAGCTCTGCACAGCAAGCCGGAGTATCCATTGACCAGTTAATAGGTATGATTGCAACGCTGACTGATGTATCTCAGGCATCACCAGAAAATGTTGGTACTGCGATGAAGTCTATTATTTCCAGATATACTCAGGTTAAAGCCAATAAATTTGTTGACTATGAGAGCGGGGACGACCTTTCAAATGTAGAAAAGGTTCTTGCCAAAGTAGGTGTAAAAATCCGTGATGGAGTAACAGACTTTAGAGACTTAGGAGACGTTCTGGATGAGCTTGCAGGCAAATGGAATACATTAAATGATGTAGAGCAGAACGCCATAAGTTATAACCTGTTTGGATCTTACCAGAGTAACTTTGGACGTATCCTTCTTTCCAACTGGGATAAGGTTGAGAAGCTAACTGAAATATCAGAAAATTCCAGTACAGAAGCGTTAGATAAATTCAGTGCTTATACTGATTCTGTACAGTCTCATATCAATTCTATGATTGCATCTTATGAACATCTGGCATCTGTTATTGCAGACAGTGAGTTCTTGAAAGGTGCTGCAGATACAGGTGCAGCATTTCTGGACACAATCTCTGCTATTATTGATAAGTTAGGTGTAATGTCTACAGCTATGGGAGCAATAACAGCCGGAGCAGCGTTAAAGGGACATACTATTGGTGTATTTGATAACAACGGTACAGACATTACTTTCTTAGGAAAGACCTTAGAAGAGATGAAGCAAGCCTCTGCCGAAGGGCAGAAATTTGGTGGTTTATTTACGTCTAACGTTATTCAGCCTATAAGCAATGCGCAGTCCGTCATTGATAATTACAATAAATTAGTAGCAAACCAGTGCGTAAATCAGGATCGCATTAACAGGCTTACAGATGATTTAGACATGAGAAAGTATCTATCTGGGCTTAATGGAGCAGAGGCAGGCATGAAAGGGTATACTGCATCTCTAAACATGGGAACAGCTGCTACTATAGGATTGAAAGTTGCTACAGTTGCCTTGAATATGGCATTTAACATGGCAGTCGTGGCAGCAGTAACAGCAAGTATTAGCTTTCTTGTAAATAAATACAAGGAACTGAACCCAACCGTAGAAGAAGCTACCTCTGCTTTGGAAGAAAACCAGAATGAGTTACAACAGCATACAAATAAGGTTGAAGAATTAAGCGCAAAGCTTAAAGAAACTCAGGATAGATTAGAGGAACTGAATGACGTTGGTGGCATTAAAAGCCTGACCGATCAGGAAGAAGTAGACAGGTTAAAGAATGTTACAGAAGAACTAAAAACACAGCTCTCAGTAGAAAAAGAACGCCAGGCATTAAAAGCCCGTGAGACTTTAGAAAGTGCTGATAAAGCTTATAAGTCTTACGATCAATTATACACTTCTGATGGTTCTGTTATCGGTGGCAAAGAAGAAGCAATGGCTTATGGTTCTTCAAATCCAGCTCAGGAGATGGAATATACGATTGCGGCTTATAAAAGGGTGCAAGAAGAGTATGACCGTATTACACAGGAAATGGCTAATGGTGGCAACACAGATAAGCTGACACAGGAGCAAGCAAAGCTTTCCACAGAGTTAAATGACATCCGTAACAATGCTCTGGCTCTGTATGATGTAATCAACAAGGTTAATGGAGCAGAGGCAAGCATAACTGACGCAGGACAGGAGCTTTCTGAGGCTGAAAAAGAACAATTCAAAGAAACTGAAAGAGGCGTAGGCTTATATGCTGACTTCTTGCAGTTTCTTAAAACCACATCAACGTATACAGATAAGGCGTCCGATAGTGTAGATACATACTCTGATGAAGCAGAGCAGGCAGCACAGGCACAGGAAGATTTAAACGCCGCACTGAAAAAGACACCGGAAGGAAAGCAGATTGCAGCGATTAATGAAATGTATACAGGTTTTGAGAAGATAGACAAGATAATGAAGGACGTCAAAGATAAGGGTACTTTCGACTATTCCAACCTTGCAGATACCAATTTTACCAAAGCCTTCTCTGGAATGGACTCATATGATAACTTTATCAAAACCATTTCTGCATACCCGTCTGATTTAGGAAAATGCCAGGATGCTTTTAATGATCTTGTTACAGACTTCCTAAATTCGTCTGGTATTATCGACAATCTGACTGATGATACCGCCGACCTTACAACAGCAATGCTCTCTAATATGGGTGTATCTAATGCAGAGGAGTTAGTAACAGAAGCTCTTGCGGCTAAACATGCACAGCTGGCAGCACAGAAGTACATTGATGCAAATGCAAGTAATGATCTGAAAGATGCCACCTTAGATGAATACGTACAGCTTTTAAATGAAGCAAGCGGTTCTGAGGTATCAAAAGCAGCATTAGCACAGTTGGAACTCGCAAAACTGGCTGTAAATAATGTAAAGATTGATACTGCATCAGATATTGAACAGGTTATTGCATTAGCAAATGCTGCCGGAGCAAGTGCAGCAAACTTATTGGAATTGCAGAGAGCAGAGAGTATCTTAGGGCAGATTGAAGCTGGTACATTAGATATGGATGTACCCGGAAACAATCTGCTGGCAGATTATGCTAATAATACAAAGAACAAGCTTAATAATAATACATTTAAGTTTGAGTACGAAGAACTTGACCCTGAGAAATTCAAAAAAGCAATTTATGATGGCGGTGTTAAAACGAATACACCAAGTAAGGGTTCCAAAGGTTCTCAAGGTGCCAAAGATAACTCAACAATCGACTGGATCAAACGTAGTGCGGAATTACTTGAACGTGAAAGTACTCGTCTACAGACTGCTATAGATGATACTTGGAAAGCTTATACAGGATTATCTCAAGCAGATATAGAACGTGTTCAGGAACTGTTTAGTATGAATTTGACTCCAAATTCAGATGAAGTAAATGAACTTTTGGACTATGCTGATAAATTGGGTGTTTCTATCGGAGAACTTCAAGACCTTGCCAACAATAATGGACTAGAGAGCAGACAGTCTCTACTAGAGCAACTGATTGACGTTGATAAACATCGGTTAGATCAAGGTATTGATTCTCTTAACTATTACAAGAACTCCTATGAAGAATATGTAGCAAAGGTTCCTGAATACCGTGACAAGATTGAAAATGGCGGCATCGACATCGAAAGTTTCTCAGGTGATGAGAAAACCAAGATTGAGAACGCTATGAATGCCTATAATTCTTATCTGGACCAGAAGAAAACGAATCTGGAATTGTCTAATACTATTCGTGATAACGAGTTAAAGTATTACACAATTGCTATTGATGAGATAGATAAGAAAAATGCCCGCCTTAGCAATTCTAATGATCTGATTCAAAAGCAGATTGATCTGTTAAATACACAAGGCGTTACTGTTTCTTCCAGTATGTATGACCAACTCATATCCAATACCGAAGGACAGATTGGTTATCAGCAGGAAAAACTGCAAAAGCAAAAGGATCAACTTATCAAAGCTATCACAGAAGAAGACTTAAAAGTTGGTAGCGATAAATGGTACGAACTGAATGACGAGATTATGTCTACTGAGGGCAATATCAAGGACCTTGAAAAAGCACAGGCTGAATATGAAAAACAGCTCCGTGAGCTTCCCGTAACCAATCTGGAAAAGCTTGGAAATATCTACCAGTCCATTCTTGATACAATCCAAAACTGGGGTGCTGAAATGGAAGCCTCCGGCAAGACATTGGATACAGACTACTATCAGAAACTCATTAACAATGCTAATACTTCTATCTCTAATTATAAGGAAGAAATTGAAGCTATCCAGGATGTCATGGAGGACTATAATCCTGGTACTGACAACTGGAATGAGATGAATGATAAGTTGCAGCAGTGTAACTCTTCTATCTCTTCTCTTGTACAGAACATGCATAAGTGGAATGAAGAGCTACTAAATCTTCCTATTCAGAAGATTTCAGATGCATCTGATTCTTTGAGTAAGATTGTTGATGGACTGAATGATGTTAAGAGTGAGCACGAGACCGTCATTAGTGCTGTAACAGGTGCTATCAGTGATGAAATTGACCGCCTGAATGACGAAAAGGAAGCCTATGAGGATACAATCAACGACCAGAAGGAAGCTCTACAAGATAGAATGGACTTACTGGATAAGCAGAATGAGAAGCTGAAACTGCAAGCTCAGTATGAACAGGCACTATATGATTTATCAACAGTCACGACTCAACATATAGATAAAGTGGTTCGTGAGGGTGAAATCACCTACGAGTCCAATGCTGATAATCTTCGCAATGCAGAGGAGTCTGTACAAGATGCCCTTGCTGCATTAAAGAAACAAGAACTCCAAGACCAAATGGATGCCCTGGATGATGCTTTGGACGATTACAATGATAAGTTGCAAGATACTCTAGATTCTTTACAGAAAATCAGTGATAAATGGTCTGAGATCGCATCAAAGAAGGAACAAGCAGATAACGAAAAGACTGCCACTGATATTCTTGGAAAGAACTGGAAAGATAAGGTTCTCAGTGGAAATGATAATGATATTTTCCAGATGTTTAGTAAGCTGTATACAGATAATGTAGACCAGATCAACAAATATCAGGAACAAATTGATTCCACAGAGCATATCTCTTCTTTAATTCAAGAGTATATTGATTCTTATAAAGCTGGTACTCTCACCTATGAAGAAGCACAGGCAGGCATCCATGATCTTGTATCACAGATGAACCAGAAAATGTCTGCCATGGACAACCTACAGAACATCTACAATTACATGGGTAAAGTCTATGACACTGCCGCAGATGGTGATGCGGTATTTGGTGGTATTCAGAAAGCATTTAAGGAATCTGGCGATCAGCTGATCTCATCTTTACAGCAGTATCAGGCGAATGCAGGTCTTATCTCTGAATCTATGAGCAGTTGGCAACAGCTGACCAATAATGTAGAAAGTATCAAGGATATTCTGGAAGATGTGAAAGATAATCTGAAAGATACAGAACGTGATAGTGATAGCAAGAAGGATAAAGATGATAATGTTCGTGGTTCTGGAAACAGTAGAGCAACTGGCAAACATTCTTCTAAGAGTGTATATGGTAGCTCCGGCTTTTCTGCTGAGAAACATCACAGCGGTGTATTCAGTGGTGCTGTGGGTAGTTCTTCTGCTGACAAAACAGATAAGATCAGAGTCCTTGAAGCTGAGAAATTAGGACCAAATGAGATACCGGCGGTACTAGAACGTGGGGAAATGGTCTTTACTCCTGAACAGATGGAAAAGCTTGTAGCAAGTTTTAGTGCTACGGCATACGTTCCTGATAATTCATGGATAAAGAACATGTATCCTTCTGCTACTGTTAATACGAAGCCGAATATAGTCAATGTCTCTGTTGGTGATGTGAAACTGACAGATGTAAGAGATGTGGACGGTTTTGCCAAGGCTATGGGTAGAGATTTTGTTCCGCTTGCAAGACAGGCATTGGCAAGATTTTAAACATATGGAGAGTATTCAGAAATGGTGGTACTACAAGCGATAATTTTAAGTATGGTACACTGGCACTTTATCCTATGAATATGACGGGAAATGTGTACGTGATCCAGTATTCTCAAAGGAATATTAGTATGGTAAAGGTGCTGTAAGATAGATCAGAAAACTGAATAAATGGAGTAAAAGGATTTATAGGGCGCTCTTAAATGGGGCGTCCTGTTTTAATATATAGCAAAAGATAAGAAGGAAAACTATGGATAATAAATATAATATTCCTATTTGGGAAAAAGTAAATCTAACTTTGGAAGAATATGCTGCATATTCTGGCATTGGAATTAATAAACTTCGTGAATTATCAAATGATGAACATTGTCCATTTGTATTATGGGTAGGGACCAAAAGACTGATAAAACGTGTGTTATGTGACAAATACATAGAAAAACTATATTCAATTTAAAGTGTGCAGAGGCTTCATTTATGGTACAATAGTAATATCATATTGAGGCTCTTTTTTATGTTAGAAAGGGCTGATTAAATGGCAACAAAAAGAAAAGATACAAAAGGAAAATTACTGAGGAAGGGGGAAAGTCAAAGAAAAGATGGTACTTATATGTATCGCTGGACAAATAGGTTAGGAAAGAGGGAAACCATTTATGCAAGTACCCTGGAAGAGTTAAGAGAAGAAGAAACTATAATATTTCAGGAAATAGTGCAAGGAATAAACCGCCAATCTATTGTATTAAATGGACAAATTGAGCGGTATTTGAGGACTAAAAAGAAGCTGAAAAAATCCACAAAGGCGAATTATAAATACTATTATGAACACATAATACAGGATTCTGTTCTTGGAAAAATGCGGATAAATGATATTCGTAAATCAGATATATTATTGTTTTATAGTGATTTATATGATGACGGAATGGCTCCGGGAACAATAAAGATATTACAGAAAATCATACGTCCTGCGCTACAGTTGGCATGTGATGATGATATTCTTTCAAAAAATCCTGCGGATGGTTGTACGAAAGAGTATGAGGAAAATCCGGAGAAGAAGTATGCTCTTACATTAGAAGAAGAGCAGGAGTTTCTTGATAGGATACGAAATAGACCTAGAATGAAAAGGCATTATCCTGTATTTGCTATCATGCTAAAGACTGGTATGCGCATTAGTGAAGTTGTCGGATTGACTTGGGATGATGTAGATATGCAGAATAGGACAATAAATATTAATCACCAGATCCAATACAGAAATGTGGATGGTCATGCTAAATTTTATGCAGAGGTTCCGAAAACAAGTGCAGGAGTGCGGATGATACCAATGCCAGATGAAGTATATGAGTTATTTCGTGAGCAGCGGAAAATATGGCTGCAAACTCCTAAATTGCCTGATTTCCAGGTTGATGGATATTCAAATTTTGTATTTGTATCTAATAAATCAGGAAAATGTTTGTCTCACAATAGTATGAGAAGGACACTGCGGGCAATTGTGAATATGAATTCTAAAAGAGAGTGCCAGCTTCCGAATATATCTCCGCATATTTTAAGGCATACAGCATGTAGCAGACTGGCAGAATCAGGTTGTGATATAAAAGTTATCCAATATTTGCTTGGTCAGATCGATATAAGGACTACTATGAGGGTATATAATCACGTTGATTTAGACAGAGTAAAACGAGAGCTGAATCGCCTGGAAGCCTTGAAAAATAAGGGTTTTGAGGACAAAATTTTTACACCAATTTCTACACCAAATTTACACCAATTGCCCGATAAAATATGTAGAGTTATGTAGGTTTATGTGACTTTGGTAGAATCGAAATATGATTAAAATTTATCAAAAAGATGTGAAAAGACAGAAAAACATCAAAAAATGCCCTAAAAACAACAAAAAACCTCTTGCAATTTCAAAAAAATAGTATTATAGTTACAACTAACAAGTGA
>ENA-ORRA01000441-ORRA01000441.1-human-gut-metagenome-genome-assembly--contig:-NODE-441-length-40241-cov-5.718733_pt1 | contig 40241 bp, 39 predicted proteins | sample MGYA00242169_ERZ509122 | MGnify/ENA primary metagenome ERZ509122 (study PRJEB26280, sample SAMEA2338650) | human gut metagenome | biome: human gut; feature: human-associated habitat; material: faeces...
AGTGTCGCAATCGCGGCAGCCAAGCACGGGAAGAAGATTCTTCTTGCGCTGCTCGCCATCCTTGCGATCCCGCTGCTGTTCCTTGTGATGCTTCCAACGCTGATCTTCGGCGGCACGGCGCAAACCACCGGCGATACCACCATTCTGAACGATCAGGCAGCGATCACCGAAAACATGAACGAGATTGCATTTGCAGTCAGCGACCTGCTCGGCAGCGGCATTGCCGACGCCGAGCAGCGGATCGCGGACGATTTCGCCGCATCCAGCGCCGATCAGTATGAGATCGTCAACCCGTATGAAAACGAGCGCATCAATAACGTCAATCTGTTCATCTCACAATACTGTGCCTACCGCGATACGGACGTTGCCGCCATTTCTCTGGAGGATATGAAGCAGCTTCTGCGCGCTGGCATTGGCGAACTTTACGACTATACTTATGAGGACGAAACGCGCGAGATAGAAGAAACCATTCTCAATGAAGACGGCGAGGAGGTCACAGAGCTTCGTGAGGTGACGGTGCGCGTCTACACGCTTTCCTATCGCGGCGAAGCGTATTTTGCCGACTCCATTTTTCATCTGACCGCAGAGCAGAAGACGCTTGCGCAGAACTTTGCCGAGAATCTCAGCCTGTTTCTGGGCGACGGTCTGTTTCAGAATCTCTCCTCGTCTGAGAGCCGCTTCACAATCCCTGCGCTTGGCGACATCCGCTACACAGATGGCAGCACAGAGGTCGTCTATTACAATCAGCTCGATGAACGCTATGCGAACAAGCCCTATGGCACCGACGATATCGGCGGCTACGGCTGCGGCCCGACTTGCATGGCAATGGTAGTGTCTTCTCTCACGGACGATCTGGTCGATCCCGTGGAGATGGCAAAGTGGTCATATGAGCACGGCTACTGGTGCAGCGGAAGCGGTTCGTATCATGCACTCATCCCGGCGGCAGCCGAAGCGTGGGGCCTGCCGGTCTCTGGCTGCACGGCATCAGAGCCGCAGCGGATCACGGACGCGCTTTCCAGCGGCAAGCTGGTCATCGCCATCATGTCCGCCGGGCATTTTACCTCGTCAGGGCATTTCATCGTGCTGCGCGGCGTCCAAGATGAAAAGATTCTCGTTGCCGATCCAGCCAGCCGGACGCGCAGCGAACAGAGCTGGGATCTTTCCATCATTCTGAATGAAGCCAGCAAATCCGCCGGTTCCGGCGGGCCGTTCTGGATCATCGGCTGAAATCTGCACCCGATCAGCACTGCTGACCGGGTGCTTTTTCACTGTATTTCATAATTTACAGAAAATTCACAGGTTCAAGTGACCGTTTTGCCGTTTTGCGGTGCGTATTGTTATAGAAGGATTTGGAGGACAAACCTATGAGGACAACCATCCAACAGCTTGCAGAATTTCTGACCGCCTGCCGCGGGAACTGGCGAAATGCCTGTTTCATCTCCTGCAGCGTCTGCAAATGTCATTCGCCCTGTTCTGGTTATTTGATGAGCGCAGATGCCGACGGCAAGCCTGTTCTGATCTCCGCTGCCGAATATGAACGCCTCACCGCGCAGCGGATCGACCCAAGCGAATGCCGCGGCAACCTCTCCCGCAGCGCCTTTGAGGACATTTATGCGCTGTATCTTAACTGGTGCCTGTCAGACGATGAAAGCTGCTGTTTACAGATGCTCTCTCTTCTTCCTTCTGAGTAATACATAGGAGGATCTCAGTTTGAAAAAAGCCCACATTACCTGTCCATACTGCCACGCGCCGGCGCAGCTTCGCCCGGCCAGCAGCATTTATGGCATCCACACGAAAGACCGGACAGCGAAGCTCTACGTCTGCTCCCGGTATCCCGCCTGCGACGCTTATGTACAGGCGCACAAGGCGACCGGACTTCCAATGGGGACTCTTGCCAACAAAGAGCTCCGGCAGAAGCGGATGCAGGCACATCGGACCTGCAACCAGCTTTGGGAGAAAGGTTTCATGCGCAAACAGGATGCTTACGCATGGCTGTGCGTCCGGCTCGGCATCCCGGAAGCGGACGCACATATTGCCAACTTCTCGGAGTATCGCTGTGACCAAGTTATATTGCTTTGCAAGGATTTTTTGAACGCACAAAGGAAGGTGAAACAAAATGGATCGAAGCAGCATCGTGTTGACCGCTGAACAGCAACTGCTCGTAGAAAACAGCTTGGAATTTGTCCACTGGACGATTGCAAGGCTTGTCCCCAAAAGCAACTGCCATATGGAATATGACGATCTCTTTCAGGAGGGCTGCGTCGCGCTGTGCCATGCGGCAGCAAGCTATCATGGCGGCACTTCGTTCAAGACCTACGCCATCACGGTCATCCGCAACCATCTGATCGACTGCTGCCGCAAGCAGACAAACTGGCGGAAGTATATTTCCGAGCAGTCCTTGGACGACCCGGACGCAGGTCTCCCAACGCCGTTTTGCACAGACCATGCGCATTTTTCCGGTGTGGACACCGGCGCAGTGCTTACCTCCTGCAAGAAGCACTATCGCGGTGTCGCAAAACTCGGTATTGACGCGCTTGTTCTGAAAACGAAGGGCTTTGACTGCAAGGATATTGCAGCGCTCTATCACACCAGCTCCAACAATGTCGGCGCATGGATCTCCCGCGCGGCAAAGAAGCTCCGCAGCGACCCGGATTTTCTGGACGCTTTCGACATCGCCTGTTGAAATTGTAAGCTGGCGCCCGTAAAAGAAAAACAAAAGCACATTGGAGGTACTGTTATGGAATACACGAAATACGCAGCCGTTGGGCATTTCAAATGGCATCGCACGCTGGACGGCAAGAAATATCCCGTTGTCATTGTGGGACGGAAGGAATATATGCTCGACGTACAGGAAATGACCGTCTGGAGCAGCCTTGCATGGCGGATCCTGTCGCGCAGCCAGATCGCAGAAGCATATCTGAAACTGACGCGCGGGCTGTCATTTACATCCCGCCGGACGTTGGATGACTGTATTGACAGGCTCGTCACCCGCGGGCTGGTCGCGGAGGGGCGCGGTGGCAGCGAGTATGAATCGCTCTATGATCTGCTTTCGTGTCTGTATATCGCACCGGTATCTGCAAACCCGTTTCTGCGCCTCGGCGCATTCCTAAAGCTCTGGCTTTGGGGCGGTGCGCCCTTCTCTAAAGCAATTCGCCTGTTTTCCCGTCCGAAGCATAGCGCAGAGGAACGGCAGATCGTGCGGCTGGCGAACCAGGCGCTTCTCAGCAGTGCGGAGCTGATCAAATGCGCCGAGCGCGGTGTGCGGACGCTTCGCTCCGACGAGCAGCTCATGGACTGCCTGTATGACGATGAGTTAACCACCAGCGAGAATCTGCCAATCCTGATGGCAGCCTCCCGGCAGGCGCGCCCTGTTTCGGCGGCAATCGCAAACCTGTATCTGCACAAGCAGATCGTCTTTGAGCGGTGCTGAATATGAAAAAGCTCCTCACGTGGCCCGCGCCGCTGCTTCAAAAGTGGCTGCTGTCTCTGCTGCTCTGTCTGCCGTTTCTGGCTGCGGCTATTGTTTCCGCATTCTCCGGCGATCGGACGTTTCTGATCCTCAGCGCATTGCTCTTGCTTTTTTGCGGCGTTCGCTGTGCGGAGCTTTATGTGCTGCTCGCGAACGAACACTATTGCGTGGAGGAAGGCATTTGTCTTTCGGTTTCCAGTGTTCCGTTTCAACGGCAGCGCAGGGTCGCGCTGCAAAAAGCAGACGGCGAACAACTTGTCTTCTGCATAGAAAAGAACAAGCAGCTGTCTGTGGGGCAAGCCTATCGGGTCTATTTGCCGCTTTCCGCAATTCCAAGTAAAATCAAGACCGCACACTTGCCGCAGCCATGTGCATTGGCAGTCGAGAAAATTGAACCCGCTTCTTTCGATTGCGAGGAATCAGCAGATTGAACCTCTTGGTTTCTTGAAATTGTTGTCTACCTGTTTTCGTTGATTATTTTTCCGCAGTTTGCTATACTATGGTTAGAAAACAATGAGGAGGTGTGTTCCATGCCCATTGATGAGATTGAAGTCATAAAGCAAAAGCTTGTCGATCAGATCAAGCCGATTGGCGTTTATCTGTTTGGCTCTTTTGCAAACGGTACCGCGCACGCCGACAGCGATTTTGACTTCTACATTATTGTAGATGACAGTGAGAAGGATCTTCACGCCGTAGCCACTTCTGCATATAAAGCGATTCGCGGCGTGAAGCAGCGCCCTGTGGATATTCTGGTTGGCACAAAAAGCCGCTTTGACGAACGTAAGAATCAGTTCACCGTAGAAAACGAGGTATTCCACAAAGGAGTTCTGCTCTATGGATCAGCAAGTTAAACAGTGGCTTGACTATGCCGCGCAGGATTTAGGCGTTGCCCGGCATCTTTTTGAAAACTATCATCCCAAGCCGCTCGAAATCGTCTGCTACCACTGCCAGCAATCCGCAGAGAAAGCAATCAAAGCCGTAATTGTTTCTCTGCACTGGCCCACCGGGATTCCCAAAAGCCACGATCTTTCTTTTCTGCTGAATCAGATTCACAACTATATCTCCATCCCGGATGCAATCGGCGATGCTGCAGACGCCTTGACGCCATTTGGTACCATGACACGATATCCGAACGAACTGACTGTCGAGGAGCATCATGCAAAGCAGGCAATCGCATTTGCAGAGCAGATTCTGAATTGGACAGCATCTGCTTTGCGATAAAGCAAAAATCACAGTTGCATAACCGAAGCGGCCGCAGATCTGCGACCGCTTTTTTCTGCATTTTGCAGAAAAATCGTATTGCCGCCCTATTTTATAAGTAGAGAGTATTCTTCGTCCATCGTGAAATCTATATATGGTTTTAATATAATTGACAATCACAATATATTGTGCTACTATACTCATGTAATTGATATTTGTGCAGTTCATCGGAACGCAGACCGCATGGTCTGTGCGTGGGGCTTCTCACATTGCACACGTTGGTCAGGTTTGTATTTGAGTGCTGGTAGCATGGTATTTGCCCGCAAGGGGTAGATGTCGCTGCCGGCATTTTTTATATAGATATTCATGCCGGTGGCAGAAAGGAGTGTTATGGCGAAAGCAAGTCTCATCGGGCTGATCACGCAAGGCCCGGAATTGCAGCACAGCGCCAAGGGTGAACCCTATGTCCGTTTTTCCGTAGCCGAGTATGTCGGCTTCGGTTCACAGCGGCACACACAGTTTGTTGACGTGTGGGCATGGGGCTACATGGCGCAGCGGCTTGCAAAGTGTACATTGAGTAACGGCGATTTTATCTTTTTGAGCGGCACGTTGGAGTTGGAAGAGTTCACAAAAAAAGACGGCATCACAAAGGATAAACGCTTGAAGCTCAGATTGGACGATTGGGCGCCTGTTCCGCAAAAGCGGGAAACAGTCCGTCCAGTACAGAATGAAACAGAGGTTTTTCCAGTCACCGCCGAACAGATCGACGGTGACCGGGAGGAACTGCCGGAATAACGCCGGCGCAGCGGAAGAGGAACCGCACCAGATGATTCAGAAATGATTCGTCGGTGCGGTTCCTCTTTTTTTATTTTGGGGCAGCTCCGCACAATTCGGCAAGAGCATTCGACGAGAGATTTTGGCACAAGTCGACGTTTGGAAACGCAGGAATACTGTATGTATTTCAAGTTTCCCAAACGGAAGAATTGGGTCAAAAGATCCGTCGAAGGCCGAAGCCGCAATTGTGCGGTGCTGCCCATCCAGAAAGAATTTTGAAAGGTGGCTAAATTTTATGAAACGATCCAGTCCCCTTTGGGGAAGTGTCTCCGTCCTGATCGGTGTGGTCATTGCGATTTTAGCGTTGGTTCGCGGCGCATGGCTCGTCCCGCTTTTGCTCCTGACCTTTACGGCGTGGGGTCTGTGGGTGGTCATGTTCCAGCTTCAGCCCGCGTGGGATTCCATCCGCGGATACCGGAAGAAGGAACACGACGCCAGAAAGCAGCGGGAAGCATCGCTTTACAGTACGGCGCAGGCAAATAGCGACGCCATGCAGCTTTTGCTGCGGCACGTCAACCATCGGATCTCTGCGTATCTCAAGTCGGTCTATCCGAGCGCCCGCTGGGAGTGGACAACCAGGAACCCAACTGCGCTCGTTATGCAGGGCGGCACCGGACGCATCCGCGTGTATGGTATTGAAGAATATGACTATGCAGACGTGCAGATCGACCGCAACGGCAACCTCTCTTGTAATCTTCTGAAGGTCGTGCCGGTGCAGCCGCGTATGGATGCGCCGACGCCGCCAAACCAGCAGCCAGTCGATCCGCAGGTCTGGTATGACGTGGAGGGCCGTGAGGTATTGGAGCGCGTGATCGCCGATCTGGATTCCCGCGGCCATAGCAGCCTGACACTGAAAGAGGACGGCAGCGTGTGTGTCCATGAGGATGACGACACAAAGGATATTCCGCAGGAACACCTCACCGCCTTCCCGCCGAAGGTCTACTGGCCGCGTCTGGGACAGGTGTTGGAGAGCGAGGGCCTGACCGCAAGCGTTCATGACAGTGAGATCGCCGTATCATGGTAAATTTTTTTAGAAGGGAGCGAAAATTCGAATGAAAAGCGGACGCAGTATTCAGGATGTGAGCCGCGAGATCCTGCGCCAGCAGGAGGCAAAGGCAGACTATCTGGTCGCAACCGACCGTCTGCACATGGATACATATGGCGACAGCCCTGTGATCCGTGTGCTCGACCGTGAGGGTATCGACCAGATCGAGCCACTGGAAATTCAACAGACCGCACACCAGCAGATCGGCACCTATCTGGACATTCCCAGCAAGTATTATGACCGGATGCTCCAGCGCGATCCCGCGCTTCTGAGCTACAACGTCAACCGCTGGTTCCAGAAAGAACCGGAGCAGAAGCTGCTGCGGACGATGGACGGCAAGGCCAGAGCGTTTCTCAGCAACCGCTATCGCCGCATCGACAATCTGGACATCGCCCGCGTCGTTCTCCCCATCATTGGAGAAATGGATGGCGCACGCTTTGAAAGCTGCGAGATCACCGACGACCGGATGTATCTGAAAGTTGTCAATCCGCGCTTGCAGGCAGAGGTAGTTCCCGGTGATATTGTGCAGGCCGGCATTATGATCTCCAACAGCGAGACAGGACTTGGTGCCGTCAACATTCAGCCACTCATTTACCGGCTGGTATGCTCCAACGGCATGGTCGTAAATGAAGCCGGCACCCGCCGGGCGCACATTGGCCGCGTGAACACCACGGATGTAAACTTCGCCCTCTATTCCCAGCAGACGCTGGATGCAGAAGATCGCGCGTTTGTCCTGAAAATTCAGGACACTGTGCGCGCTGCCGTTGACGAAGCCAGATTCTCTACGGTGCTGGAGCGGATGCGGGAAAGCAAACAGGCGCAGCTCAATACACAGGACCTGCCCGGTCTTGTCAAGCTCGCCGGTTCCAGCTTTGGTATCTTAGAGGAAGAAGGCAAGGGCATTTTGCAGCATCTGATCGAGGATGGAGATTTTACGCTCTACGGTCTGGCGAACGCCGTCACGCGGTTCAGCCAGGATGTTGAAAGCTACGACCGCGCAACGAAACTGGAGGAGATCGGCTACAGCGTGATGACAATGTCGCCGCTGCTGTTCCAGAAAATCAATCAGGCGCAGGTCACGAGGATTGCCGCATGACGGCAGACAGTAAAATTTGAAAAGGAGTTTTCTTTATGAGTATTCAGAATAACACCGCAGTTGATGTGTATCAGAATTTTGTACTTCCCACAGCGCTGGACAGCGATTTTTCGAGTGAGGATCTTGCCGATGATATGGAAGGCTTACAGCTGACCATGCAGCGGGTCAAGATCCCCGGCGGCGGGAATCTGCAGTTTGAGATCCGCAGCGATGATCCGGATAACCCCGATTATGAGCGCAAACTCGTCGGCGTGATTCTCTATCACCATCTCGCCAACGCCTACTGGCCAGAGGGCAGCGAGTACGACGACAACGTGCCGCCATTCTGCCAGTCCTTCGACGGCAAGCAGGGCTACGGTGAACCGGGCGGCGTCTGCGCAGCCTGTGCATTCAACCAATTCGGCAGTACGGCAAACGGCAGCGGAAAAGCCTGCAAAAATATGCGGCAGGTCTATCTGCTGCGCAGCGGCGAGTATCTTCCGCTGCAGCTCTCCCTGCCGCCCACAAGCCTGCGCCCGTTCAATGATTTCATGAACCTCGCCTTTGTCGCCCGCCGGCGCCCCAGCTATTCCGCCATCGTGGAGATCGGTCTGAAGCGCGTGGAAAGTGGTGGCTATACCTACAGTGTCGCCACGTTCCGAAAGGTACGGGATCTTGAGGGGGAAGGTCTTGCGGCCGTTAAAAGCTACGCAGCAAATTTCAAAGAGCAGGTCAAATCGCTTCTGGCACAGCGTGTGGAGAACTACAAGTCCGATGTGGAATCACTCACCGGCACGGCTCCCTTGGAGCTCGCCGATAACGGCGACCACTTTTCCTATCCGGGCGTCATTGACGGCGAACGCGACGAGCTGCCACTCTAAACAAAAGCAGTCAACAAAGCTTGCTCCGCTAAGCAAACGGCAGATGCGATTTGCCGAAAAGAATCACAAGCTGGTCTATGCGTTTTTGCAGGAGCATCGGTATGATCCTGGCGAATATTACGATCTTGCCGTTATGGGCTACCTGCGTGCCGTGGAACGCTATTGTTCCCATGCCCACCTGCGCCGCTTTTCGTTTTCCACCGTTGCCTACCGTGCGATGCAGCAGAGCATCGTGTCATGGAAGCGCGGAGAGAGCCGGCGCAGACAGGCGGAGGAAGCCTACTGTGCGCTTTACGGCCGCAGAGAGACCGTCTGTGACGCGGAGCTTTCGGAAGCATATTTCTTTTCGGAGCTGCAAAAATGCGGAACGCCGCAGCAGGCCGTGTTTGCGCTGCTGCGTCTGCATGGGTACAGCATTGCGGAGATCGCCGCGCGGTACAATCTCGACCCGCGGCGTGTGCGCCGAATGCTCAAAAGTCTGTATTCCGCCTATCTGCGGTTCCGTGGAGATGGGAAGGAGGCGACAAAATGAAGGATCAGCACACAAGGATGCTCCACGGGCGTCTGCTCCGGCCATTAAAGGTCGGCAGCAGCGCGCTCATTGACCACGAGGGGCAGTTTATTCTGACCTCGCTGGTCACGTCCATCCAGGTTCAAAATGAACAGGAAGCAAAGTTTGAAACGCTGAATACGCACTATCATGTGAAGTTTTCTCCGCTTCAAGCGGCAGTTGCGGCATCAATTCTGATGGCCGTCGCTGCATGAATGAACACCCGGCGGCGATCTCCCGTCTGATCGCCGCCGGTCCCGCCGACCGCAGCCACAGTTCTTGTGGCTGCGGTTTTTCCATAGGAGGTTTTATGAACGAACAGATCGTCCCGGTTTCCGGGAATCAAAAAATCGCGTTTCAATGCCAACGGTGCAGCACCTGCTGCCGCCATGTGGAAAACAAGGTCATGCTGGAGCCATACGATGTTTATCAGCTTGCACTTCATTTTCAAAGCGAAGGGCTAGCCCTCAAACCGGAGGATATCTGTGCGCAGTACGCGCACCCCATGTCGCTGGAACCGTATTTCCCGATTTTCCTGCTGAACACCGCAGGCGAGGATCAGCACTGCATTTTTCTGAACGGGAATCATTGCAGCGTCTATGCACATCGTCCGCGTGCCTGCCGACTGTACCCATTCACAGTGGATGCAGGGCGGCGAGGCAGGGACTTCGAGTATTTTCTCTGCACGGATTATCCCGGTCACTTTGGAAAAGGCCGCATCCGGGTCAGCGACTGGTTTTATGAGAACTTTTCCAAGGATGCCCGACGTTTTGTGAAAGCCGATTACGCAGCGATTCTGCAGTATGGCAAGCTGCTCCGGCAAATGACACCTGCGCAGGTCGAGCATTCGCTGTTCCAGCTTCTGTTTTACCGCTACTGGAATTACGACCTGAGCAAGCCCTTTCAGGAGCAGTTTGAACACAATCATCGCCAGCTGCTTGCATTTCTGCAGGAACAGCTGGACCAAAATGGAGGTTCTATATGAGTCAATCCAGAATCACTGGCGCAGTCCTTCTGTGCTGGGAAGATTGCACATCCATTCTCTCGAAGCACCTGACAACGCTACTGCAGCGTCCGATTCAGCTGTGCAGGATGGTAGAAGACTATGACTACTGGTGCGTTGCGTCGATAAACGGAAGGTTCTCCATCCCGGAGCTTCACAGTCTGCTGGATGCGCTTTCCGCAACCACGGTAGACTTTCCTGATCTGATCCCAGAAGAATCTAACCAGACACGCTCTTTCAGCATGGAGTTCTCCCGGGCGCTTTTGCAGCATTACTTACACGCAAGCTGGCGCTACGAACATCTCACCGAGGAGTATCTGATGGTAATTGACGTGGACATCGCTGTCCCCGCATGCTGCATTATGAATGGAGGGGTGCCGGATGTCTGATGCAAAGCTGATGATGCCGCTGTTTTGTAACGGCATGTTTAACTGTGGCGGCCGCAGAATCCGTGCTGTCCACCTCTATGATGTTTCCGATGGGGAGCACCGCTATCGTCTTTGGACAAAAGCAGGAACGCCAGATATAGACTATCCCCGCGGGGAATCTGACCGCTACCTGCTATACGTTGAGATCCACGGATACCTCGCACCGCTTGGCATGACAGAATATTTTCTGACCGAACATTGTGGGTATTTGCCGGCTATGCGGGAACTGTATGGCGGTGCAGAACATCGGAAAACGTATTTTGACAGTCTGCAAAAGAGCGCTATTGAGGAAGCTGTCGCAATCGAGAGAACTGTGATCTACCATCTGGGCAAAGAATCGCCCCGGCAGGCAGACTATATCCACGGTATCCTCAATGAGCATCTTATGCGGTATACCGCCAGCAAGGAAAGCGAAGGCAAAACCTTCCCGGATTATATCGGCGCATTGATGGCAGATGAGCTTGGCCATTGTATGCAACTTTCCGAGATTTATCAGGCGCATAAACAGCAGGAGGATGAAATCCGGCAGGCACAGATTGCCGAGCAGGATCGTGTGTACCACCAGTCTGTCAATACAGAAAAGGAGAAAGCTGTTGATGCCGCACTGCAAATCATCCGCAGCGGCGGCACATTGAAAAACGATACGCTTTGCTATTACAAAGACGATGGCTCATTTATAGAAACCTCGTTGATTCTGTATTTGATGCGCAAATATCACATTGACGTGCCGCTCCGCACACAGGGATGGATCAAAGAGCGGTTGGCAAGCGCAACCGTTCAAGAGGATTTCTGCGGCTCTGTTACCTACTACCGCGCAAAAAAGAGTCAATGCTCGCAGAAATTCTTTGGCTGTATGCGAAATCTGATTGCGGCAGTCCACGATGCAAAAGAGGAAGCGGCACAATCAAGCCGCATATAAGCTGGGCAGCACAGAGTTTTTCTGTGCCGCTTTCAAGCTCAAAAAGGAATGGAGAACACAAAAATATGAGCAGTGAAATTTATTACGATAAGGCATTTGTTTCTGTTGGCAATCGATTTATCCCGCTTGTCTGCCGTGGCTCGACCAATACCTATGAATTTAACGCGCATGGGCGCGAGATTGCAGAGCGGTACTGGTCTGTTCTGAATCTCCCATATCGGGGCAGGCTGCTGTTTACAAGCGATGAGATCCAGAAGATCGCGGAAACCCATGAAGGCTTCAGCAGTGGCAACCGCGGAGGGATGCGTAAGAGCCGGAACAGCGCTTTTGAAGCCGGTGAGTTTCAGCGCTGGTTCCTCGCGGGCCTGAAGAACGCGCACACGATTGAGGAATACCGTCAATACGGAAATTCCGTCGTTCTTACAGCCCGGCACACGCAGAAAGCAACGTATGCCTCCACGACAGAAACATTTCTGACTGCGCTTTCCCGCATCGGTGAGCAGAACATTGCCATCCGTTTTGATTCCTGCCGCAGCTTTTATCATCCGCCGCGTGTCAGCAAGCAATCAAAGTTTGATACGCTGAAGCAGTTCTATGTTCTGAAAGCATGGCGCGGATACTTTGTAAAGCGGACGCAGCACGGCGTCATGACCATCCGTACCGACGATCCGACGGTTGCAACCGTGCGGAAATTCAGAACGGAACGAGCCGCGCAGAAGTACATGGAGGAAAATGCGCCGTTCTTTTCCCTCGTTCCCTTTTCTGTCGATTGTGTACGGTCAAAAGAGGCGGTGAAAGCAACGCTCGGTCTTGCGACGTCTTGACGGAAGTACATAATTCGTCTATCATAAAGTCAGAATAAATCCTTGGAGGGGTGCTATATGATGATTCGATCTGCAACGGCCCTTCGGAATGACTACGATGGCATGGTGAAGCTCTCGACCGAAAAGCAGGAGCCGATCTATCTGACGCGCAGCGGTGACGGTGAAATGGGATTCCTGCCGATCGAGCTTTGGGAAAAACGTCAGGCAGAGCTGGAGCTTTTTGCGGAAATGCTGCGCCGGAAACAAAATAAGCTTGCCGGTGCAAAGACATATTCCGCAAGCGAGCTGTGTGCCGACGTGGAGGATGTTCTTCGTGAGAGTTGAGTGGTTAAATGCGGCGCGGAATGAGTTTCTGACCTTTCTGAAATACTACAAAAGCCGCAGATGTCAAGTCTGAATTGCGCCAAATTTTCATCGTATATTTCGTCACTTCGCGCATAGTCAGCCACAGCATCTCGTGGTATCATACTCCCGTTTGTTTGACGCCAACATTCAAAGGAGGAGTATCATGCAATACACCGATAACGAAGCCGCTTTGATCGGCGGTCTAATTTCCAACTACTTTCTTCGTCCGGCAGTATCCGCCGCGCTGAAGAATTCCTATATTCATGTGCTGGAGCATCTGCATACAGGCCGGGTTTCCGCTGCCGATCTCAAGCAGATTCAAAAGGCTCTGACGTTCCTGATGCCGACCTGCCAGATGTCCAGAGAGGCCCAGCGCGACCTGATGGGTGCCAGCCTGAAGACGACGGCGCTGCTGAGCTCCTGCCGCTGATTGTGAAAACTACAAATCGTCAGAAATGCTGCCGGCTTACGTTCCGGCAGCATTTTTTCTATGCAGGAAAGAGCGCCCCGAAAGGCGCTCCTCGCAGATGAAACAGGTCACATACGGAATTTACGGATGCACAGGAAAAGCTGGATGCAAAGTTCTTGATACAGATCTTCATCCCATACACCGTCAACAACGGATTCCTTGGTCAGTAATGGTTGGTACATTGCCAGAATTTTCTCGTTCGCGAGGTCATCTCCGCTTTTGGCAAGAATCAGAAGCTCGTAGAAATTCATGTTTCCTCCTCCAGTTTCTCCCGGATGCGGCTCAGTGCGCGATAATAGATCGCCGCAGCGCCTTTATATCCAATCTGTAATTCCTGTGCGAGCTCGGTAAACGAGCGCTCCTCCAGAATTCTCGCCAGCAGAATATATCTTTCACGCTTTTGAAGCTGGTCAAGTGCTTCGAGGACTGCTCTGTACTCCATCAGCAGCTCCATTCTTCGGAAGTATTCATCTTCCCATGCTTCTGCCGAGATTGGCTGCCGGTCAGGTTCCATCGGTCGTTCATGCTGTTGCTGTCTGTGACGCTGGGAAAGATAGGCATTCTTTCTTCGCTTCAGCGCGACTTGAAGATAGGCGGTAAATTGGTTCTGAATCTGATATTCTTCACGGCTTCCGTCATTTCTATATTGCATGATTCACCCTCCGTATCCGTCTGTTTTCTGGCGAACAGGACGATATACGGGGGATTTCTGCACCGGTTGGGCTTAAAAAAGCGTAAAAAGTCACAGCCGGTTTCAAGCTTACACAAGAAACCGGCTGCAAATGAAAATGATAACTCAGAGACGCTTTGCGTTATGGATAAAACGAGAAAACTCTCCAATGCCCAGCAGGGGTGTTTTCTCTCCTTCACTGGGGTATGCTTGTCTCCTTATTTCATAGTAAGCAATGTGCTAAGAAGCACATAAGAGTCCGTTGGGGCTCTCTGCCGATATAAATGGAATTAGGATGATCAGATTTTTGCAAATGCTTCGAGCCAAGCGTCGGCAATCAACTGATGTCCCGCGGGGGTTGGATGGACGCCATCAGCCAGCCAGTATGATGCCGGTTGCAGCGTGCATGCTTCACGGAGTTTTTCTTGAAGTGGAATAAACGTAAGGTTAAATTCATTGGAGAGTCGCTTTACAGCTTCTGCACGAAGCAGTACCTCTGATTCAAACGTATCCCAAATTTCCGCTGTTGCCGATGCTTTGAGGGCAAACGGCTCCAGAAGCATTACTTTCACATTTGGAAGACGCTCGAATGTATCATGCAGAAGCATACGATAAACGGCTTCATATCTTTTGGCATCTACTCCGCCGTGGTGTTCCATATATTCGTGCCATACATCATTTACGCCAACCAAAATACTGATAACATCGGGTGATCTGTTCCATGCGTCAGATTTTATGCGCGCATAAAGATCGACAACACGGCTTCCGCTCACTCCAGCGTTGTGAAATTCATATTTACCCGGAAAAGATGCGCTCAACTTTGCGTCAACGATTAACGGATAACCCTGACCAATGGCAATTGTACTCCCATTCGTTAAGTTCTTTCCGACATCTGTGATTGAATCTCCAAGAAAGACAATCTTCATTCGTTGCATTCCTTTCTACATAATTTACATTTTTGCAGCACCGCCATGCACAACATGGCGGTGCTGTTTTGCATATCAAGAATGTTTACTTTACAAAGAGCGTATAAAAGCGATGCAGAATTGCAGCAGACTGGCAGCGAGTTGCATATCCCTTAGGATTGAGACTGGTTCTGCCAGCACCATTCACAAGACCATTCGCGTTCGCCCAGTTCAGAGCGTTGGAGGCCCACGTGCTGACCTTGTTATAGTCAGCGTACTCCGTCAAATCAGTCTTTGCGTTGACATCAAACTTCTTATACTGGGCATAACGGAATAGAATTGCAGCCAGCTGTTCACGAGTGATCTCGTCGTTTGGCCCGAATATGCCGTTACCATATCCGCTGACGATGTCATTCTCCGAAGCCCATGAAACGCCTTTTTCATAATAACTGCCACTCTTGACATCCGTAAACGGGCAGTCTCTTGTAACCGCAGGTTCACCTTCCATGCGATAAAGGATCGTTACAATCATACCGCGCGTAATAGCCAGATTCGGGCCAAAGGTGTTGCGGCTGGTTCCATTCATAATGCCTTTTTCCGAAACAAATTTTACATCGTCGTAGAACCAGTCCCTCGTTGATACATCTGTAAACGGAAGATTCTCGCTTGTACTAGTAGCCGGGGAATTGATGACACCGGGAATAACAGGTACAATCACACGATCCTGGCTGATTGTCACTTTTAGAGTCCCATTCTGAATGTTTGCTGCAATAAGATCCGCATCCGCAGCATTCTGCATCATGCTGAATGCTGCAGAAGTAATTGTGATTGCTGCGTCTCCTGTGCCGACTGCTTCGAAGGCAAGCACATATGCCGGATTATGCAGTGTATTCGTTGTGCTCTCAATCACAAGTACGCCATTTTCATTTCGGACAGAAGCGCCATGCAATGTGGATGCCATTTCCTTGAACGTCAGTTTGCTGCTGTCATATGCGAGTTGGATCTTACCTGTTGCAAACACCGCAGGCTCCGCGCTTACATCAACGTTTGCATAGACTGTACTTCCAATCTTTACACTCTCAGATGCAGTGCTCAGATTGAGTGTATACTGTTCCGGCTGCGGGGCCGGATCAGCACCGGCAGTCGAATCGCTGCAAACCATGAATTCATCGACATAGCATTCGCTGTCTGCGCTGATATTGACATAGCATACATAGTCGCCAATAACTGTGTTGACAGGAACCTCTACTGCCTGACCATTGACTTTAAGCGCAGCAGCCTCTGTAGTGAGATTCAATGTGAATACAACGGTATTCCAGCCCTGCACAAGCTCAACGTTTGCTGCAGTATCAGCCCCCAGCATTGTGAGCGCACCATTTCTGATCTGGAATCCGATCGGTGATGCCTTCCCGTATACATTGCTATATGCGGATGCAAGGTCTAGTGAAAGGTTCGCCGTGTTCACATCATTTAAATAGATGTTCATGCTGATTTTTCCATCCTGCGTGTACGGGATCGACCGCGTCGCGCCGGACGAAGCGCTCAGCTTCATGGATTTCTCGCCTTCGCTATGCTGTGCTCCGGATACGGAGACATTGCCATTTGCAAACCAGCCTTCATATTTGACGCTGCTGTTCTCAAAGGAGTCATATGCGCCCTTTGTGCGATAGAAATACTTTTCAAAGTCATCCACACGCATCGTCATAATTGCATTGTTATATGCCGCATTTTTAGACCAGTTGCGCCAAGAGATCAACGCAGAATTTCCGGTATTTGTAATTGACTGATTTACGACACGGTTTGCTGTAATCTCTGTAAGGCCCATCAGAGAATACCGACTATAAAGATCCTGGATATTCTCAAAGGTCTGGAGATTATCATTGGATACTGCAATATTCAGCGGCATACGCTGATAGCTGTTGCCGCCAAGAATATTGTTGCCGCCCCAAACAAGGTACTGCTTGCCGTTCATTTCATGGAAGATGGGCTGCGTGTTGGGCGTATAAACCTCGGTGAATTCAACAGGTGCAGTCCATGTGATGCCGTTGTCATAAGAATAAGTACGAACAAAATTCCTGGAATTCTCATACTGGCATCTCGCATACAGCACCAACGCTGCGCGGCCGGTTCCATCTACACCCGGGAGAATGGTTGCTTCCGATACACCTGCTTCCTCTGCGGAGGTCACACCGCTATCAGCAAACGAATAAATAATCGCATCCTTGCCAATCGTCCATGTCAGTCCGGCATCTTTGGAATACAGTACATAGGTGCAGAACGAACCATTATTGTCATACTGCGCCCCGCAGGGAACAACATAATCCACACCATCGCCTGTTCCATCATAAGAGGGAACTTTCACGGGATCTGTGTAAGAAAGGAAATAGGTCGGCAATTTGTGACCTTCCTCTGGCTTCACTTCCTTCAAACGATACCAAGTCTGTCCCCTGTCATCCGATGCGATGAAGCGGATCTTGCAGTCGGACTTTGTGATATCGCTGACATCATAATGAGCGAGTGCGAAGCCTATTACAATGATGCGGTTTGCTGCCTCATCATACACGGCGCCGCCTGCAGCGCTAAACCAGCCATCCGTGACGGAAATTGCATTGGTCGGGCCCCACGACTTGCCGCCGTCTGTAGAGGTGCTATAGCAGCGTGCCGTTTCGTCAAATGCCATAATTGTTCCGTCACCCAGTGTAACCAGCCAGCGGCGCGGCATTTCAGGGGAATTGGACATTGCTTCGCGCGTGCCATAAACGACTTCATAAACAAATTCCTTGTTGGAAATGTCCATAGCGCTCTCATTCCCAGAAAGGACCGTCAGGGTGACCGTACTATTTGCTGCAATTTCCGGAATACGAACGATCACGTTATCACCGTCAACGTAGTGATAGAGCAGTTCACTGCCGCAGAACACTCGAATCGATGCGTCAGTGCCTGTAATGCCTGCGGAAGATTTTGAGATCGTCCACGCATCGTCGTAACAAGCATAACTCGCAGTATTCTTTACGATGACATTCCTTCGGGAGCTGAATTCACCATCATTTGCGCCGAAAACAGGGTCATATCCTACAGAAATCATCTCATTCAGAGAACCCATGAAGTCAGCGTCCGTGCCGTCAAAATGTGTGCAGTGAACCTTGATGTAACGTGCTGTTGCTTCAAAATCATACAGATAGGTCTGCTTACCTGCGCGAAGAATCTTGAACGAATCGACTTGTGTATAGGTCTGGTTGTCATCCGAAGTCCAAATTGTCAGAACACTTTCATTCAGACGATTGATCTCATCTTCATCTTTCAGGATGATCTCATTGACCTTTTTGCTTTCACCCTGATCGAAAATAATGCTGTTATGGTTCTTGTCCAGTGTGAAGTAAAGGTCGCCCTGTATGCCTGCACCACTAGCTGCCGCCATGTCATTGAGTACATACAGTACATTTCCTCCGGAATAATCAGAGGATTTGACATAAAGTGTGAAAGACTTTTTCTGGCCGCCAAAGCTTGCAGTGATTGTTACGCGCTTACCGCTTCCACTCGGAGGTGTGACCTTACCGGTAGTCGGGTCGATCACAGCAGGATCAGAGCTTTTCCATGTAATTCCGCCAATGTCAGTCTTGAGCTGTTCGCTGTAGATGCTCTGAATCAGGTTCAAATCGCTTGTGATATTGTTGGCATCCGAGTTTTCACCAAGAATGCTTTCGAGTGTCAGTGCGTTGAATACGGAATCGCCATAGCTCTTACCGAGTGCAATATTGCTGACATAAATATCAAAACTGTCTTCCGGCTTTGAAGCCGCTTCTGGGCTTCTGATCAAGTTCATTGAGAAGAAGTTTGAGCCAAGCGCAAAACGATTGACCTCCATGTTTTCCAGAACAGCATATTTTTCGCCATCAAGGAAAATCGTTACGTCGCCATTTGTTTCCCATCTTGTTCCGATGCGGAACTGCTCACCGAGCTTCTTGCCGAGATCAACGGCTTTCGTGCCGTCTTTACCAGCCGCAGCCAGCACAAGACCACGTTCCGTGTTAATGATACCAAAGACGACGCTATCGGAATTCATTGTTGCTGGGCTGTCCCATTCCGAGGCTAACGCCCAGCCAAAACCATACGATGCAAAATGTACCGTCGGATTTACAACGTCACTGAAGCTATAGATTGGCATAGATGTTGCAAGGAAATCAAATTCGGCCCAGCTTGCCTTTGTCCGATCATTCAGCGGTGCCAGTGCTTCTACAAGATCTGCCTGCGCCGGACGGTCCTTCCGCCCCATCGTGATCACATAAGTACGAATACGCGCAGGATTGGTTCCGTTTTCATTGTAATGGTCGAACAGATACCAACCATCTGCTGTTTTGGCGTAGCCCTGATAATCGGTTTCTGCATCTGAGCTGAGCGGCTCCGTTCCGCAGATATTCATGTTTATTCTAGTTGCATTGGTGTCGGAAAGAAACAGCTCCGTGCTCATCAGAATCAGTTTTCCGCTCCACGTTCCGCTGCCAAGCGTAATTTGTGCAGGGATCTCGACACCATAGTCCTGAATGCTGATGCCCAGCGTTTCAAGCGGAATCGCAATCTCGGTCACATCGCCCTTTGCGGCGCTGCCAAGCGAAATGGTCTTGCCGCCAATGTTCAGCGCGATATCTTCCTCCGCAGTTTTGATTGCCATGTACAGCGTATCGGTCGTCCACTGCGCGCCGAACTTACCTGTTGCGGTATTGCCGCTCAGCACCTTCGTGTTGAGGTTCCAGCCTTCTTCTACGACCTTCCCATCAACGTCAACCGCATTCGATGTAAATGGAACATCCAGAACCGTTATCGTCTGGTCATCCAAGACGCTGGCCGGAAGTACCGTTACCGGGACTGACCAAAGCACTTCACCATTCACATTGAGCGTCAGCTCGACAGTAGCAGCTACGCCGGTCGGCTGTTTTACCACGCCGGTATTGCTCAATACGCCCGGATTGGAGCTGCTCCATTCGAGTGTAACCGCTCCCAGATATGCTGTTTTGTAACTCGTCGGTAAACTCAGATCCGTGCTGACACTATTCAGATTCATTCCGTTCAGAATGTTCTGCACAGTAAGTTCTTCCTTGATCGAAGAATAGGCTGTTTTCATAGAGGTCAACGCAAGATTTGATACCTTTACGCAGACGCTGGACGCGGTTTTGTGCTGATAAAGCAAACAAACCGTATTATTACCGTGCCTTCCAGCGTTATATGTATTCACATATTCCTGACTTCCAATCAGCACCCCGTCAACATAGACAGAAACAGTATCATCCGGCTGCCATAGCAGACCGAGCTTAAATGTATCGCCCTGTTTTCTGTTCAGCGTAAAGTTCTTTTCCCATACGCCACCAGCTTTATTCCCGTCGGGGCGGATCTGGAGCGTGAGGTTCCCGTTTGCGTCACTGAATACGCAGCAAACCGCACTTGCTGTTTTGCTGTAGCTTACCCAGAAGAAATAGCCTTTACCAGAGGCACTACCTTCAAGTCCACCGCCGGCAGGCATGTTGGTGATGTTCAGTGTCTGCTCAACATAGAGGTCATTTGTATGATCAACATCATTTGCCGACAGATAATAATATACACCGACCTCTTCTGTGCCTGTCGGAGCAAATATTGCGCTGTTTTCTGTGACTGTCGCGCCATCATCACGATCGCCAGCCGTGCTCATATTGATCTGATTTACATAGATAGTGGAAAAGCGCAGCAGACTGCGGTCACTTCTGAGAGCGGCATTTACCCCATTCCCAGTTAGCGTGATCTGGAAGCCGCGAACTTCCTGATAATCCGCAATCGCGATGCCAGCAGCCGCCATATCGATTTTCATCTCGACGGTGCCGTCCTTCACTGCTGCAGTAAGGCCGTTGGAGGAGGAACTTCCGGTAGTCAGGTCTACCGACCAACTCGTTTCGCCAATCTGCAGACTCATGCTGCTGGCACTACCGATTCCACTTACCGCAATGTACACATTTTGCTCTCTCCATGCAGTATAGACAAGTGGATTCACCCCTTCTTGTTTAACCGCAAACGAATAAGGCAGAAGCCATGCAGTTTCGTCAAGAATGCCATCTACCGTAATATCCTTTGGTGCAGCATAAGCTGTAAGCGGGATCTGGTTGACTGTAACTTCAAAGCTCTTTGTTTCAGATGGATTTGCAGCCAGTGATGCTGTCAGCGTTACGGTCTGATTGACTTCGGCCGCTGTTACGACACCTTCATTCGTGATCACAGATGGATTGCTGCTCGTCCATGTCAGAGCCGCATCGTTAATCTGGCCGTTAGACCAAGTTTCCGGCAGATTCAAGTTGGAGAATACACTGTCAGCGGATACATTTTCACCAGCAATATCCGCAAACGTCATGGTATCCAGCACCGACTTGCCGAGCGTATTGCCAACTCGCACATTGGATACAGTGACCTCATAATCATCACTGCCATCCGCTGCAGGTGCAGCGGAATCTGTGCAAAGATTGAACATCAGTGTGTTCGTGCCGCTAGCGCTCCAGTAGGCCTTTTGACGGGTCGAAGCAAGTGTTTCAGTCAACTGATCATCAATATAGAGCTCAACCTTGCCATCCAGCAGCCAGTTAATACGGACATGGAACTTCTCATGAAGGTTCTTGTGTAACTCCACTGTCTGTACGGTTCGGTTGCTGTTGTTGTTAAGGCAGAAAACAAGGCCGCTCCCGCTGTTGGAAATGCCAAATACAAGATCCTTGCTCGTGCCATCCAGGAGATCGACCACCATACCATGGCAGGCAATGAAATTGTCGATCCAATTTCCTGCTTTCGTAACCGGCATCTTGGATGCTTCAAAATCAAATTCGACGGTGGCGGTCTGCGCCTGGCTGCCAAGCGGTGACACACTGAAATTAGCCAGATCGACACGATTTCCTACATTGGAAACACCTTCGACATATTTGCGATACATGGTATAAGAATCTGCCGTTACTTTATGCCCAAGACTATCATCGCTGTCGGATCTATTTGGCAGATTCGGAAGAAATGTGCGCTCAAGGCTGTCAAAGCCGAGCGTTCCAGACCACGCCGCGCCAGCCATATGGAGTTCCAGCGTGCAGGTCTGCGCATAGCTGCTGACCAGATATGGAATTGCCAGTTCAACCGCATTTGCACTCCATACCGCAGATACTCCCTCGATACCGGATGCATTGGTCTTTGTCACGACAATCTCAGCTTCGCCAAGCTTCACACGAAGCTCCGTATCTGTTGATTCCGGAACGACACCCAAATAGAGCGTATTGCCTGACCAGAGCACGCCAAACGCTCGATCGGCGCTTGTTCCGGTCATGACCCCATGTGTAGACCACGCAAGCTCATCCAGTGCGCCATCTACCGTCACCGTTTTTGCATATGCGGCAAGATAGTCCGATTTTCCTATACCTTCAGCCATAACGCTGACGGGCAGGATTCCGAGAACCAAAACAATTGCCATGCACAAGGCGATCAGTCTTTTCTTCATCTGTTTTCCTCCTTTAATGCCACTATCGGCGAAGTTATACATAATATAAAATGATATCTCTTTTATGGTCAATGGATTTATGGAAAGTGGACAATATTTAGGGAGACATGGTTAATTTATTGGAATTTCATTTCTGCAGTTTTATGATATTCTATAATCATCATTTAGAAGGGAGTTTTGTCATTGGATGTTAAGACTGCGATTTTGCTGCGGCATTCCATTCGCCGCTTCTCATCAAAAGCGATAGAAGCTTCCGTCCTTTTAGAACTTGTTGAGTTGGCGCGTCTCTATGCGTCCGGTGGAAATATACAGCCGGTTCGATTCTCTATTCTGTCTGCACCGCCGTATAAAGATCAGCTTTTTCATCTTTTACACTGGGCAGCGTATATTCCGGGATTTTCTATTTCAGCAGAAGAACGGCCGCCCGCATATATCATCCTTCTACGGGACACAAAAATCAGCAATGGCTGTTCGTTTGAGATTGGTGCAGCAGCCACAACGCTTATGCTTGCCGCCCAAGAGTATGGACTCGCCACCTGTTGTGTCGGCAATTTTTCCGCAAAAAGCGTTTCAGAGCTTTTATCAATTCCGGCAGAATATGCGCCTGAACTTATCCTTGCAATCGGATACCCTGCGCAGACAAGCGCAGCTATAGATCTGACAGATTCCGTATGCTACACAGAAGACAATCAGGGAAATATGCTTGTTCCCAAACACCGATTAAAGGATGTCCTGATTGACCTGCCGCCAATTAACCACTCACTGCAACACGGAGGATAAAATAATGCTTGTACCAAATCATTTTGAGAATCTGAGTATTCTTCATGAAAACACCTTGCCGTTGCGTTCTTACTATATTCCAGCGTCAAAGGAAATCGGTCCGCTGGTGGAAGATCGAACCCGTTCAGACAGAATGCAATGCCTCAGCGGGACATGGAAGTTCCAATATTACGAAAGTGTTCATGCGCCAATGCCTGCGTTCTATGAACCGCAGTTCGAGGCTTCTCAATTTAACGATCTTCCGGTCCCTAGCGTCTGGCAGATGCATGGTTATGACTGTCAGCAATATACAAACATTCGGTACCCGATTCCATTTGATCCACCGTATGTTCCATACGATACCCCCTGTGGTGCATATATTCGGGATTTTACATATCACGTTGATGCGCGGGCACCAAAAGCACACCTGACTTTTGAAGGTGTTGACTCGTGCTTCTTTGTATGGGTGAATGGGCTATACGTCGGATACAGTCAGGTTTCTCACAGCCCCAGTGAGTTTGATATTACAGAAAAACTCCATGAGGGAGAAAATCGTCTGGCTGTGCTGGTTCTTAAATGGTGCGATGGAAGCTATATGGAGGATCAGGACAAATTCCGCATGAGCGGTATTTTTCGAGACGTTTATATTTTAAAACGCCCGGAACAGCGCATCGACGACTACTTTGTTCATACACAGCTCAGGGCTGATCGTGCAGATGTGCAAGTATGTTTGAACGCCAACACTGAATTACTTTCTGTCAGTGCAGATCTGTACACACCAGATCATGTGCTTGTGAGTTCCTGTACAGCAGAGCTTTCCGGCGACAGCGCATACCCGCTGCAGGTAGTGTTTTCTCTGCCCACCCCCAAACTTTGGACGGCTGAAACGCCATATCTTTATACACTTGTTCTGCGGACGCCAGATGAGGTGATCTGCGATCGCATCGGCATTCGTGAGATTTCCGTTGTTGATCGTATCGTCCGGCTGAATAGTCAATCGATCAAATTCCGTGGCGTCAACCGCCATGAGTCTGACCCAATCACCGGCTTTGCAATTAGTGTTTCGCAAATGGAAAAAGACCTGCTGATGATGAAAGCACACAACATTAACGCGATCCGTACCAGTCATTATCCGGATCATCCTGTTTTCTATCAACTCTGCGATGAGTATGGTTTTTATGTCATTGATGAGGCTGACAACGAAAGCCACGGCCCTGCCTGCTTTTTCTATCAGGAAACAAAATGGGACTACATCAGCAAACGCTGGAATGAATGGATTGCCGATAACCCTGCATTCCTACAGGCAACACTCGATCGCACACAGCGTTTAGTCGTTCGCGATAAGAACCGTCCGTGTGTTCTGATCTGGTCAATGGGCAACGAATCTGCCTATGGCTGTGGATTTGAAGAGTCTTTGAAATGGGCAAAAACATACGATCCGGCACGGTTGACCCATTATGAAAGCGCTTGTTATCACAGCGATGCACGGAAGTTCGATTTTTCAAATCTGGATCTCTATAGCAGTATGTATTTGACGCGGGAGAAAATCCAAGAATATCTTGCATCGGAACCTGACAAGCCCCTTCTGCTCTGTGAATACTGCCATGCGATGGGAAACGGCCCTGGTGATTTGGAAGACTACTTTAAACTCTTCGCTTCCAGCGATCTCCTCTGCGGTGGTTTTGTTTGGGAATGGTGCGATCATGCAATCTATAAGGGCCAGGCTGACAATGGGAAGGCCATGTATTACTATGGTGGTGATCATGGCGAGTATCTGCATGATGGTAACTTCTGCATGGACGGTCTGGTTTATCCTGACAGGCGCCCGCACACAGGCCTTTTAGAATACAAAAACGTGCATCGTCCTGCGCGCGTCGTCGCTTTCTCACAAGCCACCGGCCAAATCACATTGCGAAACGAGTTGGATTTCACCATTTTGGGTGAATATCTTAGCGTTCAGTATCAGATCACCTGTGATGGACAGATTATCTCCAATGGCCGCATCTCGGAACTCCCTGCTATTTTGCCGCACCAGACAGGTATTCTTTCCATCCCAATTCATATCCCGTCAAAGGGACGCTGCTTTCTGAAGCTTTGCTATCTAACTGCATATGCCTCCGCAACAGTTCCTGCTGGGTATTTCCTCGGATTTGACGAAATTCCACTCGTCAATGCAGACCCGAGATATCAGCTATCAGTAGCGGTGCCTGCTTATCCGGAACCTTTAACGGTTTCAGAAAGCAGTCGCTATCTGACCGTTTCCGGCAACAGCTTTACCTATACGCTGGATCGCTCGACTGGTCTATGGTCTTCACTGCTGTTGCAGAGGAGAGAATTTCTGACGCATCCGATGGAACTCAATATCTGGCGAGCACCAACAGATAATGATCGTAACATTAAAGCAACATGGTATCGAGCGCAGTTGAATCGAGCCTATGCCCGTGCCTATGCCATTACCTGCGAAGAGGCTGCTGATCACGTCCGAATCGTCTGCGAAATGGGGATCGTCGCCGCTTCCGTACAACGAATCGCTAGTGTTCAGTTGTCATGGACAGTATTTGAAACTGGCATAATCATGGCAGACCTTCACGTCGTACAGAACCCTGATTTTCCCTCATTGCCGCGTTTTGGGTTCCGTATGTTTTTACCCAAGGAGATGCAGCGTGTTTCGTACTTCGGCATGGGACCGATGGAGAGCTATGTGGATAAGCATCGTGCGGCAAGCCACGCATTATACGAATGCTCTGTGAGCGCACTGCATGAAGATTATCTGCGTCCGCAGGAAAACGGTAGTCACTGGGATTGCAGCTTTGTTGAAATTTCCAATGGAGCAAATGCTCTCACGGTTTCTGCGGATAAACCGTTTTCATTCAACGCATCACAATATACACAGGAGGAGTTGACAGAAAAAACGCACAACTTTGAACTTATGCCCTGCGATGGCACCGTATTGTGCATCGACTATGCCCAAGCTGGCATTGGATCAAATAGCTGCGGTCCAGCATTATTATCACAATATGAGGTACCAAAGCAACCGTTCGATTTCAGTGTCACGTTTACACCCCACGCCTGACATAAAAACTGCCGGAGCAGCACAATCTGTGTCTTGCTCCGGCAGTTTTTATTCTTTTATAAACCTGTAGTGCGCCGCACCGGTTTGCTCGTCATAGGGCAGTGCCATGGATTTCCTTACGGTGTTGCATAGTTCTCCCCACACAACAATTATTGTTGCTTTATTTTCATGTCTGGCACGCTCGAAATGCCGCCGGACATCGTCGTGGAAAGCCCCGCAGCTCTGCACGCGAACGAGACGATCTCGCGCAGCTCCGCTTCGCTTAAGTCCTCCGGGGCTTTCCCGGTCTGCAAGAGCTTCCACACAGCGCTGCCGCCGAAAATATCGCCTGCGCCGGTCGTATCGACGACTTTGATATTTTTCAGGCTGTCCACATGACCGCTTGCGCCGCGGTTCTGGAACCAGCATCCGTCCGCGCCGCAGGTCACAAATACAAGCTTCGCCGGGAAATGGTCAAGAATGTACTGTGCACCGTCCTGCGCACTGAGACCGAACAGGAATTCAACTTCCTCGTCGCTGATCTTCACCACGTCGGCGTGGTCAAGTCCCCAGAGCATTTGCTCTTTCGCGTCGCCAAGGTCACGCCACAGGGGTTTACGCAGATTCGGGTCGAATGTAATGAGCTTGCCGTGTGCTTTTGCGTACTTCACAGTGCGGTACGTCGTGCTTCTTGCCGGTTCGTCGGTCAGAGAAAGCGTGCCGAAGTGGAACACGCGCGTTTCATCAATGAGGGAAAGGTCCAGCTCGTCGAAGCGAAGCTGTGTGTCCGCACCGGGCTTGCGCGCAAAGGCAAATTCGCGGTCGCCGTTTTCATCCAACGTGACGAACGCCAACGTCGTGAAAAATTCGTCAGACGCGACAAGTCCCTTCGTTTCAATCCCAGCTTTGCGGAGCGTATCGGTCAGCAGCTTTCCGAACGTGTCCGTGCCGACCTTGCCGAGCAGCGCCGCTTTGCCGCCGAACTTTGCAATCGCGGCAAGAAAATTCGCCGGTGCGCCGCCCGGATGCGCAGTCATCGTCGGATAGCCGTCCGGGTCGGTCGCTTGCGTCGTAAAATCGATCAGCAGCTCACCGAGCGCAACAACATCATACATACTTGCTCTTGGAAAGCTTGACTTAAACAGTTTTGTATGGGAGATATGGTACTGAGTGTTTCGATTATCTGTATTCTCCATCGGATATGGGCTATCCGATTTTTTGTTGCCAATATGTTGCCACGCGATAAAGGCATTTCACTTAAATGTGCGTTGCATTGTATGGTCTGTATGGTTTATCTTTTTGAAGCAAAACCGCATCTTCATCATTTTCGGTAATATCTTTTATGTTGCGATAGATTAGCACTTTTTTACGGATTTTATAAGATTGTAGCGGCTTAATCGCTCCAGTCTGTTCGTTTATCACAGCAGGCATTAGATAGAATTCTTGAGTTTCTTCATATGCTTGTTTAAAAAGATTATAGCATTTGAAATTATCAGTAGGATTTGCTCGAATAAAACGAGAAACATTCATAATAAGCAATTCTTCTGCTGGAAATCCGTTCCTTTCAGCTCTTTTAATGGCTTCGTCGAGATTTGTGCCAATAACAATATAGTATCCCGCTGATTCCCCAGGAACATCGCCTTCCACTAAAGCTACTCGAATATCATCATTTTTGTCTTCGTTTCCAAGATCAGAAATCCAATCTCTAAATATTTTTATTGCATATTTTTCGTTAACAAAAGGCAAAAGTAGCGTCGGGAGATCTGTATATCCAAGTATAAAACCAGCACCACGCCAAACAGCTTTATCCCACGTTTCAACATCAATCAATGAAGTAAAGAAGAGATTTTTTCTTTCTTTAGCTGGTAATGGCCTTAACTTTCCAAGCGGTGGTTTCTCTTTTGTTGAAACACCCCTTAAGCGCCAATACAATCTGTCAAAATCGGTTTTGCTTGAAATGTTGTAGTATGTACTGCCTTGAAGTGGTGTAGGAATATACTTTACATCATCTCCATTAAATACTGCAGGAATAAACTTCTTGTTTGTGGAATCGGCCATATACAGCATCTGATAGATAATATTTCCTTCCCATTTTACGCCAAGGCCCTTTCCGGATTGACCGCCACCATTTGTTTTTTGATAGTACCCCTGCGAACCAATAATAATTACATAGTCTGCTTTCTTTATGCTATTTTCCATCCATCGAGGCCATCCCTCTGGTGGTGCTTCTTCATACTGGTCTAGAATAGCGTCTATTCCTTCGCTTCTTAATCTATTTGAAAAATCAAGTACCTTATCCGAAAAGCTTAATGAGTCTTGAGAATAGCTGATAAATACTATCGGATTATCGTGCGATTCCATATTATTCACCGCCTTGTATGCTATAGCGATTTAACAATTTTGTAGTCAGGAGTATCATCTTTATGGTCAAACGCAATGTTTATATCTATTTGGGGGTACTTCAAAAAATCATCCCATGTGACAACGTAAATATATCCATTGTCAATATTGCTTTTCAAAATGGGGAATAGCTCATTCTTTTCATAGTAGTCGAACGATCCGTTTTGGTCTGGCAGAATAACAGCAAGAATAGCATTGCGATGGCTTGTACGGTTATTACGTGTTGTTTCTCTCACTGAAAAACTGATTTCCCATGGAATCCATTGGGATCGCTGCCACTTACCAGGTTCTTTCATATTGGGTGAAATTAGAACGATGGTAATGGTACTATCGTAAATTTTTTCCTTTAGATGCTCCCAAATATCATCCTCACTCCAAGATGAGATGTCTTGATCGCTATCTTCACCCTTATAGATATCATCGTCGGACAAGACCTTGGTTTTTATATAATCAACGTAGTCACAGGGCCAAGTAGGCTGTGTTACATCAGGCATCACTTTTACGTTATAATCTTTATACTTATACGAAACAAATACTTTTCGACCCATAAACGCCTCTCCTTTTACCGGTCTTTAAACCAGTCATCAAGCGGAGTAATATAATTGCTTCCGTTTTCACTCCGCCGAACATAATATCCACGTTGAATCGGATTGCCATTTGTATAGGTTTCTGTTCCATCATAATAGGAGATATACGGATAGATACTCATGTATTCTGAACCCTTATACTCCCTATTAAGTGCACCTTTGGGTTTAAACGGAAATAAAGCAATGTGCTTTTTGAATTTCCGAGCATCTCCATACCCCAACTCCCAGTTACACCATTTGGACTCTATTGCTCCATTTGTTGCAAGAAGGATAAACTTATTGCACTGATCAATCCGATTTTTGATATTAAGCGCTGTTTCTGCTGATGTTATTTGGGGCATGGCCGGATCTTGGCTGTCAATGTAAACTTTTACGCCATAAGTTTGCTGAAGGAATCCTAATATACCCTTTAAATCTTCAAGTTCATCATGCTTATGGGAGATAAAAACAGTTGTTTTTCTGACGGCATATTGAGAGTACTCAACAACTGGTGATCTGGCCTCATCCAATCGCACATGAGAATAATTTTGAAAAGATCCCTGCTCAAAAATCGTTTTCACATCGGGCACCCCTTGGTTTTCAGATTACATTTGTACATTTCAGAACAAAAACTATAAGTAGTATTATCAGCATTAGGGGATAGAAAAGATAAATACTCGGTGACTTGATGCAATCCCACGTTTTAGCTTTTGCGCTAATAATCTCTAATGGATCATTTGTAAGTTTCATTGAGAAGTCAATTTCGTGTTTGTCCATTCTAACTTGGTCAAACAGAAACCGGAATTTTCTTTCTAGTTTTAAATAATAAACATCCAAGATGGCAAACGCCAACACAGGTAAAAATGATAGACCTAAAATCCACACATTTGTTGTAGAATACGATAATGCGGAAATACCTGCAACAATAGTTGCAGCAAACCCTTTAAAAATTGCAGAGATTGTAGACATCCTGCAAATGGGCTCTTGCAGCATCTGCAAATACTCTTTTTTTCCGTCTGGCATATTATACCTCCTAATTCTGTCCAGTTAAGGGGGAATCTTTGCAATTATGGAATTGCAATTCTAAGTCTATTTGCTTCAATTAGCTTAGGTTCCAAGACCCTGATCAAATCTTCAAGATCAACTTTTCTCTCAGCATTTAACCCTAAGCAATGCGCAATTCCGGCCGAATCGGTGCTAACTCGTGTATGTAAAGAAAGACGTAATGTATTATTATCCTGTTCAAAACTATATGAATGAATATGAACAGGATCACCTAGCCGAACTCCTTCAATTTCGTCGAAATCAAAGTCATTTCTCATATGTTCATACAGAGGTTTTTGAATAATCAGTACCAAATGCTTGTTCAAGTTTTCAAATGTTTCGCTCTTATGATGCATTTGGATAAGAATGGTTTTCAGCGTCATCTTCCAATTCATTCCGAACGATTTCCTGCTGTTTAAATCTGCTGAATCAACTGCTATTCCTTGTTCATTTAAAAATTTCTGACGTTCTGGCCACACCGTTCCTGTTGTGTCCATTGTCTGCAATTCAATGCCAATGAAGTCTTTGACCTTTTTATCTTTAGCTGATACTAAGAAATAATCAACATGTCCACCTGGAATTTGAACTTCTGGAATCAAGTAAAGTTCATTCCCAGGCTCATGGATTGTCAACAAATGTAGGCAATCTATAAATATCTGATTGTGTTCCAGAAGTCTAAATGGGCAAATGATGATATCTTGATCTTGATACCGAACGGAGCACGTACCTATTTTGACGTCAGGATCTGATTTTCTCATTTTTGTACAAATCCGCTGCGTATACGGGCATAATTGAGAATCCATTGCATTTTTGAAATCTAAAGATGCATCTCTACAATTTAAGCCGAAAAATTCACTGATCTTACTCATTCTATTGCCTCCAGCACTCCATTATTAAGGCAGCCATACTCTTCACACCTTGATTCTGCCAACTCAAGGTATTCTTGCGCCATATCAATTCCAATTGATTTTCGGCCTAACTGTGCCGCAACATAGCTTGTTGTGCCTGTCCCGACAAAAGGATCTAATACAATACCCTTTTGGGGGCAAGTCAGAACAATTGGCGTTTTCACTAAATCCTCTGGAAATGGTGCAAAGTGAAGTTTACGCCCTTGTGTATCTTCGGGGATAATCTGCCAGACATCAGAAATCATACTGCCATTCGGATTGTAAAAAAGGAAGTAAAATCCTTTTTCTTGCAACTCCTTAGCTCGACCACTGAGATTTGTCGTATTTCCGTTTGTGACCCTTTGGTTGGCGCCTTTAATCACCATCCGAAAGTCGGCCAATTCTCCCTTTTTAATCCGGTCTAACACTTCATCTAATGCTTTATATGCATTTGCACGCTGCTCTTCGGAAAGTTCTGTACTTAGTTCAATTTTTCTCCGATATCTAACACCGCTTACTCCTGTTGCACTTACTACAGCACCGTTCTCAACATGGGCACTCCTCGGCTTTTTTCTCACCGAATCCGAATCATAATAGTACCCGTTTTTCTTTTTCACGAAATGAAACATCGGCTCATATTCGCAACCCAAACTGTCTTTGGACTGAGACATTGCTCCCTTCATTTTGTCCCATACGACAGTATTGCGCAATATCCATCTTTGCTCATCTTGCATTCTTATAGCGACTCGATGTGGGATGTTTAGCAGTTGTTTGTCTTTATAACTGTCTCCTATATTTAACCAAAACGATCCAGTTGGTTTTAATACTCGATATATTTCTTTTGTAATCGAAAGAAGGTTGTCTATATATTCTTGATATGTTTTTTCAAGACCGATACCACCCCCCAAGTATTGCCTTTTCATGTAGTATGGTGGACTTGTCACTACACAATCAATGCAATCATTCGGCATAGAACGCAATACTACTAAAGCGTCCCCTCTCACAAAGCAGGGAGGTGCCAGATTTGGATTATTAATATACTCGCTAACCTTAATCATTTTCAGTCACCTTAAATTCGAGTATATCATCTACGGTACACTCTAACGCATGGCATAGTTTCTCTATGCTCTCGAGTGAGATATACTCGTTCTTTTTAATACGTGTAATAATATTTGCACTAATGCTGGCTTTATCTGCAAGCTGGGCATTGGTCATACGCTTATCTATCAAAAGATGGAATAGCTTATCATAACAAACCGCCATGTCGTACCTCCATGAACCTTAGAGATTATTATAGTATAGCACAACATCGTGAATATTTCAATGATTTCGAGATTTTTCTCTGAAAGAAGACGGCAGAGATTGCTCCCTGCTGCCGATACCTTATACGTAGATCAAGTCGTTGTTCACCACCTCCATAGCCCGATCCCGGATGTTGTTCATCCGCTGTACCCACAGCATTTGATCCTTGGCCTTAAGTTGTTCAGTGACGCCCTCACGGGCTGCCATTTGCTTTATCAGCTCAAGAAACATGTTTTCTGCCTGCTCGTTCAGGTCGGCAAGATAACCGTTCAGCTTGCCAGTGATCTGCAGCTCCGTGTGCAGTGCCTTGCGGTATTGCCGGAGATACCGCAGATGCCGCTGGCCCCACACCCCGATGAGACGCTTTTCTTCCGGCGGTACGGTCAGGCACGGGAGATAATAGTCCCCATGCAGCTCGTACCACAGCCCGTTCTTTTCGTCGTAGATCTGCTTTTTCATTGTTCGACCCTACCTTTCATAATCATAGTTTCTCTGGCGTTGCCGCCGTTTTGCCTGTTGTGCTTCTCTGGCCTGTGCGATCAGGTCATCGATCTGCCTGCTTCCGAATACCTTCCGAAGGAGGGCATAGTCCTTGTTCTGCTCCCGTAGAACTGTGTTTTCCTCTTTGAGACGGTCATTGTTCCGGGCTAGTCCTTCATTGTCCCTATACAGCTTACCGTTTGTCTTATTGAGCCGGAAATAATTGTCCTGGACCTTGAAATACCGAACCAGGAGACTTTTTACGAGCTTTTTCAGCCGTTTTACAAGGGGCTCAGCAAACTTGGCCTTGTAGGACTTGGCAGACATGAGTCCCTGTGGTTCGGGAAGCTGGTACTCGGGATCGTGTGCTAATTTGTCCTCCATATCATGGTAGGATTGTTCACCGTCCTCCAGATTGTTGATCCGCTTGGCCAGCGCATTGAACTCTGCTGCCCTGTCTGCTAGATTTTCTTCTACGGCGGCGAGCTCCTTCGTGCGCTCCTGCTTCTTATAATCGATCACACTCAGATGCTCTTCATGGGTGTCTTTCTGCTCCCATTCAAAGCCGTGCCGAAACATGGCAGTGGCGAGCTCCTTCTTTTCGGACAGCACCCATTGATTCCACTCCGTCGCTCCACGGGTACCGCCACGAAAGCCCTGTGCGGCGAGAGCCTGTTTCAGCGATACCCGTGTATCCAGTCCTCGCTTGCTCCCGGTAGTGAAGGGGATGAAATCAATGTGGATATGGGGCGTGGCCTCGTCCATGTGCAAGTGAGCGGAGAAGACGTAAAGGTTGAGGTTTCTTTCCCGGAAGCCCTGGAAGTATTCATCCAGCGCTGCCTTGGCCTGTTCTCCAATCTCCGTTCCTGAGCCCGTATCGTCTCGATTTCCGATTTGTATAATCAATTCATGGAAGGGCTTTTCCTGCTTGCCGGTACGGATCTTTTCATAGTAATCATCGATCCGTCTGTCAGAGCGTGTCTGCTTGGCGTTGTATTTATAAACATGAGCTTCCAAATGAAGCTGCACTGGAGAAGTTAAGGTTTAACCATGAATTTCTTTCTAAAGTACAAGACGATATGTCAACGCCTCTCACAGCAGAATAAAAAAAGAGCTACCTGACTTTCAAAAATCAGATAGCTCTTTTTTCGTTATTCGATGGAGTTATTTCAGATGTTGCCAAAACGTTGCCAAACGCCGGTTTGAGCTTTCAAAAACCTAGTATTCATGCGGGCTTCCGGCGTTCTCGGAATTACTCCCACTCATTCCTCTGTGATCGCAATGCTCCATGTGTTTTCGTACTCCGCTCCCGGTGCAAGGTGAATCAGATCACTCTTGCAGCTCAGTTCCTCCACCACGTCCTGCCGCGATGGGAGCGACGCCCACGGCTCGATGCAGACATACGGCGCGTCCGTGTGCGGCATATGCCAGATACCGAGATACGGCATCTGCGGATAGGTTACGGTGACGGAGCGGTTTGTTTTGGCAGCGCAGAGCGTCACGCGGCGCGCTATATTTTTCAGCACAATAGCATCGTTGTCGAACAGCTCATGTCGCAGCCGGAGGGTCGTGCCGTTTTCCAGTGGATAGCGGGTATCGTGACCGTTCAGGAAGCAGGCTTCTGTGAAGCCGACGCGATCCGGCTCACAGGCGTGCGAAAAGCGCAGCTCGTAGTCCTCAAACGCCGTGCCGTCAGACAGCGGTAGCCGGAAGCCCGGATGCCCGCCGATGCCGAACGGCAGCTCTTTTTCGTCCTCATTGCGGACAGAATAGGTCACGTTGACCGTCCAGCCGCGCAGCGCATAGCGCACCCGGAAGGTGAAGCGGAACGGATACTGGCGCAGTGTTTCCGGCGTTTCGCTTAGCCGGAGCGTGACAGAATCGGCAGACTGTTCTTCGACGGAGAAAACGGAATCCTTTGCGAAGCCGTGAATGTCCATCGAATAGCGTTCGCCGTAGAGCGTATAGCTGCCGTCCGTCAGGCGCGCAACATACGGGAACAGCACCGGCGCGCGGTCACGCCAGTATTTCGCATCGCCGTTCCAGAGAAACTGCGTGCCATGTCTGGAGCGCAGCTCCATCATCTGCGCGCCGAGCGAATCGACGTGCAGGGTCAAATTTTCATTTTGCAGCTCGATCATGGCTTAGTCCTTCGCCGCTGGATACTCGTTGCAGAGCAGACGGTACGGGGCTTCGTCTTCTTCGATCTTCGGGAAACGTCCGACCGGCGGATTGAAGCGATTGTCGGTGTTGTCGTCGTTGCACTGGCTGACTTCGCCCAGCAGGACAGCGCCGGTACCGGGTTCGACCTCGAAATCATGATACATGTACTGCTGGATATGGATGCTTTCGCCCGGCGTGAGCTTGATTTGTGTCCCGGCAGGAACGGTGTAGGTTCTGCCGTCACAGTGGACGGTCACATCAGATTCCTTGTCGATGGACTCGTCAGGCAGGCTGTTGTAGACGCGGATCAGAATGTTTCCACCGCCGCGGTTGATGATATCTTCGGTCTTGTACCAGTGAAAATGATTCGGGGAATACTGCCCCTCTTTCATATAGAGCAGCTTCTCTGCGTAGACCTTCGGATACTTGTCCTGCATCGCACGATTGCCGTTGCGGATCGTGATGAGCGACATACCAACCTTGTCAAAGTCACCGAGGCCGTAATCGGTGATATCCCAGCCGAGCATACAGTCGCGGACTTCATCGTATTCGTGCCCCTTGGACTGCCATTCTTCAGGCGTAAAATGGCAGAACGGCGGCAGGTAGCAATGCTCCCGCGCACACATGGCTTCGAGCTCTTTTAAGGCTTTGTTTATTTCTGAACGTTTCATGTTCTTTGATTCTCCTTGCAGATTCATTTGATAATCCTATTACGCATTGAAAAGCCGACGGGCGTTGTTACAGAACAAATTGTCAAGTTGCGTTTGATCAAGGTTCAACAGCAACGCAGACTGATAGAACGCTAGCAGATTCTCCGCTATAACCCGCGTCTTTTGTGCATGCAGATCTGTCAGCCAGTTTTGCCCAGTCGCCAGAGAAACAGCACGCCCGCGCGTCATACAAATTGGGTAATCACTTCCCCACATTGTTCGCTCCCCAGCATTTTTTATGATACACGCCATCATGGGGCTCGGCTCGCAAATCGAGGATAGGTCGAACCAGATATTTCCGTTATCGACCAATTCCCGAATTGCTTTTACACTCGTCCATGCTGCAAAGCCTCTTGCGCAATGTGCGAGTACAAGCTGCGCATTTGGGTAACGGTGTGACATGGTTGTGACATAAGAAAGATTGTCGGGGTCTAAAAGCGCCAGCGGGCGCATCAAATGCAAAATAATTGGCAGACGCAGTGAATTTGCAACAACCCATGCCGCCTCTGGAAGATATTCTCCAACTGCGAGCGTTTCTGTTTCTACTTTTCCAGCACCATAGCTATAGCATTTGATTCCGTGGACCCCGCTCTTGGCAATCAGGTCTGTAATTTGATCTTCGTTGTCAGAAGCGAGAACATATGCACAGCCCGTATGACCTGTATTTTCTTGAAGAAGCCGAGATACATACCCGTTTGCCCCTTCCCGCAAACCGCTTTGTAGTTCGGACATCGCGGGGTCAGGCATAGGCATCATATTCATACGCATTGATGTCACGCCCGGCAGAAACGGGCTCATGTCAAATTCATACGCTTGCGGGGAGGCTGCAGAACGCACAAACGGACTTCTTTCGCCCCGAAAGCTCGGAATGGCGGCGCGCTGATACATATGTACATGTGCATCAAATATTGTTTCCGGCAGGAAGTCTGCATAGATCGCAGCAACATCTAAATCAATTTGCTCAACTGGATAAAAAGAATTCTCCATTTGATCTTCCTCTATGTATGGTTAAACCAGCAACCCGGATTGATAACCCTCGGATCTATCCCGTGGAATGCCGCATGAATGCGCTCCATTTGTGCCTCGGTGAGTGTTACCGTTTGGTCAATCAACTCGCAGTTATTTTCTAGCTGTTCGATTGTCTGGCAGCCGAGGACAACGCTGGTGACTCCTGGAACAGAAAGTGTAAAGGATAATGCCAAAGTTGCCGGCGATAATCCGAACTCCTCACACAGTACCAGATATTTTCTCAGGTATGGCACACAGAAGTCCATTCTCGGATCAACTTCTTCCGGCTTCAAAAACACAAGTCCCTGAAGGAATACGCTTCTCACAAAAACGGCCATATGTGCTTCTGCTAGCAGGCGAATACCGCCAGATTCAATTTGACCCCAGTCAAATACATTGAGCGGAATCTGAACTGCATCAAACCCAGACTCGCTCAGCACTTTATAATCATGTCTGGAGTATGCCGACAGAGCAGAGCGTTTGATCATGCCCTGTGCTTTCAAATCAGCAAACGTGTTGGCGACTGTATCTGGATTTTGCGCATAATCCTCAAATGCGTGAACCATGAGCATATCCAGCGTATCTGCGTTTAATGTTTGAAGACTTTTTTCTGTCTGACGGAAGATATCATCCCGGAGGCATTCTTTGGTATTCTGGTCAAATGGCCCGATTTTTGTAATGACATACGGACGACCCTCCGGTCGTTTCATACGAAGCCATTCACCAATCGTTCTTTCTGAATCCCCATAATTGTTTGCAGTATCAAGCGCGTTGACACCACAGGCCGCAGCTCTGTCAAGCAACGCAAAAGCTGCCTCTTTTGGGGGCTTCTGTGTATGCTCACCGAGGCCATAGTCCATACCAAGCTGCACAGTTCCGAGTGTGAACACGGACATGTCCATGCCCTTAACATTTACATGCTTCATTGCGTGCCTCCTGTCACCAGATCGTCCATCCGCCATCCATCACAAGCGTAGCACCCGTGACATAATTGGCTGCGTCAGAGGCGAGAAATACAACCGGTCCTTTGATGTCATCCTCATTGGCCCAACGCCCAAGCGGGCAATTCTCAATATATGTGTCTACAAATTTTTTCTTATCCGGTGCATCTGCCAGTCCGGGATCATAGCCGCCGGGTGCAATGCAGTTCACACGGATGTTGTACTTTCCATATCGGCCGGCCATATATTTTGTCAACCCCACCATTGCCCACTTCTCCGTTGTATAGTTGACAGGCTGATCTCCAAACGTATCCGGATAAAACGGGAAGTGAGGGCTATCCAGGCCTCTCATGGAACTGATGTTGATGATGCTGCCGCTTTTCTGCGGGATCATATAATCCAGTACGGCTTGTGACAATAAAATTTGGCCGTTCAAATTTGTACTTACAGAATCCTGAAGTTTCTGTCTGGTCGCGTTTGCTAAGGACGTCATATTCCGGCGGTCAACAGCATTGTTGACCAGAATATCAATGCGTCCAAAGCGGTCAACTACTGCTGCGGAAAAGCGCTTGATAGAGTCATCGTCATTTAAGTCGAGCGACATACCCACCGCAGCGTATCCGGCCGCGCGGAGCTCTGCGGCATATGCTTCACATTTTTCACCGCTTCGGGATGCAATGACAACCTGTGCCCCCATCTCACATAACCCTGCTGAGATTGATGCACCATACAAGCCCCGTCCTCCAGTGACGATGGCAACTCGGTTATCGAGTGAAAATAGTTCTTTTGCAGTTTTCATTTAGGATCTCCTGTGTTAGCAAACAGCTGGTTCAGCATCGAACCTTTAGTGTGATAATTTCAAACGGTTTCACTTCAAATGCAACAGTTCCATAAGAGACGGGAAGCTCTTCAATTTCGTTTTCCATCAAATCACAGCGGAATACATGCTTAACGCTTTGCGGCAGCGTTACCTTCGTCTGTGTGCGCTTGTTATAAGCCTCGTACATACGAAGAATCATATCATCCGAATCCTCCGCCTTTTTCACAGTTTCGAGAATCACATTCTCCGCAGAAACGGAAACGAGGCTAAAGGTGTCCGGCAGTACCCCCGCTTGTTTTGACATTTGTATCGCTGTCATCGGCTGGTTCAGGTCATACGCCATCCGAACAATACAGGCAGCGCGGTAGTCTCCTTGGTGCGGAACAAGCGAATATGTAAAAATATGCTCGCCCTGATCCGCAACCGGGCTCGGATATGTCGCCGATTTCAAGAGTGTCAGCCGCATTATGCCGTCATGCACATCATGCCCATACTTGCAGTCATTGAGCAATGCTACGCCGTAGTCATATTCCGAAAGATCACAATATTTATGTGCACAGACCTCAAATTTTGCAGCATCCCAGCTGGTATTGAAATGTGTCGGCCGCTCCAGCGTCCCGAACTGGATTTCATATGTTGCGCGGCTGGCATTGATTTTGACTGGGAATGCTGCTTTCATCAACAAGTGATTTTGATGCCAGTCAACCTTTGTTTCAAAATCAATTCTGCGCAGATCTTCGTAAACCCATATGATCTGTTCGAGTGTTGACTCCAAGAAGTGGCGGCAAATCTTCAACCCTGCACGCGCTCCGTCTGCAATCGATGTTACAGATTCGACTTGGTTGAACGCATACTCTTTTTCCTTGTAGTAGTTTGTGATCTCCCACGCATCAAAAGCTCTTGGATAGTCCTCATATACTTCCAAACGGTTTGCGGTCCCCTTAGACGAGTCAATGACCTCTCTCTGCGCTTTTTTATCAAAGATTGACCGGATCTCATAGTTTTCATCGAAGCAAATGAGATAGAACTCATTTTCAATTTCATGCTCACGCACAAAAACACTATTCTTCAGAGGACTTGGCTGTACAACTGCATATCCCTTTGGAGGGATATGTTCCACAAACCGTGCCTGTCCGTCAATTCGCACGACACCGCTGTTCTCGAACGAATGCGGGTTGAACACAGCAACTCCGCCATCTGTATGGATCAGCTTACAAATTGCCGTTTCTGCTTCTGCACTGATATTGTTGGCATTCTGCAGAACAAGCGGATAGACCCGGTCGCAATCCTCATACACTTCCTTAATTGATGACCCCGGAATAATGTCATGGAATTGATATAAAAGGACTCGTTCCCAGCCACGATTCAGCTTTTCTTGTGGATATTCCAAACCTGCAAGCAATTTGCCGAGAACCGAAAGCAACTCTGCATTCTGATATGCAAACTCGCATTTTCGATTATTGCGTTTGTTGCGGGCAATGGATGTATAGGTACCGCGGTGCATCTCCATATAGAGTTCCCCGTCCCATACCGGCAGTTTCGGATTGTGTTCTTCCTTTGCGACATGATTCAGGAATTCTCCTACTGTGCCAACTCGTGCATTGGGGAGTTCTCCAAATCCCTTTTTCATACGGCGGAGTTTTTCAACCATTTCCATCGTCGGACCACCACCGCCATCACCGTAGCCATATGTATTGATAACCTGATCCGAAAACTCTTTTTGCTGGAATCGCTCCCATGTGCCTGCAATCGTATCTGGGTCATTGTCGGAAACATACGTTGTATATGTAACCGGCTTTTCCCCGCGTTTTTTCTTTTGCGCTGTCAGGAACCAGCTAAAGATTTCTGTACCATCGATGCCGCGCCAACGGAACATATCATAGGGCATCATATTCGTTTCATTCCAGCTGATTTTTGATGTCACAAAATAGTCTACGCCGCTTTTTTTGAGGATCTGCGGCATAGCTGCTGAGTATCCGAAAACATCCGGCAGCCAGAGCACA
>ENA-ORRA01000464-ORRA01000464.1-human-gut-metagenome-genome-assembly--contig:-NODE-464-length-38241-cov-62.562615_pt1 | contig 38241 bp, 17 predicted proteins | sample MGYA00242169_ERZ509122 | MGnify/ENA primary metagenome ERZ509122 (study PRJEB26280, sample SAMEA2338650) | human gut metagenome | biome: human gut; feature: human-associated habitat; material: faeces...
CAGCTGGGCTTGATGGTATTGGATATATGCAGATATAAGGTGATGGAACAAGTTATCCTATTTTTAGAGTAGGCGGTAACACAAGAAGTGTTGAACCTATGTCTATTAATGAAACCTCTGAAACTGCATCTGATGAAGATGTTAGTATATTTGCAAGCATTAAGAAATTTCTAACTAAATTTATTTAAATTATGGCTAAAATAAATAAAGCAGCTCTCAAAGCATATTTTCAAACTGGAAAAATACCTACTCAATCTAACTTTGCTGATTTAATAGATAGTGTTATGAATATTCCCGATGGGGGGAAGGATTCAACATTAGTTCTTGGTAATGGTGATAAAAACGGTGCTCCTTACGTAAATGGTTATAGATTTGTTAATAATAGGGATAGCAATACTTATTTAATTATTTCTTGTTGGGATACTGATTTAGGTGATAATGTTCCTGTTTTATTATTTTATTTTCCAACTAATAGTCCAAGTACTAAGTCTGATACAATAACTTATCATGTTTTAACAAGTGGTGAAGTTTTGGACATGTATCAAGAATTAGGTGGGACTTTTAATGAAGCATCTGATGATACAGTTGTTTCAGCTATTAAGTATTTAGCTTTAGATTGGTTTAAAATATTTAATAGATATAATAATAATCCTCCTGCACCTCGTGTAATACAAAATGGTGTAAGTACTTACTTTGTATATCCTTGTAAACAAAATAACGAATGGTACGTAGGCTATGTAGTAGAAGATGAGGTTGATATGGGTGGTTCTAATCAGTTATATAGACTTATTCCGGTTGGTAATTCTCAACTCAAATGGAATATTTCTGATGGTGCTATTATTACTGATTTGAGTAATCATTCTAAATGGACGAGGAAAATTATGTAGATTCTAACTAAATAAATGTTAGAATCTACTATTATAATAATTGTTCATTATTGATAGATGGAAATATTAATAATGCTTCTATAAATGATTGTAGTTTGCATGGAGGTGGAACTTCAAATTCATGTAATATTAGAAAATCAGATGTTAAAGTTATAACACTTTAAGCTGGAACTGTTGAATATTCTGATATTATATATTCTATTTTGAATGATTCAGTTTCAGTCAAAGGTTGTAAATTACGTAATTGTACTATTTATGGTGCAAAATTTAGTTCTGAATTTACTGAAATAATTGGATGTTAAAGTGCATTCAAAACTGCTTTTAATGGTAGTGCAAATGAAATAAAAGGTTTTATATTTGGTTGCAATTTCAGTGGTTTGGAAGGTATTCCCGGTGCTATGAAAGGTGTTCAATGTTGTAAATTCAAATCTACGTTATTATCACAAGGTATAATTTTTGCGGATATATTTGGTAACAAAAATGCTTCTACAAATGGTATGAATACGGGTGTATAAATTAATAAATTAAATTATGAAAAAGGTCTATTGTAAATTCCTACCGTTCAAAGGATATTTATGTATGACTTTATTATGGTGGTTAGTAATTCGTACTGAATACAAAGATAAGATAACTCCTACTGTTGAACGACATGAATCTTGTCATAGTTATCAACAAGTAGTATTATTTATATTCAGTCTTATTGTAAGTATCATATTAAGTTTTACTACAAATTATTCTTGGTGGTGCTTATTATTAACTCCAATTATTCCTTTAATTGCTTACGTGATTAGTTGGATAATTGAAATAATATTACCTCCTTATAATCGAGCTTATAAAGATATTTGTTTTGAAGGTGAAGCAAGAGCTTTAGAAAGTGACCCGGATTATAAGAAGAAATTGTTTCCTTTTAGTTTCTTAAAATATATTCCAAATAAGAAATATGGAGGTCGTTAATTAAATGGATAAATTAATAAATAATTTCGTTGAGTTATTTAACACGCATTTCGATTTATCTTTTATGCTTTGTGTGAATATATTAACTTATATTCTAATTAAAGTAATTGATGATTTAAATGGTGATAAAGTTGTTGGCACTTGGACTAAACGACTTGTTATGATTATAAGTTGTTTTGCAATTGCCGCAGGTTATAAGGCAGAAGGTTATGAAGAAACTGTTATTCTAATTAATTCTTCTGTTCTCGCACCAGTTGCTTGGAGTTGGATATTTAAACCTATTCTTAAAAAACTTGGTGTAGATTATAAACAAATAGATAAAACTAATAAAATGGATTAAGCTATGGCAAAAGTAACTCGTGGTACTGGTACGGCTGGCATTAAATCTGGAGATGCGAAAAAGATTAAGAAAGGTTCTAAAAAGAAATAAAACACTATGGCAAACTTTAAGCACAAAGTGTTCTTATTAATTGCTAAATGGATACCCGTAGCTGTTGCTGCGGGTATTCTGATTAATAATACACTTGCAATGTTGGATGTCAAAGATGTAATATTAGATTTATTTGATATTACTGTTGGTAGTTAGTTAGCTTTCGTTATAATGATGTATGCTTGTAGTTATGTATTTAATTTTTGTTATTGGCATAAAATTGTTATAACTTATGACCTATTTGTGCTATTATATATTCTGCTAATTCGTTATACTAATATTGGTGAGTGTAGTGACGGTTTATTACTTACAATTCATTATATTCTTGCAGGTATATTTATAGCACTAATTTGGTATGTTAAGAAAAGGTGTAAAATTACTGATTAAAAAGATGGTGGATTATAAGAAAGCTCTTGTAGCAATTCTCGAAAATACTCTTGAGAATGTTAATGCTGGAAATACTAATATAACTGAGGAAGAAGCTTCTGTTATTATAGACCATCTTACAATGCTCAATAAAGGTGTAGTTACTGTTTCAAAAGCTTATGCTTGTGAACATGTTCTTCATATTACATCTAATAAATTTGATTATCTTGTCAGAAAAGGTATTATTCCTCATGGTCGTAAACGTTTAGGATTTAATGAACTTAGTTGGGTTCTTAAAGATTTAGATGAAGCTAAACGTTATTTGGCTAATAATAAAGATTAATAATCTTTTGCGCTTGTAAATCCCGTAATCTTAATAGGTTACGGGATTTTTCATATCCTTATGTTATTGGAGATATTAGTTGTAAGTTTGTAATGTAGTCGATTACTCTATCATTTAATAACAAACAAACTAATATCAATAATTGTATGAAAATGATTGATACTGAAACTGGCCATGAGATGGTTGAAGTTTCTGGACATGACAAGAAAGAGTATGCTTCGAAAGGCGTTGCTGGTACTAGTCTTGGACTTGGTATTGCAGGTACGGCTTTATGGTTGTTAAGCGGTGGTCTTGGCGGTGGTTTATTCGGTAATCGAATGGGAGCAGCTGGTGCTGTCGCCGCAGGTGTTGAAAAGGAAGATAAGTGTGAACTTATTAATGGTATGTGGTCTCTTGCTTTTAATGGTCAAACGGCTCGTTGCAATGACCGTCATCAAATTGAAGCTGAGATGTTTGGTCTTTATAAGAGCCAGATTGATGCAGATTTTGGTCTGTACAAAAGTCAGCGTGATGGTTTTGATGTTACTAATGCTCGTGTTGGTGAGCTTGAAAAAGAAGTAGCTGTTCTTCGTGCTACTCGTCCTTATCAGGATGCTCTTATTCAGGCTGCTGTTGCTCGTGTTGCTGAGCAAGCTGAGTTTAATCTGTTCCGTCGTACTTGCCGTATGATTTCGGGTGAAGTTGTTCTTCCGAATACTCCTACGGTTACAGGTTATAGTTCTTATGATCCTTGCGTTTGTCGTGCGACAACACCTGCTCCCTCTGCTAATTAATCTACTCTTTCTATTCGAGAAGTATTTCGGTGTAAAAATCGGAGTACTTCTCCTTTTCAATTAAATCTTACAATTATGAATGGCCCTACATTTAATATTGGATATGACCCAATCCTTTCAAATCCTTTTCCTCAAGCTGTTGATTATACAAGAGAAATTGATGAACGTGTAAAATATCTTCAAGCTATTAAAGATAAAATGGCTGGAAGTAATCAACAAACTAATCCACAAAAAGATTCTTTATGGACAGCTATTGATAATGAAATTGGTAGCTTAAATGAAGAACAACGAAATATATTATTTAGTGATACTAAATATATCCAAATAGATACTCAATTAAAACAACTTGTTCAAGAAGCACTTATTAATTCTGTTAAAGGTGTAATTGAACAATCTCAAGTTGGTAAAGATTTACTTACACAGCAACTTAATTATGTTAAGTCAAGTAAGAATGCAATTATAGCTGAATCTAATAAGAAATTAGAACTATTTGAAAAGTTCCAAATTGCTGCTTCAGCTAATCCCAATCTTACTTATAAAGAATTTTGTGAATCTATAAATAAATAAACTATGATTAACAAAGATAATTTAATTGAGGAAATTCTGAAATTTATTAATACTAAAATAGCTGATATATCAAGTAATAATCCTTTATTTGATATTGTTGCTAAACCTTATATATCAAAAGTTATAACTAATAATGTTTCAAAATTAGATAAAGCTTTATCATTAATTGCAGATGATAAAGGTATGGTAGATGCAGACGGTTTACTTACTGATATGATTGACCGATTGATTGTTTCAAAAGCTAATACAATTAATGGTGTAACTATTGGTGAAGGTTCTGTAAAAATTACTATTCCTTTTATGAATAAAACTGTTGTTTTTGATAAAGATGACTTTAATGAATTAAAAACTAATATTGAAAATTATGAAAAATCTAAATAAATTAATGGAACATTATAAGCAGACTGTTCGTATAGATGCTAATAATGCTTGGGATATTATATGTCATTTTAAAGAAGCTGTTTGTGAAAATACTAATGTTAGTGAAGAATCTTTGTTTGAAATAATGAAAGATTTTCATGAGAAATTAATTGGTAAACATTTCACTGAACCTTATGCTTTATATCAAGTTTCTCAAATGTATCATACTAATAATAAAGGTATTAAGATTGATGCTCCTTTATTTAGTATTGAAACTACTAAAAAGATTTATGATAGGAGGATACGTCCGTTAAATAAGGATGTTACTATGTGGGATGTTTATGTAGCTCTTAATGCTCAATATCACGATAATATTAATCTTTATGAGAAGTGGTTTCCTAATGCAACAAATAATGAAATCGAAGATAAAATCGTAGAAGCAACTATTAGTAATTGGTTCGAAGATGAAGATGCAAGTAGTGATAAGGTTTGGGAATATTTTAGGGTTATTTAATGGGCTATTGTAATTTGTTTGGTAAGACGTGCTATTAGATTAGCACGTCTTTTTTCATGTAATTACGGCTGGAAATGGGGGATTTTAACGTATATTTGTTAGTAGCCCAATATAATATACCTATTAATATTAATCCTCTTATACACCTATCTATGTTCGATTATACAGCTATTATAGTAGCTATAATAACATCCATAAGTACGATTGCTGGTATTTATCTAAAAGAATGGTTATTCCCTAAACGTAGAAAACAAAAACTTACTATTAAAAAAAGTAATTGTTATATAGAACTTGATAAGATATGTGCTTCTATTCGAGATACTATTCACGCTAATGCTGTTTATATTGCTTATTTTCATAATGGCGGTCATTTCATTAATGGTGTAGAAATGGATAAATACACTGTTGTTGGTGAAGATTATGATTGTTGTGTAGTATCTTATAAGAAATCTTTTAAGGATGTTCTTGTTAATAATTTTCCTTATTTATTTCACAATCTTCTTGTTAGAAATCGTCATTATTGTAATGATGTTAGTAAATATAAGTTTCAAGATAGATGTTATAAAGATGAACTTGAAAGTAGAGGTATGAAGTCTGCTTATACTTTTCTTATTAAAGACCCTATTAAAGAAACACCTATTGGTTTTATTTCTCTTGAATATAATATCGTAGAAGGATTTAATCCTGATGATGAAAAATATATTTGGAAAAAACAAAATACTATTGCTAATCTTTTGAATCTAAATAAGTAAGATATGGGAACACTTAATCAATATGCAGCTCGTATTGCAAACATGGTTAATCAACCTAATAATCACGAACTTAAAGAACGTGTTAAGGATATGATTAAAACTATATTTGCAAATCGTATCCGACAAAGCGTTGAGAAAAATGGAATAGATGATATTCTTAAACTTACTTTCATTGCTCCTGTTGAAGAGTTGAAATATAGTGATATTCTTCCTACTGAATATCGAGTTGCTAATAAAATTAGATTGTTAGGAACAAAGTACAAAGTTCCTACACCCGTGCGCATACAAAGTGATGCGCCTTTTGCGTTTGTAGGTGATACTGTTGGTAATGGATATATGTATGAGAGTTCTATTACATCTCTTAAACTACGTCAAAGTGGGCGTTCAACCTGCTCTCCCACCGGGTATCCACGAGCTTATATTATATTAAATGGTCATATAATTATTGCTGAAAAAGTTGGTACAAAAGATATTGATGATAGACGACCAATTAATGAAATAATGATTACAGGTATATTTGAAAATCCTGATGAAGTTCTTTCGTTCTTTAAGAATGAAGATGGTCAAGATATTGAATTACCTTTACCTAATGATATGCTTGAAGGTATAATTCAAGAAATACTTAAAACTGAATTTGGTATTTATCCTCAAGATTTGGATATTAAAACAAATAATAATAATCCTACTATTGCTCAACGTGGTAATGGTCAAGATTAACATCATGTTTCTATCATTATGGTTGATAACGAATATTATTGGAGAGATTTCGTTAAAGAAGTTCAAATACAACTTAATTCTTTAATTAAACAATTACATCTTGCTTATGAACGACGCAATGATTGTATTTATAATATCAAAGATAATCTTGCTAAATATCAAGAAGCCGGTGTTGATGTTTCAGTAGTATTCGATATTGATAATCGTAGTAAGATTTATTTTAATAAAAAACAAGATGCTCTACTTGGTACTAAACTAATGAGTTATATTCGTAGTTATAATTACTTAGTTTATGAACGTCTTGATAAACTTGATGATGATATAGAAACTCTTGCTGCTCTTAAAGAATTACCTTCTGAAATGTATACTTATATGCAAGATGAAGTTAATAATGAGATAGCTAATTTACTATGTAAAGGTAATAATTATTCTTTTGGTAGTTCCGTAGGTTACGTTTATGTTTACTATAAAAAGACAATGCCCGGTGATGTATGTAGTGTTGTCGATTGGGGTGCTACAAAAGACTTAAAAAAGAAATTATTAGAACAAGGTATTAATATACGAACTGCTGATAATCCAAATGGTATTCCTTATTTCATATATTATGATTATGACTGGTGTATAAAAGCTGTATATCATAAAGTCAAAGGTCGAATACCACAAAGTGTCTATTATAAATTCAAATTTGGTCACACAAGTAGTGCTTACGAGAATGGTGAAAAAACTATTGACAGAACACCTTTTGCAATGAAAGGTAAAACTGTTGATGAAATTGCAACAAATCGAAGACTTAATTGTTTCAATAAAATTCTTGCAATTTGTTTTAATCATCCTGACGAAGCTATTAAACTATATCGAAATAATCTTCCTAAACAAAATAATGCTTTATGATTGATAATAATATATTCATTAGTAGTGCTGCATTAATTCCAGATATGTATAACGATTATAATATACAAAGTGATGATTTTGTAAGTCGTTTTCCTATTTGGATTGCAAACGCTTTGGAAGAACTCAAATTCATTCAAGCTTATGTTAATGTAAAAAAAGATATTGAATTTGATGACTATCGTTGTCAATTACCGTGGGATTTTCGTGGTGTAATTGATGTCATTATAAATAATAAAAAAGCTGTTCTTAAAAATTCAGCTGAATTTAACAAAGATACTATTACTGAAAAAGTAACAACTGTTCCGACATATACTCCTTATCCCGGTATTCCAAATGCAGACATAACAAGTCCCGGTGATAAAAACGATAGTTTTAATCATGCTCCTGTTGATAAAGAGCAACCTTATTATTACATTAGTAATAATTGGATTCATACTAACGTTGATTATGGAACTATTCATTTAAGATATAGAGCTTTACCAGTTGTTTATGATAGTATTATAAATATGGATGTTCCTCTTATTTATAATAATGGCCCTCTTAAAAAATATCTTAAACTTTATGTTCTTAAACAAATGTTATTAAGAGGTTATAAACATCCGGTTGTAAGTCTTACAGCAAATAATCCTTATACAAATCCTGCTATAGAACTCGATAGAATGAGAATACAAGTTCGAGTTTCTTGTAATAAATTTAGTAACGACCGTCGAGAGAATATTGCTACTATTCTTCGTACATTAGAATAATAGAAATTATGAAAGTTTTAGGTCTTGATTTAGATAATTCACCTCATATTGCACAAGATAAATCTTTGCGATATGCTAAAAATATAACTATTGATAATAAAGGTCAAAGCTATTTTAATGAAAGAGGATTTGATTTCATAGGTGAATTAGATGATATTCTTGAAAATCATCCGACAAATCGACATATCATTCCTTATATTTATAGTGATGCCGATAATCACAAATATAATATTATAGGTACAATTCCAACTAATGTTGGTGTTGTACTTTTTTGCGTTGTAGAACACTGGAATAATGCAGATAAATCTGATTTACAAACTAACGACGCTATTATATATCTTAATCTCGATGATAATAACCCAACTGTAAAACGTTGTCTTTATAGTACATCCGGTGCATTTGGATTCAGTATTGATAGACCAATTCATGGAGATTATATATATAATTATAAAGAAAATTTGATTGTTACATTTACTGAGGGAACTGATGAATCAGCAAATGAAACAAGAATTATTAATCTAACTGACCCGTTTTATGATGGTAACAATGGAGATGATACTGCAATAGGATATGACATCACTGTTGATGAAGTTGATTCATTTAATCTTATTCCAAATGTTACTTATCCTGAACTTCAATTAGAAGTTAAAGACGGTGGTAATCTTAAAACTGGTGCTTATCAAATAGCAATTAAATATCGTCTTGATGATGGTACTTATACTAACTATTCTCCTTTGAGTACATCACTTATTGTTTGTGGTAATTACGAAGAAGATTATGCATTAGGTATCGAAATCAATAAAAATATTACTATTAGTTTTAGAAATAGTGGTATTAAATATAAACATTGTAGATTTGCTATTGTTTATATTACTGACGAAGCTCAATTATCATATGAAACTGATGATATTTCAATTAATGGTGTAAGTACTACTCATATTGTAAGTGATGTTTCATATTTATCTACTATAAGTCTTGATGATATTTTTATTAAAAATATATCATATATTCGAGATAATACTCTTGTTAATTTCAATAATAGACTTATTCGAGGTAATGTAAAAACTCTTGATTATAGTAAACTTGATAGTGAACTTAAAGAATTTACAGAGAATAATCTTGATGTTCAATTAAGTTGGAATCCGAGTTCTTCTTATATTAATAGTACTCGACGTTATTTTAAGAGTGGTGAAGTTTATGTTCTTTATGCTGGATATTATGATTATAAAGGTGACCTTGTAAATATACATCACATTCCTTGGAAAACTAATAATTATGATATTGAAGCTTATCCAGTAGGTTCTACTAATCGAAATGCTCATAAAATTCCTTATAAATCTGAAAGTATTAGTAAGATTATAAGTCCGAGTTGGAATAGTTTACCTGATATTGATGCTGCTGAACAAGTAGATGAAATTGCTAAGACAAGTGTTGGTAGTGAGAATCCTACGATAGCTCGTAATCGTTATTTCACTTTATATGGAGTTTCAACTGCACACGCAACTGTTAAAGCTAAAGGTCGTTCTTTAACAAAAGGTAAACTGAAATTACCAAGTCTTCCATTACCTTATACAACTGAAGATTCTGAAGGTGGAATTAATCCTTCTGATTATCAAGTTGTAGTATTGGAGATAACAAGTGAAAGTACATCAAGTCAATTAATTGGTGTTGAATGTAGTCCTACATTTGGTGGAAATAGTGTGATACCTGCTGGTATAAATTTAACTACAAAAGTTTATGATGCTACATCGGTAGTTAAACAAATTGATTCAGAAGAATCTGAAGTTGAAACTGGGTATTATGAAGTTTCTGAATCTAATCTTTTAGCATCTGATAGTAAATCTACATTTATTGGTAATACAATTAATACCAAAACTAATTTCGTAATTAATCTTGATGCAAAAGAAACTAAATATATTTTAATTGAAGCTCGATTAGGATATAAAGTTGATGGAACAACTGCTCCGACATTTAATTGGTTAACTCAATTATATTCTACTTCTTCTGAATGGAATCCTACTTATACATTAAGTCCTAATATTAATATTAAAGCTAATCTTGCTGGTAAAACAGACTTAATGAATAAATATATTAGTTCGATAGTTTATTTCTTTGTTGAACATAATATTAATAACTCTAGAATTGTTACACAAGGTTTCACAATGCGAGATACTGAAACTAACAATTTCGGTAAAAATCAAACTTATAAAAATCCTTTTGGTGGAGATAATGCAAGATTTTATACATTTGAATATCTCTATAATAAGATAAATAGTATTCGAGGTAAACTTAAACCTCTATACTTTGAAACTGATGTTCTTAAATTTGTTAAAAATGAAAAACTTGATGATGATATAAAAGTATTTCCAGCTAAATGGAAAGGTGAAGATTTTGATGGATTTGATACAAATCCTAATGAATCTGGAACTCGATTCTTAGATGCTGACATTAATAGTCTTATTATTGATACTTCTCGTGCAACTAAAGATGTTTCACTTGAATATATCAATGCTAATATTAGTTCTCAAAACAATATTGCTGGCGATAGTTATTATCGTATTGAAAAAGGTTTTGATGGATTTAATAAAGGTACAGATAATGAAGAATGGGCAAGAGGATATATTGCCGATTTAATTAATAATTCTGAAACACTTTATTCTGATGTTAATAATCAGAAACTTCAAATTGCATCTAATGTAATTAATATTAAAGGTTCTTCTGAAATAATAACTTCATTAGTTGGTGATACATTTATTGGATATATAACACTTCGAGCTACTGCTCCATCATCTGATTATCGTTATGGTGATGCTCAAGCAAAAGAATTAGACAGTAACGCCACTGTTTATCGTTGGATATTCACTGTTCCTCTTGAAAGTAAATTCAATATTCTTGCTCGATTCAGTGTTAATAACGTAGATAAATCTTTCAAATATCACGATAAACGTGGTAATGAATTACGTGAATTTTATCAATTAAGTTATCAAGTTGATAATTTCATAAACAGTAGTGTTGGTAAAGGTTATTCTCCTGTTTATAATGAGAATGGTATTGAAACATTTACTTATTTTGAAGAAATTCCCGGAACTCAAGACCATCCTTATCGTATAATTCGTAGTCAATTACAAAGTGCTGAAAATGCTAATCTTAATTGGCGATTATTTAGAAGTGATGATTATAAAGATATGCCTTTTAATCGAGGTGAAATTATTGCATTAAAAACTGACAATAAAAATCTTTATATTCAACAAACATACGGTTTACATTTATTGCAACTTCGTGATACACTTTCTAATACTGATGAAGGTACTTCGTATTTAGGTACAGCTGATATATTTAATATGGAACCTCAAGAGGTTACATATAGTCCCAGTGGTTATATAGGTTGTCAAAGTTATTTTGATACTCACGTTAATGTTATTGGTTATTTTGTTATTGATGCAGTTCATAGACGTATCTTCAATATCAATGGAGATAAAGTAAGTAATATGACTGCTCTTAATGCTCTTAAATGGTTTGACGGTAATCTTGCAAAAGATGTAATTAATCCGTTTAAGAATAATGGTAGAATTTGGGCATTTAATGAAGATACTAATATCTTATATTTAGTTCAAAATGTTGATAATAAACAATTCACAATTAGTTTTAGTCCTATTGCTAATGCTTGGATTTCATTCCATGACTATAATCCCATCATAGGTATTACCAATCGAAATGGATTATTCTGGTTTGATAAACATGGTATTTATGCAATATCTAAAAATAATTATGGTCGATTCTTAAAAGATGATAATGGTAATCAACTTATTAAAGAATCATATATTAAATTTATTCTTAATGATAATAATAGTTATAATAAGTTATTAAATAATATCGCTTGGAAAGATAAAGTTGATATTGTTAATAATTTGTTACCTACTCTTAATGAATTTTATAAAACTATTAATGAAATATTGGTTCATAATGATGACCAATGTACTGGTTATAAACTTATTAAATTTAATGATAAATGGTATAATGGTACAACTGGTGTTAATAAAGTAAATCTTTGGAGATTTAATAATGTTAATGATATACACAAACAAATACCTTTTATGATTACTGATTTAGTTGTAGATGAATCTGCACTAAAAAGTAAAGCTAAATGGTATGATATTAATAAATTCATTTGTCAATATGTTTATTGTATAATGAAGTTTAATAATAGTGATAATAACAGACTTTGGGAACTTATTGATGTTAATCCTGAATGGATTCTTGATAATCGTAATAATCAAAGATAATTTGTAACAACTTGTGCGGCTCGGCCTTCGGCCTCGCTCCCCGGTGGGGCAGGAGGTTGCACGCCCACTTGTCACGTTACTCAAACTTTTAATGGTATGTCTAATCGTAAAGTTAATCCTGATAGTCTTCGTCAAGTTACTCGTTATATTAATGAGTATTCTCAACACATTTGGGATAATGAATTGACTGGTGATAAAGAATTTGTTCGTGTTAAAGAAAATAATAAACTTAAAACTGTTCGTTCACGTTCAAAAGATGGTAAATATTATTATCCTTATGCTTCATATGAAGGTGGTGCTAAAACTATTGGCCCCGGTTTTAAGTTAAATGATACTTCTGATTTTACTAAATCTGTTAAAGCAAAAGGTAAAGCAACAAGAAAACAAATTGATGCTGAATTGAATCGTCGTATGGCGAAAGCCTATAATGATGTTCGTGATATTTATTCTGAGAAATATGGTATTGATGATTTCAATACTTTACCTCAGCCTATTGTTAATCTTATGTCTAATCTTGCATATCGAGTAGGTCGAACTGGTTTTAGACAATATAAGAAATTGTTAAAAGGTGCTAATGAACGTAATACAGATAGTATTATTAAAGAATATACTACTGGTAATAAAAGAAGAGATAAATCTGAATTAGAAATATTTAAGAATAATAGTTCTAATGATTATGATATGATTAGAAATAGATTATTTTCTAATTTTAATACTGATGATAATCCTGATAATTATGTTGAAGATATGAGTAAAACTAATCGTAAAAAATATAATTTCGGTGGTATTCGTTCTACACATGATGCTACTGCTGATTATTTAGGAATGGCTCGTAATTCCGGTAATAGTTTTTTCGGTAATGGTGTGATTGATTTATTATATCATGATGGAAAGAATGATGATACTGGAATCCCAGTTAAGAACTATGTAGATAAGTTGATTACTAATGATAAACTTATCTATGCAAATATGCAGAACAAAATCAATAATGAAATTTTAACTTCTCGTGGTATTACTGCTAAATTCGGTGGACTTGTTGGAACTCCTCGTAGGAAATTTTATTGGGGTGGAACAAGTATTAATGACCCCGGTAGTGTTCAATGGGGTACACGAGTTCAAGCCAGTGATATTGATGAATCTAAATATAGTGCTGATGGCGAAGGTATCGTAGGTGGTAGCGCTTTAAGTGGAGCTGGAACTGGATTAGGAATTGGAGCTGCTGTTGGTGGAACCGCGGCGCTTGCTACTGGTGCAGCTGCTGGTTCTTGGCTTGGCCCTATCGGTGCTGGTATCGGTGCATTAATTGGTGGCATCGTGGGTCTGTTTACTGGACGTAAGAAAAAGCGTCAAGAAGAACGTCGTCGTCAAGAACTTTTAGCTGAACAAGCTGAAATGGAACGTCAGCAAACTTTGGGTAATATGCAAGATAAAGTTGAAAATGATGTTGCAACTATTCGACAAAGTAATCTTGGTAATTACTCTGAAGGTACAGGATTTTATGCTAAATTAGGTGGAATGATTGGTCGTAGAAAATTAAACACCGGCGGTCAAGTAGTTCCTAATTCATCTAATAGTGTTGTTGCTTATGGTCAAACACATGAACAATATAATCCTGCTACTGGTGAAACTGGAATCATATATGGAGATTCGGAAATTGAAGGCGGCGGCGCTAAAAATGGTCGAATGTATGCTGGTGAAGTTGTTCGTGAAACTCCTGAAGGTGGTCAAGTATTCAGTGATACGATTAAAGTTCCCGGAACAAATCGTACTTTCGCTGATTACGCAAAGAAACTTACTGATATGAAAGGTAAAAAAGAAGCTCAAGTTATTCAACTTGCTGATGGAGTTACATTATCTTTGTCTGCATTAGATAAGAGTAAAACTAACAAATTACAAACTGGAACAAATGTTCGTAATATTGAAAAGTTAGTTTATAGAATGAATAAAGCTCGTGGTGAATCTGAAGCTATTGATGCTAAAACAGAAGATTTATTTGAAGCTCAAGAACTTTATGCTACTGCTTTAGGACTTCGTAATAATGCTCCGGTTATGCGTTGTGGTGGAATGGTAAGAAAGAAAAGACCTTTTGGTGGATATACTTCACCTTATAGTCTTACAGGAGTTTCAGCTCCTAAACTTACTACTTTACCGCCGATTCAAACTACTGCAAGTGCTGGCGGTGGTTCTGCATTTAAGTTCGGATTTAATGAATTTGGACTTGGTATGAATCTTGCAAGTTCACTGTTTGGAATTGTAGGTAACGCTCTTAATACTCGTGCTAATCGAAAGGCTATTGAATTTGAATCTACACTTCATGTTCCGAAAGGTAATAAAGTAGATGCTGTTCAATATAGTACAGATTATGATATAAGTGAGGAATTACAAGAACTTGGTACACAAGAACGTAGAGCTGCTCGATATATTACTGATAACACAAGTAATGTTCAAACTGCTCGAAATAGTGTAGCAAATCTTGCAATTAATGCTCAACTTGCTCGAAATAAACTGTATGGAGCTAAGAAAGATTATCAACGTCAAAGATATGATTTGAATAGGCAAGAACGAGTTAATGCTCGAAATGCTAATAGTCAAATTATGTATCAAGACGCTATTAATGAATATAATAAAGCTGTCGGCTTAAATCAACAGTTAATGGTAGTCAGAACGCAAGGATTACAAGGAATGTTACAAGGAGTTGAAGGTCTTGCCGGAGCAGTTAATAATTACGCAAGTGCCCGCTTATATGAAAAGTTATGGCCTCGTGGAGTAACTAATCACATGAGAAATGGTTTTGCTTGCGGTGGTCTTGCAAGACGTAAAAGAGCTTAATATGATGCGTGATATATCGGATTATTCTTTTATAGGATAGTCCGATATTCACGATTTTTTGTATATTTGTAATGATACAAATAGTGGTACAAACACGCGCGACAAGTGGGCGTGCAACCTCCTGCCCCACCGGGGAGCGGAGCCGCTGGGCGAAGCCCAGCAGGCGGAGCCATACGAATTACAACTAATTTACAAACTAATCATTATAAAATTATGGCAGAAATTGCAATAGGTCGATACGATACTAATACATTAAAAACTCCACAATTACAAGATTATGGAAGTGTATATGCTGCTGTTGGAAATGCTTTGAACCAAAAGTATTACCAAAATCGTGAAGCTTATATTAATAGAATTGCTAATCCTTTAAGTCAAATTAAAGCAACTTCTCGTGGACAAAAAGTTCTTGATTCTGAAAGAGCTAAGATTGTTGAAGGTGCTAATGAATTTAAGAAACAAGATAATTGGTTTGCAGCAGATGATTATATTTATAAGCAAACTGAGAATATTCTTACTAATGAAGGTCTTAAAGCTGTACAAGCTGATTATGCTTTGGAACAGCAATATATGGAAGATTTGAAAAAGAGTGATTGGGATACTCAAAATCAAAATGCTTTTCTGCTTCGTAGTCGTTTACAATCTTCTGATATTATTTATGATGCAGAAACTAATACTGTTGTAAGCGGTGGTTTTAATGGAGTTCAAATCGGTAAAAAGTTCGATGTAAATAAATATCAAAAAGACGTATTTAATATTCTTTCAAAAGCTAAAGCTGATAAAGTATCATTTGAAAACCTTGTTACTAATCCTGATATGATACGTCAGTATGGATTAGATGTTGCAACAGGTTTTGATGGTGAAAAGTTAGCAAGTCACTTTGTTAAAACTGGTAGTGAAAGAGAAGGTATCACAGAACAAGAGATTATGAGTTATGCTATGTCATTACTCAAATCTAATCCTGATTATACTAATTATCTTACTACTATTTGGCAGAATCAAGATGCTCTTACTCGATTTGTAAAAGATGATAGTTCTGCTGGTGGACATTTAAGAGATTACGAATTAGGAGATTATGCTCCTTTATTTGCTGGCAATCCTACAATGTTTGCTCTTAATGGATTAGGCATTAATATAAATGAACTTGGTGCTCCTACAAAAGACGGTAAGTTTACTGTTAATTCTAAATTACCTACTGAAGTTAAAACTCTGTTAGATACTGTTAATAAAGAATATGGTGTTAATGTTCTCGATATATTACAGAACAAAGCTCAAGTTCCACCTGAACTTATTCAAGCTGGTTTACAGAATTATGTAGATAAAATGTTTGAAAGTTACGCTAAGGGTGTACTTGGAGCTACTGATGATATTGAGAATCTTGATAGAACCGCTTTTACACAAAGTGTTTTATCTGGTCAATTTATTAACAATAATATTCAAAGTTTAGCTGGTGCTGCCGCAGGTTTATATTCTTATCAAGATATTAAAACTACGGTTGATTTAATTGCTAATCCCGGTTATGCAGCTTATATTAAAGCTCGTGTAAAAGGTAAACAGCAAGAACTTGAAACTCTTCAACAATATGCTCCATATCTTGATACATTAGGTGGTTTTGAAGTTACTGGTGATAGTGTTGCAGAAAACATTAATCGTCGTAATGAAATTACTGACCAAATGACTAAACTTTCGAATTCTATGAATCAGATATTTACATCTGATGAACTTGGAATTTTAGGTCTTAGTCCGGGAGATGGTAATATTGTTAAAACACTAAATATTTCTACTGCTGAAAGATTAGTTGATTCAGCAGGTCTTGATGAAGAAACAGCAGCTAATCTTAAAGGTAAACTTTTACAAGTTCAGACTGCTCAACGTAATTATAATAATCTTCAAGCTAAACTTCGTTCTGACGAAATTCAACTTAATTCCGTATTTGATACTTGGAAAGAACACCAAGATAGGATTGAAGGTGGTATAGGTTGGTATCGAGTTAATAATGAAGAAGCTAAGATTATTCTTGATAACAGACTTGATAGTTATGATAAATATATTGATTATATAAATCAAAATTATAAAGAACTTTATAATCCTGAAACATATAGTAGTACTTGGGTACGAAAAGATGGTGTAACAACTGGAGCTAAATATCTCGGTGATATACTGACAAAAGAAGAGTTTGAATCTACTTTGTCTAATGCAGCAGATAATGTTTCAAATCGTTATCGTAAAGCTATTGCTGATGCACCTCTTGAATTTACAGCAACTCGTGATATCATTGCTAATCCTTCAAGATTCCAACAAAATTACATGGCAGCTGCTATGGTAAATTGGAAAAAAGGTGCTGGTAATATTAGTGTTGTTCAAACTCCATCTGGAGAAGGTACTGGTCTTACCGGAATGCAATTAGCTAAGTATATGAACTTTGATGCGTTTCCTACTTCGACTACTACTAATTCAAAAGGTACAAGTGTAACTCGTCAGAGTAACGCTACTAAAAATTCTAAACCTCTTTCGGGTAAAGAACTTGGTCTTGATTATGATATTTATAAAACTGAGGTTAGTCCGATTGCTAATGGAATTGCAGCTCGTGAAGGCCGTAATGAATATGCAATTACTCTTTTCGATGAAACTGGTGCTGCTCGTGGTAATATTATTTTCTCTGAACAAGTAGACCCATCTACTATTGCTCGTCAAATTCTTGATAATTACCGCAATATTAAACCTTATGCTAAAATTGGTGGTGAAGGTTTACAACGTAGTGCTGGAATGATTGAATCTCAATATGCTTCGGGATTTATTGATTTCAGTACTACTGGTGCTAATAATAGTCCTGCTGTTGCAAACATAGCAGACCTGCAAAGAACTGTTGATGATTTAGGTAAAGTTGAATATGATTTGAATATTCACGAACCTTTTTATAATAGTATTGACGGCAATAGTCGTAAAGTTGAAATTGGTAGAACAACACAAGGTTATTATATAAAAGATATTAGTGGATTGAAATATCCTGATGGTTCTGTTCATTATGGAGAATTTGGATATAATACAATTCCTAATAGTCTTTACACAATTAAAGGTATAACTCCTAATAATATTCAATATTATGAAACTATAAATGAAGCATTAGCTCCTATTGCAGAATATGTTTTAACTCAATATGGAGTTGTTCTTGATATGCAAGAGGCCGCTGAAGCTATTCAAATGAATAAAATAAATAATGCTAATATAGGATATTAAACCATGCCAAATCTAACAGATATTAAAATTCCTATTACAGGTTTGCAAGCTCTTACTCCTTCTGAAACACCAGTTCAGGGAGTAGGAGCTACTCCTGTTTTACCCGGTAGTATGCCGGAACCTGAACTTTCTCGTGGTAGAAAACAATCTTCAATTCGACCTTTTAATATTTCTGAATACGAAAATATATTAGGTCGAGGTCAAGTTAATCCTAATCTTGATTTAAGTGTTCTTAATGAAAATAGAGCACAAAATCAAAGTGGTTGGTATTTAACTAAAAATGCTATTGGTCAATTAGGAACTACTATTCTTGGTGGTACTATTACTGGTATTGGTAGTATTCTTAATTTCTTTCCTACTACATATCGTGCTATTAGTCAAATATGGGATGATAATGCCAAATATAAATGGGACAAAGCTATTAACGAAGGTCTTGGTTCTGAATGGCAGAGAATAGGTAAAGATATTGAAAATTGGGGTCGTAAAGCAATGCCTATTTATCAAACAGAACAAGCTCAAAAAGGTGGTTTTGCTGGTGGTATGGGTGATGCTACTTGGTGGGCAAGTATGTTTCCTACCGTAGGTTCTGCTGCTGCATCTATGCTTCCTGTTATTGGACAAATGCGAGCTTTACAAGCTGTTGGTAAATTAGGAACAATGATTAACGGTGTTGGTCGTTTAGGTTCTACATTGAATAAAGCAGGTCGTGCATTACAAAGTCCTTATACTCAACAGATAATTGGTACTTTATACGGAGCACATCTCGATAATATGGAAGAGATTGTTCGTGGTTATGATGAACAATATCAATATGCTCTCGATTTAGGTTTCAATGAAGATGATGCTCGTAAGTTTGCATCTGTTTATGCTTCTGAAAGTTACAATGATGCTTGGGCTTATGGAGTATTATTTAATGCTATCGAACTTAATAGTATGCTTCGTGGTATTAAAGAAGCTCCAGTTAATAGTATTTCTATTGAAAAAGGTTTAAAAAGTAATATAAAAGGTCTTGCACAAAAAGGTAAGACTTTTGTTTTAGATAGTGAAACATCTAAACTTAATCGCAAACTTATTCCGAGTATTGGACTTCATAAAACAAAAGATTTCTTTTCTGTTGCTTTATCTGAAGGTCTTGAAGAGATGCGAGTTGATATGGCACTTAATGAAGGTGTCATTGCTGCAAAAAAAGAACTTGGAATTGAAGATGAAACTGCTGCTTTAACTCCGTTAGCTCGTATGGGAAGACTTGTTGAACAAGCTTCTTCATGGGATAGTTTTATTTGGGGTGCTATCGGTGGTGGTGTAATGTCTGCTGGACGTAATGGTGTTACACGAATACTTAATGGTAAAGCTCAACAAGAAGCTGAAAATAAGCGAGCTACTAACATCATAAATGGTATTCAAGATACTGCCGCAGCTATTGCTGATTTTGACGGTGATATGAATATTAAAGTAACTGAAACACCAGTTTTAGATGAAGCTGGTAATCAAGTTATGAATAGTGATGGTACTCCAAAAGTTGATAGAACTATTACTGACCCTGCTTCAAGTTTGCTTGTTGGTATTATGGGTAGAATTGGTTCTGCTAATGGGTTCAATTATGCTGTTGAATATTTTGATGAATTAAGTAAATTATCAGATGCTCAACTTGAAGAAGTTTACGGTGCTAACAAACGACCTGTCGTAGATGCTCTTCGTAGAGAATTTACTATTATGCGAGATATTCATGCTCGTAATATGGGTTTAAGTTGGGGTAATCCTTTCGACAATGTTCTTAAAGTTCAGGCATCAACTGATGATTATTTACTTGACTATTATCGTCGTCAATTAGCTATTGTTGATACTGATATTCAAACTTTCGATATTGAAGCGTCTAATCTTCGTAAGCAACGAGATGAAGCCCTTAAAGCTATTGATAGTAAACTCCATAGCTTAAATGTAGAAAAGACTGTTCTTGAACAAGAACGTGAAGAACTGCAAAAAGTTATTGAAGATTATAAAACTCAGCTTGAAGATAAAACTCGTAATAAAGCGATTAGTGCACTTAAAGGTAAACGCACTCGATTAGTAAATAAGATTAAAACTATTGAAGATACAATCAATGGTTTGCAATCTCAAATTGATGAATTAAATACTTATATTACTAATCAAGGTGCTATCAGTACAAAACAACCTAATCGCAAAGCTCGTAAACCGTATCTTCTTGAAATTAAAAATAGTAAGAAATCTATTTTAAGTCTGCAACAACAAATTGCAAATGCTCGTCAGGCTATTGCAGAATTAGAAGTTGGTAAACTCCAATATGAGCAAGAACTTGCTATTCATAATGGAGAGATTGCTGATACTCGTAGGAAGATTGAATTATTTGAAAATGATTTAGCTGATTACGATACAAGACTTAATAGAATTACTAGTGATATTACAGAACAGAGTGAACGTGAAAATAACAATGTAGCTGAATATAATGAAGCTGCAAAACGTTTGCGTGAAACTCGCAATAACAATAATCAAACATATAAATCTCTTGAAGAGGCTCGAACTCAACTAAGTATGGCTGTAATGGCTCTCGAAGAAAATGTTAATAATCGAGATGAGATTATGGCTGAACGAAGTAAGTTACTTAAAAAAGTTTATGATAAACAAGAAGAGATTGAAAAAGCTAAAGATAAAATAGAAGAAACTACTGAAACTACTAATCAAGAAGCAAGTCAAGAACCCGAAAATGTTACTACCGAGGTGCTGACAGACAGTAACGGGATTTCGTACTCTCTCGATGACAGCGAGGCCCCAAATACCGTCGATATTAAAAATAAGGTATATTCGGTAGGCTCAAAATTTAATGTCGCAGAATCGCCCAAAACCGTACAAAGAATCGAGGTCGTAACCGACGACGAAACCGATTTTAGTGCTGTAATGGTTACTATAAAAGATGATGCGACTGGTAAAGAAGATACATATTCTGCAAAAGAACTTGCAGGTATGGATATTACTGAAATTCGAAATGAAGTTCAAACTAAATTTGATGCTATTTATAAAACACTTTATAGTATTCAAGATAAACTTTCAACAGATGAATTTAAGAATCATTATTTAGATACTATCATAAATCTGCATAAAGAATTATCTGATTCTAATAGTGATATTTATAAAGCACTATTATCTCCTATTGATAATACTGAACTTAATACGTTACGAACTAATATTATTGGTAATTTTATTGGTTGGATAAATGAATATCAACCTACTGAAATTAGTAATGAGAATTTAGAAAAAGCTAATCGTGTAAAACAGTTATTATCAGATAGTAATGTTCGTATTGCAAACAATCTTAAATCTAATCTTTTCAAAGATTGGATTTGGAATCTTTATGGTGGTGATATAGTTGGTTATCGTGAAGAAGAAAACGCTAAAATGCGTGAAGCTATTGCTGACTATATCGCTAACGTTGCTAATGTTCTTAACAATAATTATACTATAACTGATGGTAAATTAACTCTTAAGAATATTAATGTAGACCATAATGTAATTCGAGCACAAATCGAAGGTCTTACTCAAATCAAATTTGAGAATCTTAATAGTAATTTTGATACTGTTAGATATTCAAATTTCTATCATAAGATAACTCTATTCAAAAATAGTATTATTAATGAAGTAGCTAAAAGTACAACTGAATTTTACAAAACTAATATCGCATATATTAATAGTGTGATGAATAGATTTATTAGTAAAATTCGTGCTATTAGACAAGATGAAGATAGTCCGTTACATGATGCTCTTGTAAATGATGATGGCTTTGGTAGTCAAACTTCTAAAATTATGGAATTTGCTACTGCCGTAAATAATTTAGCAAAAGAGTTTTTAGAATATGGTGCTGTTCCTAATCTTCCTGCTCGTACAAGACTTCATACATTAGCTCAATCAATTCAACCTTATCTGGTATCTGATGTTGATGCTTTGAATCTTACTGGAGTAGATGTTATTACAGCTGTTCGTCAAAGTAATGTTCTTGATTTATTAAGAAATGCTCGAATGGCTTATTCTATTCTTTCGAGATATTATAATTTTGAAAGTGGTACTGAATTAAACGATGATGTATCTATTCTTAATAGTCTTGATGTACTTGCTAACAGTGTTTCTGACTTTATAGATGATGCTGAATCAAGAGATGAGTTTAATACTAATGACTATCGTTATTATATTAGTGATTCAATGCGTAATGCTCTTGATGCTATTGAAAATACTATTGTAAAACTCGATGGTCGTCAGATATTTACTGATAATCACATTTATACTTACGAAGATATTCTTGATTCTATATATCAGCAAACAGATGGTCGTAATGATGTTATTAAATATTACGAACCTATTTGGTATGCACTTAAATATTTCAAAAATGATGTAAATGTTAATACTATATATCAACAAATGAGTAAGAATGGTGTTCCACAAGAACAACTTGATGCTCTTAAACGTTTATTTGATATTATTAATAAACGAATTGCTAATCCTATTCAAACAACAGACGGTGCTTATCTTGATAGTAACTTAAATCTTCGTGGTAAGTTTTTAAGTGATTTCTTCAAAACTCATATTCAACGTGAATTTGAAACTAATGGTTTCAAAGGTTTACGTCGTCTTACACCTGAAGTTTATAAGATTATCACAAGTCCTGAATATTATAATCCTAAAACTCGTGTTATTAAAAACAACATTACAGTTAATGGTGTTAAATTCAAGGCTACTGAATTATTTGATGCTTTAAGAACTTTACACGAAGGTCAGGAATTTGAAGTTACTTATAAAGATGGTAATGTCGATGTCAATTTAGATGTAAATGGTAAGAAACTATTAATTGAACGAATTGGTTTAGGTGATAGTGAAACTTATCATGGAATCCAATTAGGTAGAATTGATGAAAGTGGAGTTAATCAATATGATTCTGCTTTTGGTAATTCTTATGGAACATCTAAATTTGTAGATACTATTATCAGAAAAGCTGGTGGAAGTGATACAATATTTAACTTAACAAAAGAGTTTTATAAAGTATATACTGAAGCCTTAACTCGTGAACAACAAACATCTGATTCAGTTGTTTCAAAACTGAAATCAATTATTAAAGAATTAGATAAATATGGTAATACATCAAAAACTGAACATTCTGAAATAATCAATGCTTTCATTGGAGCTATCCAATATAATACTGAAGTCGAAGGTGTTAGTCCGGAAGCATTTGATATTGAAGCTCTTGATTTAAATAAGGTTTATTATCTTATTAGTCCTATGTTCTATAACGTAAGACTTAAAAATCTTAATGATTATATTCGTTATGGACTTAGAATCAAGAACGCTTATCAGAATCTAAATACTAAACTTGGAAATGACTTCATTCAAAGTCAAAAACTTATTACTGAAATTAAAGAAAAAGGTTCTGCAATTTTAGTATTAAAAGGTATTAATAAATCTCCTATTACATTTGCCGATTCAAGTGGTTATCGAGCTAATGTAAATGAAGAGATGCAACGTACTGTTACAGTTAATGGTAAATCTGCTGTTAATATTATTCAACGTCAGCCTGATGCTGATGGTTTAATGTTAGTTTCATCACTTACTACTGACACTGCATTTAATAATCCTATTATTGAAGATAAAATTACTTCATCAGATAGGCATTTCCAAATGTATGCTGAAATTCAAGCTAATGCTGGTGAAAATGGAAAAAGTTATGTTCCATTGCATCGTGGTAATTTAGCAAGTGATGTTGCAGATACACCATTTAATGTAGCTGCTATGGAATTTGTTACTCAAATTATGAGTGATATTATTTCAGATGCTACGTTTACATCTCTTCCGACTGATGCTAAATCTGGTCTGTATACTCTTGTAGATGATACTAATAAGACTCGAACTAAAGCTCATAATGCTAATATTCGTAGTCGATTAGCTCCTTTATCAGAAGCTATCATTACAAGTTATAATCGTGGAGTTCCGGGAGCTGAATGGTTTAACATTAGTTCTCTTTATGAAAATACAGACCCTGCTACTGGAAAAACTCGTTATATTAAACATTTAGATTTCCAAACAGTTGTTCGTAAAAAGAATATACTTGGAAATGGAATAAGTTATATCAATAGAATTAGTATTGAATATACTAAATCTGGTGATAAATTTACTCCTGTTAAACTTCGATTAAGTCGTAGAGTAATTCCAGTTAATAGAACTACTTCAAAAGTTCGTATTGCTAAGAGTCCTTTTACAGCACGAGAACTTGCTCAATTAAATGGTATTATTGAAAAGAGTAAATCTAACAAAGGAACTTACGCTGTAATTGATTTGCAAGCAAGAGGTATTACTGGTAAAGATTTAACTGATTTACTTAATCATAATCTATTCCGTAAACTGTATGGTAATATGCAACGCAGTGTTACTACTGCATTGCAAGGCGACCATTATACTTATGGTGTTAAAACAGATGATGGTTACGCAGCAGTTAAAGGTCAATACAAATCTAAAATACTTGATTGGGCTAAACAACAAGGTATTATTGATAAATCTGTTTCTTCAACATTTGATTCGATGCAAGATTTTATTCTTGACACCGGCGCTTTAACAACAAGTGTTATTGGAATTAGAGATACCAATGGTAATGTTGTTACCAATTATACTATTGATTCTATTCAACCTGCAATGTTCTTTGAACTTAAATCTGAAAGTTCTGATAATCCTATTCGAGAATCAGAAGATATGACGAAAGAATTTGCTGTTAAAGCAATTACAACATTAAGTTCAATGACAAGTAATACTGAAACAAACTGGTATCAAAAACTTGTTAATATTACAGATAATAAAGTAGCAGGTCTTAGAGTATTAGGTGTTATACCTGATTTTGTATCTGAAGATGTTGCTAATAGAATCGCTGAATTATATGATAGAATTTATACTGATGGTAAAACTAATTTCAGTATTAAGAAACTATCGAGTAAACAAGATTTCATAATTGCTCAATATGATAAAGGTACTGAAACTATCGTTATCAATAGTAATAAACTTACTAAACATGATTTTACTGCTACTGATTTAGGTGTTAATATTACTCATGAATCTCTTCATAAGTATTTTGAACAACAAGCTAATTCTAAAGAATTATACGATAAACTTGCTACCTTAATTAGCGATATTAATGATACCGCATTTAAGGTTGATGCTAAAGAATTTAATGTTAAATATAAGAGCGATTTAACTGAACTTGAACTTGGTTATCTTCGTACATATCTTAAAATATTAAGTGAAACTCCTGCTGAAATAGTTACTTATGCTTTTACAAATAAACAGTTTGCTAATTTGGCAAATAGGATTATTGTAGAAGAAGCTCCGAAGATTAAGAAACGTAAAAGTCTTTGGGATAAAATTATTGATGCAATTCTTTCGGTTATTGGTATAGATACAATTACTGATAATAGTTTACTTAATAATGTACGAAATATAGTAGTTAATAGTTTGGATAGTGTGAATAGCCGACGCGCAAAAAGTCCGACCAGTGGGCGTGCAACCTCCTCTCCCACCGGGGAGCGGAGCGCTGGGCGAAGCCCAGCAGCGGAGCCAACCTCAGTTACAACTAATCAAACTAATGTTACAAATGATGCAACACATGATAATTTATCAGTTACAGAACCTATTAAAACGCCTGATGAAACTCTGACAGAAAATCAAAGAGCAGCTCAAGCTGAATTAGATTTTCTTAATGATGACAGTGAAATTACGTTTGATGACAATAATTCTGAAACACTTAATAGTATTGATGTTTCTGATATTGGCCCGAACATAGTGATACCCGGTGGGGGAGTGGGTTTGACGCCCACTGGTCAGGTTTTTTCAAATAGTTCTGAAAATGTTTTGAATAATCAGAAAAATGTTGTATCTTCAAACGGTGAATATGTAATTGAATTTATTGATAAATATATTGATGACAATAATAACAAAATTTGTTAGTTTATGAATGCACAATGTAGTCCTGAACCTTATCGTTTAACTGCTGATGGAAGACTTGAGAAATCTGGTCTTTATCATCAAATGAAGTCTTTTAAGACTAAACCTATTGAAGATATTATTACATCTTTAATGGAAAAAGGTGTTTTACCTACTATTAAAGATTATAATAATATTCGAGGTTATGCTGAAAATAATGCTGATGTATCATTAGAGAATGCTTTTAAGCGTCGTATTCTTACAGCGTTTTTATATGCAGAAGCGGATGCCCGTACTCCTTATGGAGCTACGGGTTATCCCGTTTATACAAGTGGAGAACTTAAATTAGAATCTGTATTAGCTGCTCTTTCGACAGATGAAACTTATAGTGAAGATATTCGTAAAGATTTTGAATCTCTTGGTAACGCATTAGGTCTTGATATTAAACACGCTTTTAATCCGTCTATTGTAAATACTGCTACATTTGATGAGATGGATTATGCCTACATGGCTCGTGTTTTAACTGCTGCTTATTTTAAGTTAAAAGGTCTTACTACGGAACAAAGACAAGTTCGCTTTGGAGCTAATTACCGAGATGTTTCTCGTAGTGGATTTAAAGCTTTAATTCTTGCTGAGTTTAATAAAGAACTTGAAGAGTATAAAGCTCGACCTAATTTTATTCCTACAAGATTCAACGATATTTTTGTAGCAAATGTACTTACTGATTTGAATAAAGGTAATAGTCAAATCTTTAATTATTTTCTTGATTATATTAATAAGAACTATGGTATTAATCGTAAGCGTGCTTATCAAAATAATCGGATTGTCGATGATGAAAGTACAGAAGAAGGACAACGTGATGCTATTGAAGATATTGAAGTAATGTGGGATGATTTACAAAAAGAACGTATTGATAGAAAGAATACGTTAGCATCTCATGTTAAAGCTCAAATAGCTCTTCTTGTAGGTTCGAGTAATTTCAAAAATAGAACTGCTAATAAAGCATACATTCCTGCTCCTATTGATATTAATGTTTTATGGAATAAACTTATTGAGGCACATCTTTACGATATTCAACCTCAAGATGTATATAATAGATTGCAACAACTTGCAGCTATAAATGATGAATTTACTCCTATTCTTGAAATATTTCAACGAGTATTTGAAGATGATGGTTCTGCTGCTTCTGATTATGATAATTCTTTTGTAAATGCTTATATTTCTGGAATTAAACTCGCTGTTATTCCTGTAAATATTATGGCATTAGAAGGTGGTAATAATGCTACTATTTATCAGAATAATCGAGAATCATTTGGTGTTAAAACATATATTGATAGATTTGAAAGTGTTTTAAGTACAAATATTGAATTTGGATTGTATAATAATCTGAATGATGTACTTTATACTAATCCTAAATCTAAACGTATTTTTGAACCTATTTCAAGACGTAGTAAGATTGATAAAGCAGCTCTGTTAGATAAACAGATGTCTGTAATTAATTACTTAGGATTAGCAATTACTCGTGATGCTCTTACTCAATATTATAATGCAAATGATAATGTAAATGAAGTATATTCAAGAGTTAATTCTCTTCTTGAAAATGTAGTTAATGATACTAAACATCGTGTTAATACATATCGTGGAAAAGAAATTCCTGCACATAATATTAATGGATATTTATATTCATTAGCACAAATTGCTACTTATGATTTTAACAGTTTTACGAATATGAGTTATCTTGATGTTCAAGGTAAACTTAATTATTCACCTCAGTATGATAGTATGCTTACAAAGTTCCTTCGTGGATTTATTACTCGTACTGGTGTAAATACTGAATATATCAAGCATATATTTAAGGATTATCTTAATGACCCAACTTTAACTGCTCCGGGTGCAGAAGATAATATTCTTATTTATGATGAAAAGACTGGTCTTGGTATATTCACTAAAAATAGTATTGGTGAATACGAAGTAAATCCTGCATTTATTTCTGATGTTGAACGTCGTTATCAATTTGCACTATCTGCATTTAATGGTGTTAAGATTGGAAATAAAGGTCTGAAATATCGTGAAGTACAAGGCGCTCTTTATACATATACCGAGGTTATTCTTAATATGCTTGGTCAATATGTATTTTTAACATCTGATAGTCCTCGTAGTTATATGATTACTACTAAACGACTTGAAGTTGATGATTTATTTATTAAAGATTCTTCTAAACCTCGTACTTCAATTCATGTTAAGACTTTTGGTTCTAATTATACACCTGCGGCTGTTGCAGCACATCCTAAATCGGTATTTATCTTCTCAGGTAATACTAAAAGTCGTGCGATAGGTGCTCCAGCAATATCTGGACAAGAATCTATTCGAGGTCTTAAAAATACTATCGAAATTGATGGTTTTAAGGGTGAGAATATTACTCCGAATAAACCTACGACAACAGATTATTTTACTGATGTAGATTATGATGCCTATGTAAAAGATTTTGAAAGTCGAGTAGTTCCATTTATTAATGATGCTATTTCTCGTGGATTAAATATTTATCTTCCGATGAATGGTATTAGTAGTAGGTTAGCTACTCATGCTCCTCGTATATATTCTTATGTAACTGAATATTTAGATAATCTTGTTGCACGAAATAAGTTTGTTCGTATAACAGATAATCCGATAAATGAAGAATCCAGTGTTTTTCATTCTATCGAAAAGATTGTAAATAGTGATATTTTTAAGTTTAATACTTTTGGGCAAATTATATTTCAATTAAGAGATAATAGTGACGAGAATCTTGCTCAAATGAAAACTCGTCATAATCGAAAGTATTGGAATGGTAGAGCTATTTATGATGCAAAAGGTATTCCGACTGGTAAGGCGTTTCAGTTCTTGAATATTACTTATATTGAGAATGGTAAGAATATCACATTACCTGCTCATATTGCAAAGATAAATAATGTAGATGTTGCAGAAGTTTATCGTAATATGATTGCACAAGTTCGTAATGAACCCTACGATGAAAATCTTGTTGCTAATACTGGTAATATTCGTGATTTCGTAACTGCTTACATTCGTTGGAATGCTACAACTGGTGTTGATAGTTTTGAAAATATTGCTAAAAGTATTTACGATACTAATATCAAAACTGATACAAGTGTAGTTACTACTTTCGATAGTTATTTAGCAGATTTAGTTCAAGAAGTATATAATCAGAAAGCTAATGATTGGATTAAACGTCGCAAAGCTGATGGTAAAGAATATACTCTTGATACTATCCCTACATTAAAGAAAGAAAGTTTGTTAAATAGCGCTCGTCAGCACGTTCTTGCTACTTATGATATTATGGATAATAATGGTGTTCGATTAAGTTTACTTAAAGTATTACTTAATCATACTATCTATAATCATAGTATGAACGCTATATTTAATGGTGATATTGAAGAATATAAAGATACAGTAGACCTCAATAAACGTGTAGCACAAGTTATTAAGAATGGTCTTAATTCTATTGATTCAATTCATAACGATACTCCTCGTAAGGTTGTTGTTATGGAAGATATGAATTTCAATAGCAATATTCTTGATAAAATGGGTATTCAAAATGAAGCTATTTTGGATGCTTATCGTGCTACTGCTACTATTAATGACTCTCAGTCTATTATGACTGATGTAGGTCTTATTAAACTTTTGAAAGCCACTGGTCGTTGGAATCCAAGTGAACCTTTGTATCAATATATTACTGATTTACAAGACCCGACTAAAACATTTAATCCTACATCTTACGCTAAGATTGTAGAACAAGTTAAATTGTTTGGTACAACTCGTCGTCGCCGTGGTGATTTTTATCATGCTCCGGCTGTAACTGGTAATGAAGTTGATATATTTTCTGATGAAATAGATAGTGTTCAAATTAAAGACTCGACTGTTGTTCTTTTTGAAAGTATGACACGAGGTAGTGCTATGGGTCAATTATATGATTGGATGATTCAAAATAATATTGACCAAGTTAGTCCTATTTCTGCTGTTAAAGTATCTGGTATTACACCAGTTAAAATTCATAATAACCAAGGTGGTCTTGATATTGAAGCACTAAATCGAATAGATGATAGGTCTATTCTTTATATGCGAGATAGTGATTTTGTTATTCAACAAGATATTAAAGCTGATTTGCTTGATGAAACTACTATTTTAGGTGGTCAGTTAGTTAAGCAGATTATGGAAGGTCTTGATTGGAATAATGCTATTTATGAATTAGATGGTAAAGATGTTACTGGTAAAGAACTGTTTGATGAATTTCAAAAGACATTAGCTACTAATATTCGTGAAGATGCTATGCAATTACTTTACGATATTGGTGGTATCGATGAGAATGGTGAAATTCGAACTGATGCTCGCGGTGCTATTCAAATTGATATAAATAAACTTGTTAATCGTTTTCAAGAAATTATATCGGATGATGTTGATGCTATAACTATTCGAAAAGCTCTTGAAATTAAAGAAGATGGTCTTCCGACTATGCCTTTATCTTATCCTGTTATTAAAGGTAAGTTAGAGAAGATACTGGCTTCTATGTTAAGTAAACAAGTTATTAATAAATATCTTCCCGGATTTCATGCTCCTATTCGAGCAGATATATTTACTGCAAGTAATGAGTTAATCAAACATAATGAGTTCTATTCTGATAAAGAACTTTACAATAAAACTATTGATGAACTTGTTGCTAATGGTTCTATCACATATGCTTCAAGTTTTATTGAAGAATGTAAACGAACTGGTAGAAGTCTTGAATTACAAGCTGAATATCGTGAGGATGGAAATTACCATTATGCAGAAGTTATAGTTAATCCGTGGAAAATGGATTTCTATAAAAATATTGGTACTGTTAAAACTATTACTAATGAAGATGGTACAACTAAAGATATTATAACTGTTGATATTGACAAACTTGATGTTGAAGCTCGTCGGATGATAGGCATTCGTATTCCTACCGAGGGTAAACAATCAATGGTTGTATTTGAAGTTGTTGGTTTTCTTAATAATAATGCTACACAAGCTATATTTCCACAAAGTCTTATTACTCGTACTGGCTGGGACTTTGATATTGACTCGATTTACGCCTACTATCGCAATGTAATTTTTGAGCAAGACAAATATATACCTGTCGAATTTAAGTCGAAATTTGATGCCTCGCAGGCCCAAATAGGGGGTAAATTCACACGGTCGGTATTTAAGCAAAAGTACATCGAATTAGCTACTACTCCACAAGAATTTACTAATTTAACAAGTCATAATTTTAATGCTATTGTTAAGTGGATTAGCCGGTATTATAATCCTAATTTAGTACCTACTAATACAAATCAATCTCCTCTTAATAATATAATTGAATTAATTAAAGAGGATTTACAAGATGTTAAAAGTAATCCGGAATATACTAAGATTCTTAAATCTATTCTGCATAATTTACAGTATGGATTTGCAAAGAATTACGGTGATGTAAATAGTTTAGTTCGAGAATATCTTGCTAATAAGCGAGATGGTGTTACTGAAGATTTTGGTAATTATACTCAAACTCAACGTGCTTATACTTCGGATTTATTAATTCGTGCTTATAAAGCAATCAATGATTTAATTAAGTTTGTTAAGAATGTTAATAGTCAGTTAGCTACTATTAATATTTCTCCTGATACAATTAGTAATTTTGATACTATCAAATCAAAATTTCAATATCTCGTTGAGGATACTGATAAAACTATCGTTCCTCATTTAAGTACTATTCAAAGTAATATTGATAAAGCATTTAATGCTTTTACAAAAGACTTTGTTCAAAACGAGAGTATTTATGAATTGAATAGTAGAGAAGCTCGTGATAATCATTTGATTGATATTATTACAGCTGTTCTTTCTAATCCAAATCATGCTGAGGAAGTAAATAAACCTAATGGTATGGCTGAAATTCAAGCTGTATCTGACCGGGATAATGCTCTTTGGAATTATACTCTTAAAACTTTGAACCCTAATAATCTCATGGATAAGATTACTCTTAATAACATGAGTATGGGTTCAACAGTTCTTAAAGGTCACTCTGTTAATTTCGATACTTTAATCGCAACAATTTCTACTTTACATGGTAGATTGCTTAAAGGTATTCGTCGTAAGATTAGTCTTAATTCTTTACCGATACCTAAAGGTTTTGCTGATAGAAGTGAAATGTACACTGTAAGTGATAAAGGTGTACCTCGATTAACAAGTAAATATAAAGAGTTTTTAGCTAAACGATATGGTGCTGAAAATATCCAATTATTGCCAAAAGAAAATGCTCTTTGGGTTAATGATGTTTGGATTAATAATGATGCACTTAATGAACATTTGGATATTAGTGGTGAGCGAGTTGAACTTCAAATGAATCAGTTTACTTCTGGTATTCTTGATGTTCTTAAAACTGGACTTGGATTTAATCTTAATGTTCATACTTTAAGTGTAGCTCGTGCTATATCATCTGGTGTTACTATTGAACTTTATAATGGTAAAGCTAATAGGTTTACTAATGAGGATGCTTTTATTCATCAACCTGCTATTGTTGAAGCAGTTAATCGAATGGAAGTTCAATCATTAAGTCATGGCAATTTTACAATTCTTGATGCTGTAGAAGCAATTCGTTCTGATTATAGTGTAGAACTTGCTAAGATTTATGCTGATTTAATTGTTAAAAAAGAAATTACTCCGGTTGAATCTCATGATGTCATAATGACTGTCGCAAGTGGTAAAAGTAAAACCAAAACTCTTACTGTTGGACAGCTCAATGAACTGAAAGATAAATTACCAAATATTACTATTAATGAAATCAGTGGTAAATATGGTTATCAAACTACTGAGGAATTATTAGATAATATTAAAAATCGTGATAATCGTACAGCAGATTGGTTATTACGTCAGATTAGCGTTCTTGGTAATTTTGTTGAATATAATGAAATTGCTACTAATTTGATTGACCTTAACTTTATGCTTAAAAGTGAAAGTAGGGTTGATAGTTTCTTTAAGGCTGACCAAAAAGAACGTAAACTTGCTGAATATTATTATCCAGTAAAAGCTTTAAAAGAACTTGTAAATGATAAGTATAATCAAACACTTCGATTTATTGATGAATATATCGAAGAAAATGCTGGTAATCCTAAAGCAATAGATGCGATTAAAGCTGCTTTTACTCGTGAAAGTTCTGATGCTTTTAGACGGCATTATAAACCAAAAGATGTTAAAGGTAATCCTCTTACTGCGATTACTTATTTGGATATGAAAAGATTTCGTTCGGAACTTCCGAAACGAAATGATATTATGACACGTCGTGAACTTATTGAGGATTTAGCTGTTGGATATGAAACTCCTAATAAGGTAATTCTTGATAATGGTAAAGACATTATTGAAAGTATATTTGTTGGCTCATTTGAAGGTTATCTTGATGGCAACAAATTTAATGATACTGAAAATCAAAGTGCTTACGGAGTAATTCAAGCTCGTTATCAATATGCACATTGGTTAATGGCTAATGGTTTCGGTGATGTTTTCATTACTCGAAATCATCACATTGCTAATACGATTTTAGGTCAGATACTTCAACGTAAAAATTCGATTGATGAATCTACTTATAAATATGTTACTGATAGTATTATGAACTATCTCGTAAGTATTAACGGTGGATTAGATAATGGACTTGTTAAAGTTCTTCCTATTTTAACACCTGATAATACTCCGGAAGTTCTTACTACATTAGGTATTCATACAGAGGAACAACTTAAAGAACAAAAACTTATATTTAAGACTCTTTTGAATACTGTTAAAGATGGTTATACACCTGAAAGTTTTACTCAATATACTAAACTTTCACTTGCTCAACAAATTCAATTTATTCAAAAAGATAGCACATTAAAAGATTATATTGAGAAATCACCTGAATTTAGAGGTGATAACATATTTAAGTATTTAACAATTCGTAAGAATAATCGTTCTGTACCTTATGATGTTATTAGAATCCAACGTGATGATAATGATGTCAATTCTTGGTCTAATATGACTGATAGTATTCTTCGTATGTGGGATAGTAAGATTCCTTATATTGCTCATACGATACGTCAGCTATTAGTTTATACTTATGTTACAGAAGGTTTTAATTATGCTTATAATGTTTCAAAATATATTCCGATTGAACTTATAAGTACTAATCGACCTAATGCAGAATATGATGCTTTATGCCGTGAAGTTCATTATCCTGACCCTTCTGTTAATCTTGGTAATTACGCAGAGAATTTAAGAAATGCTGAAAAAGCTGTATTTGATGGAAATGTAGATATTACACCTGTTATGAGTTTAATATCTCGTATGAAATCAGATATGAATCCGGTATTATTAAGTGATATACAAAAACGTTATCGTTGGGAAGCAAATAAGAATAAAGCCACTATCGGATATGTTCAAAATGCTAACGGCGAAAACGTTGGTACCGGTTCTTATATTGATGAAAATGGTAATACTCAGAATTTCTATATTGAAACAGAAGCTCGATTAGTTAATTCTGAATATGCTAATGCAGAATATGTAACCGAAAGGATTACTCGTAGTAAGAATCGTGTATATAAACGATATGCGATTCCTACAAATACAAATAGTCCATTAAAACAGATTTATGTATTTTTACCTGTTAATCCTTTACTTCGTAATGAAGCATCTTTAATGGCTGGTGATATTAGTATCATACCTACTTATCAAGAAGGTATGATGGCACAAGTTCAAAAGGATGGTGAAACTATTATAACTGATAGATTATCGGTTATTATAGATTCTGATGCTATTCATAAATTTATGTTAGCTATTGATGATAATGAATCAGTCCAAATGGATGAAAATTCAGATTTCAATGATGCTAATATGATTGAAACAGAAGACGCTATTGATAGCACCATTGATGTAGAAACAGAAGATATAATTGATACTGATGTTGCTTCTGTATCTGATACAAATTTTGAGGTATTAAATTCAGTTGAAGTTACTACTCCTACATTCATCAATGTTGAACATACACATTCTTCTGCGAGTGATGTTATTTATAATGAATTAGAATCTTCTGCTTCATCTATTTTTATTACTACACAAGCAACTCATTCTTTCTATAAAGGTTATCATAAATCTGCAATTCAAGTAGATTATAATAAGTCTGCTTACGAAGAAGCTCTTCGTGTAGCTCCTATGTTAAAGAATGGTAATCTTTATATTAACGGTGATGTTCTGATTGATGCTAATAGAGATTTCAATTATTTGGATGATTGGACAAAAACTTTTATTAGTAATCTTTATAGAATTAATCCTATTATGACTTCGATTAGTACTGTCTTAAATGATGGTATTGGTCGAATAGTTGCAGAAACATATATTGATGTTCCTCGTAGGAATATTAATATTTATGGTGATAATGAAAAATTATATTCTCGTGTTATTCATGCTGACGTTCCTACAAGAGATGGTTTACGAAATTCTCTTGTTGTCGATTCTAATATTGCTATTGAAACTTTGAAAATTATGGATAGAATCCAGAAATTTTTGAATAATAACAATGTTGGAAATCGTGAGGAATTTATGAATATCTTAAAATCCTTCGATGATGAAAGTTTTGAAGGTGGTATTCAAAGTGCTCTTGAAGAACGAGATATTGCTGCAATGAAAGCTACTTATAGTCGTTTGGCTAATTTGAGTAGTTCTGTTTATGATGCTATTAAGCAATTATGGGCTATTACTAAGGATTTGAATTACGAAGAGATTCGTTCAAATTATGGTGCGGCTCTTGATTACAAAGATAGACTTGTAATGATGTTAAAACTTGCTTCTCATTTTAGTCCATATCTTACACTTGAAGAAATCAAAATTCAAGATACAGTTTATGATGCTGAAAGTGAAGAAGGTAAAGAATTATTTACTAAGGAATTTGGTGAATTAAACAATAATATAGCTCGACTTAAATCTCTTGCAACAAAAGTTGCTGAAATACGGTCTAATGTTATTCAATCTGTTAAAGATGTAGTAACTTGGGCTGTAATTGATAAGAGTCGTAATCCTAAATACACTACTGCATTTAGTAAGATTAAAGAATATCTTGCTTCACACAATGGTAGTCTTGAAGGATTTGATGTTAATAGTGTTGAAATAACAGAAGATGAATGGTTAGAAATTCAACATTTGTTATTTGAACTTAATAAAGATATTAATAAGACACAACTTTGGCTTGATTCTGCTTTTACAACTGGTATTACTCTAATTGATATTACTGGTAAAGCATGGGATGAAGCTAATTATAAAGCTAAGAAAGCAGCTCAACGCATTAATGATGAACTTGAAAGTGCACTTGAAGAGTTCCAACCGGGACTTTCTAAAAATGCTCGTGCTCGTGAAAAGTTAATGCACAAATTCATTAATGAATATGGAGATTTAATCGGTAGTTATAAAACTGAAGGTCTTGGAGATTCGACTGGTACTTTACGAAAAGATATTCGTGATGCTATTTATAAGAATCTTTATACTGACAGTGGATTTGTTACAAGAGTTACTGCTGAAAAGACTCTTGAAATCATTGATGATATTATAAAGAAATATAATGAAAATCATACTTGGAACATTGTTCCATTAAGTGATAATGAAGCAGCTAAACATCTTGCTGAACTTACTGAATTAAGTAATCGTGAGAAACTTGTTTATTTACAAACTCATGACCTTATTGAACTTAGTCTTATTACTGACATTAGTGGTAAGCGTGAAAACGTTCTTTATAAACTTGATTTTGGTAATACTCCGGTATCAGATGAATATGCAGCTTTAAGTGATAAAGAACAAAAGTTACTCAATACTATTCGTAATCTTATTCAACGAACTATTCGTGAATATGACGGTAACTGGATTAACTATTATGGTAGATGGGATGAGGTAATGCCTTTTATTCCTCAAGCTACATTAGGTCAATCTGCTAAACAATTTGTTAGTATTCCTATGATTCATAAAGATAGGTATTATACTGATATTGATGGTATTAAACGATTTGTTACAAAGGCTCAAACTTTACAAGTTCCTAAACATATTCCTGTATTTAATATTCGTAAAAAATATAAGTCTGAAAGTTATACTGAATACGAAGCTCGAATCGTAGAATTGTTTAATGAATGGTTTGATAAAAATAACAAACTTCCTATTACAGTTAAACCTTCAACTCTTCGTGAGATTAGACATTATAACGATGCTGTAATGCTTGAAAATAAAAAGTATAAAGCAAAGGTGATGTCTTATGATATTGTTGATGTAATGAAAGGTTTTACACAAGAACTTTATAATCTTCGTGCAATTAATAATTTTGAAACTGATTATCAGCTTACAAAATATTTAATGAATGAACGTGGAGTTTCTGGTGTAGCACCTCGTGATATTATTAAAAATGCGAATGAACAGTTAAATAACATGGAACGTCGTATTTTTAATTTTAGTAAATACAATAGTGCTCTTGATGTTTCTGCTGGTGCATTATTACGTTATACTTCTATGACTTTCATGTATCTCAACTACACCGCTGGTATCACTAATATTCTCAAAGGTGTTACTGATATGATAATTGAATC
>ENA-ORRA01000490-ORRA01000490.1-human-gut-metagenome-genome-assembly--contig:-NODE-490-length-36925-cov-4.132655_pt1 | contig 36925 bp, 38 predicted proteins | sample MGYA00242169_ERZ509122 | MGnify/ENA primary metagenome ERZ509122 (study PRJEB26280, sample SAMEA2338650) | human gut metagenome | biome: human gut; feature: human-associated habitat; material: faeces...
AACGAATTACAGGGACACATATAGAAATTGGCAATGCATGTGTTCCATAGAAGAAGAAAGTCTGCAAGTATAGTTCGGCTTTGCCGGAGCCATTTCTTTTCTTCCCTTTTTTAGCTTTACTTTAATGTGCGTATATACGAATACGGGGATAAAGTAAAGTTGTTTTTCTTTGGTATAATGAGTGAATAAGGATTTATATGTATCTTTGCAATGAACAATATTTTAGTTGTTATGACAATATGAATAATATATTAGCGTTTAATATTGATAATCCAAATGAGGTAGCTTTACAGATAGCATCAAGGGTTAAAGCAAGGCGACTTAAACTTGATTTGACACAAGAGGGTTTGGCTACAAGAGCCGGGGTCAAGTTTGCCACATATCGCAGATTTGAGCAGACTGGAGAAGTTTCATTGAGAGGATTACTTCAGATAGCATTTGCTTTGAATGCACTCTCTGACTTTGATGCTCTTTTTGCGCAAAGACAATATCAATCATTGGATGATGTACTGAAAGAACAAGGCGTTACCCGTAAAAGAGGAAAGAAAAATGAATAGCATAAAACAGATAGAAGTTATTTATGGTAATTGTTTGGTCGGTTGTCTGTCGTTGACCAAAGAGGAATTATGCGCATTTGAGTATTCAACAGAATGGCTCAATATGGGCTTCTATATATCTTCGTTTGATTTGTGAATGCAAAGTATTAGTGGGTCATGTATAGCCTATTCGACATCCTTTTCGGAATATATAAATACGGTTTTGTTTGTAGACGGTATGGAGATGAAATTAAATTCTATGATGTCGTGAACAACAACTTTTGGGCACAGACATGGAAAGCAAAAACATTAAGAGAACTTTACGGCATATAAAAATGGTTATAACAGAAAAAGATAAGCGAGAATTGCTTTGGACAGAAAAACGTATTGCCTATAACAATATGTGGCCCAAAGCAGGACAGTGGTATAGTGATGTGCAGCAGATGTTAGACGAGTGGCTTCATGAGCAAGGGATAACACAAATCTTTGAACCTGTGAAGCTATCAGAAGGGGCAAAAGATATCCTGTTTCCCAATGCGAAACTGAACAAGGTGTTTTCGGGTATCGTTGATATCTATGACGAATTACCTTACAGACCAGATGAAGGATTCAATATCGCATGGCGTTCGCTGGAGATATTTATGAATCATCATAGGAGCATAGCATGGCCGAAAGATAACGATAAGGCAACTCATCTAATGCTGAGAACAGTAAAAGAGTTGATCATGCCTCTTGTTAATAAAGATCTGCGGGTAAAAGAAATGTGGGAGAGATTTTTAAGTGAAATACCCATTTCTGTATTAAGATTTGCAATTATGCGCTGCTTTACCCAACATGATTTAGCTATTACAGACAAGGCAGAAAAAGTTTCGGAAAGGGCGAAAGACATCTTAACGAAAGAGTTGTATGCTGATATCAAAGCCAAGTATAAACTTGAGGAAACGGTGAAGCCTGACGCAGACGTGTTGAGACGGTCTTCGCTTTTGCTCCAGAAGATATTGAGAGGAGAAAAAGTGACGGTGAACAACAATGAATATATGGTTGACCTAGAGAAACGGCTATTATTTATGTTGAGTTGTGTACTTTATACGTATAGGTGTGAACGTTTTCATGGGGACTATTTTTCTCCTTTTAAGAGCGATATGGCGACGTTAAATACCTATGCTTTTTCATACTATTTGTTGACATTTAGCTATGTCTACTTGTGGACGTTGATTCATCAGTTTTGTGAGTGGCAAAAGTTAGGGGAGATTTGCTCGCTGGCAAACATCTTGGCGGCTGCTGAAACTATGCAAGAAAGAATGAAACTGATGATTAAAAACGGTAAATGAAAGGGAATCTATGGTACAGCGCATATATGTAAAATGCCCCAGTTGCGGGAAAATATATCAGTTGAAGTTTCAGTTAGACCAGAACATAAAAATTTATGAATGGCCCATCAGTTTTGAGTGCGTGGATTGTGGAGATAATCTTACTTATAAATATGGGAGGCGAGGCCTTTTCCCAAAGGAATTTATGTACATGCCTTCACCACAAGACCCGCCAATAACAACTATTGGTTATTCTTCGTCCTTGCCAATTATTGACGACTTGTATATGAAAGACTTAGACTTTACACAGTCCATGGCACTTTCATCGTTGTTTTTGAGTTTATCGTTTAAAAGTTCTTTTTTTTCATTAGAAGAGGTTCATAACTATGATGTGTTCTTAACAAAGATGCAGTATAGGTTTTTACCCTATAGAGGAATGCTGAACGCATTATTGCCTATCTTGAAGAAGGGGAATGTGGAAGCGTTTAGTAAGAAGATGGCTATATTGTTCGATGAGAAGAAATACAAGCCCCTTGGCAGTGCTCTGGAAATGTATGATTCCTACTTTGAACTGCTGAAAGGCGTATATCTAAACATTGCTCCACAACGCTATCTGGATGACTGTCATGCAAGGTTTATTAAACCGCTGGAAGACCTTATCAATAAATTAACTGTAGATGAGGTGCAGGATATCAAGGTTAAACTGGATGCTAGCGGATTGATTTCAAAATGGTATAAAGATGAGGCATTGCCTTTTGTAGCTAAGTCTATTGACGACATACAAAAAATTTTACCTGCCATGATATATGCAAGTGCAGGCATTAAAGATGTGGCCGGGAATGGTGATTTGAAGATTGTCACTATAGGTTGTGATGATGCTATGGGTATGTACAAAGAAGGTTATGAGGTATTTGCTCATGGCTTAAAGATACTTGTAGGATTGAACAATCTTCGAGAAAACAGAAATATAGATGTATTTACCAATTCTGGGCTAAGCGATGTCGATACTATTACAAAGTTTGCCGGAAAAGCAGCAGGAAAAATGATAGAAGTTCTTGAAGGGAATGGTGCTTTTATGGGTTATATGGACGGTTCAATGAACAATAAAATCAGGAATGCAGCTAGCCATAGTGGAGGCGTTGATTACGATCCTATAACACAACACATAGATTGCCATTACGATGCTACAAATGACAGCAAGATATATGAAACGACTTTGATGTCGATATGTAGACTTTGTCATGTACTAATATTACATCTAATAGAAACGACGTTACTTGCAAGAAAGATAGTAGAGAAAGCAAAATGACAGAGACAAAAGTTATATACAAGGAGGCTTCAAAAGAGACTATAGAGAACCTGATAGGCAATTCCTCAAAGACCATCGAGGATTTGTACAAGAAGGTATTAGAAGATCTCTCGCTCTTGAAGGAACTAAATGCAGATGTACCGCAATTGCTAAGACTGGCTGTAGAACTGCGGATGAACATGAGGTTTATATTGATAGACCTGATGACTAGTTTAAGGGGCAGTTTGAATGGGGCATACACATTTGAGAAATGTTATCATATCAAGAACCTTGAAGGTATTAGGGTGGAGGGATACCGTTTGCTATTAGGCTATGGTGAAGAAAGAGAGCGATCTGTGTGGACGGAGCTTGGATGTGAACTTAGACAAGTATACCAAAGATTCGAAAGGAGTAAGTATGCTCAGGTATATGAAGGGGTAGTAGCTCTTTATGATAAGGTGTCAACGCAATTGAGAACAGTGATGACAACCTATGAAGAACGTAAAGGTCGGAATATTACTTACCATTATGATGATGACCTCTATAAAGTGTATAAACAACTTATAAAGGTAAAAAATAAAGGCGAAGATGAAGCAATGAAGTGCGTAATTCCGTGGATGGATGCACTGCTTTCGATACAGGTATTATGTGATACTATTGAATACGTGGAGGCCTTACAGGGAAATGTATCTTCTAAAGCGACAGGTTTTCATTATTTTCAAATCAATGTCATCAAACTAGATTTCTACAAACGAATAGTTTATGAATTTTCAAAAAATGATCAATTTAAGGAAATACTCGATAAGATACTTAAAGACATTGATAGCGTTGATTGGACCGCTAAAGAAAAGGATAAACTAGGACGGCTGGAAGACTGGTTGGGCAAGAACGCATCCAACCAAGACAAGCCAAAGACAATAAAGGACATGAAAGACCTAATGAATGTTTATCTCCTTATAGAAATGTCTTTTGCTGATATGTCTTGTGTCATAAGGGCTTTTATGAATGCGGGAAGTGATATAGAATACCCCTTGACCTTTCGTCGATTACTTGTATCAAAGGTTTCAACGCTTGGCCATCTTGTCGGATATAATGATACAGAAAAGGACAATGCGCTTTGGACATTCATACAGAATGCTGTTTCTGCGGATGCTGAAAAGTTGAAAACTGAAGCATCAGAAATCCGAATGGAATTAGAACGTCTCTTAAAGCAGGAGGATGTGAAACGGAGGGCATTGTACGTGCACTATTTGGACAGAGATACCAACGACAGTAATATATTTCGCATATTAGAAAGTATTGAAGGAATTGATTTGCTGATAGAAATAAATGCTTATCCTGCGTTTATAAAGATTATGGGTAGAATCCGAAAGTTCTTAAGAACCCTAATGGGTGAGTTCGCAATAAAAGTGGATAAGACCACGAAAGCGAGCAATATCATGATGAAAGCCCAGATTAAAAGATTAAGACAACTTCTGAAAAATCCCAAATGTCCAGCTGAACTGAGGATATCGTTCAATAAGACGCTTGACCAGATGGAGGAAATTTTTAAACAGTATTATGCTTAACCCTATTGGGGAAAATTATTTAGGGATGTACATGTTTCTGATTTTATGGATTCGCTATATTTGCCTGTAATGTATCATTAAATAAATATAAAGTGTTATTTTGGCATATTATATGATGTGTTGAATATGGCAAAGAATACGATGGGGACTAAATTACCCCGAAAATTGGAGCAGAAGATGTCGGTTGTGGGAGAACAGATTAAGTTGGCTCGCTTACGCAGAGATTTGAGTGTGGCTCAAGTGGCTGAACGTGCCACCTGTTCTCCGTTGACCGTATCCCGAATAGAGAAAGGCGCACCGACTGTGGCAATCGGTATTTACTTGCGTGTTCTGTATGCTTTACAGCTTGACGATGATATTCTGTGGTTAGCCAAAGAAGATAAATTGGGGAAAGCGTTACAAGATTTGAGTTTGAAGACAAGGAAACGAGCTTCAAAAAAGGGATAAAGTTTATATTCTCCTTATAAGTAAGTTAAAAATGTTTTTATGAGGAAAAAAAACAAAACTTGAAATTTTGTATTATGCTTTAAAATCATTATGTTTGCAATGCATAATAAGTATAGCGTATGAAATTCGTTGATAGAATAGATGAAGCGGCACGTTTGAAGGATGCTCTTGCGAGAGAGAAGTCCTCGTTAGTCGTCATGTATGGTCGTAGACGATTAGGTAAGTCAACACTTATCAAAAGAGTGTTGTCGGACAATGATGTTTATTTTCTCGCTGATCGTTCTGAAGGCCAACATCAGAGAACATTGCTCGCAAAAGTGATAGCACAAGTGTTTCCAGATTTCGATAAGTTGACATATCCAGACTGGGAATCTATGTTTCGTGCGGTCAATTATCGAACAGACAAGCGTTTTACTCTATGTTTGGATGAATTTCCATATCTTGTGGAACAATCTCCGGAACTGTCGTCTGTTTTGCAGAAACTGGTTGACGAGAAACAACTGAAGTATAATCTTGTGCTTTGTGGCTCGTCACAAAACATGATGTATGGGTTGTTTCTTGATTCTACTGTACCTCTCTATGGTCGTGCTGATGAGATAATGAGGCTATCACCGATACGTTTGCCGTATATTCAGGAGGCTTTGAGTCTTGATGCGATGAATGCCATTGAAGAGTATTCCGTATGGGGAGGTGTGCCGCGTTATTGGGAACTAAGGGAAAACAGAAATTCGCTTGATGACGCATTGTGGCATAATATCCTGTCAGTAAATGGCACTCTTTACGAAGAACCTATAAAGCTGTTTCAAGATGATGTTAAGGATATTGTCAAGACCTCGACAATAATGTCTTATATCGGTACAGGTGCAAATCGTCTTTCTGAGATTGCTGGACGATGCAATGAACCGGCAACCAATCTGTCACGACCATTAAAGAAACTTATCGATCTCGGATTCTTGGAAAAAGATGTTCCATTCGGGATTGATGAAAAGAATGCGAAAAAGAGTCTTTATAAGATAGCCGATCCTTTTATGGCATTCTACTATCAGTTTGTTGTTCCGAATCGCTCGTTCATTGAACTTGGTCGTAGCTTACCCATTGAACAGGCTTTGAATGCCCATTTCTCTGGGTATGTGAGTATGCAATGGGAAAAACTGTGCAGAGATGCTGTTACAGGTAATCTTGTCAATGGTGTAGTTTATGGTAAGGCAAAACGCTGGTGGGGTTCTGTCCTCAATGAGGATAAGAAACCTGAACAAGTCGAATTTGATGTAATGGCCGAATCGCTTGATAAAAAGTATCTGCTGGTTGGTGAATGTAAATGGACAACAGGGGAGAATGGTAAACAACTAACAGCCGAACTTCTCCGCAAAGCTAATCTGCTACCGTTTGCCAAGAACTATACCATCGTTCCAATGCTGTTTCTTAAGAATGCTCCGAAAGATGATATTGGGGGTGTTATATTGTTACCAGAAGATATTATTAATCTGACTAAATAGCAATTAAATAATTGAGGTTAAATGAGCTGATATTGGATTTTTTTGTAAAATTAAATAATTTATAACTATGGTGGATATCGATAACAAGGAAGTTGCAGTGGAAGAAGAGAATCTTGATGGTGATAATTCTTCGGAAGCAATAACCAAACCGTTTAATCCGAACGAAATTGATGTGGATATATCCACGGTTAATTTGGGTTCACTAATAGAACAATTGGAAAATGATGAGATAGATTTGCAGCCTGATTTTCAGCGTGCAGCAGATGTGTGGAATAACATAAAAAAGAGTAGGCTGATAGAATCTATTTTGCTGGGACTTCCTTTGCCATCTTTTTATTTTAGCGAAGATCCTGTAAGTCAAAAGCTTTCTATTATAGATGGATTGCAGCGGATTTGTGCAATAAGGGATTTTGTATTAAAGAAGGATGAACCACTGAAATTGGAAGGGCTACAGTTCCTGAAAAATTTTGAAGGGGTAACTTTCTCTCAATTGGCACGTCCTGAAGTTAAGCGTATTAAATCGCTTAAAATTACCATGAATACATTGCGTAAAGGAACTCCATTAGATGTAAAATATATAATATTCCAACGTGTAAATACTGCTGGAGAACCTTTAACACCACAAGAGATGCGCCATGCTTTGAACCAGGGGCCTGCTGCGATATTTCTAAAAGAGTTGGCAGACATGGAGTCTTTTAAAAAAGCTACTAATTATTCTGTAAAGACAAAGCGAATGCAAGATCGAGATTTTGTAAACCGATTTGTGGCGTTTTTTATTGGTTATCAGGATTATATTGGTGATTTAGATATGTTTCTAAATGATAAAATGGGAGAACTGAATAAAATGACTCGTGCGCAAAGGGATGACATACGCATTGCTTTTGATAAATCAATGAAATGTTGCTATCAGATATTTCAAGATGATACATTTCGAAAAAGATACAGTGTTTCCGAAAGAAGAAAGCCTATATCTAAATCAGTATATGATACCTTGAGTGTCAACATAGCTTGGTTGAGTGATGAAGAACAAAGTCTGTTATTGAAAAATGCAGGAGCATTTAAAAACGGAATGATTCGTTTGTTTAATGATGACAAATTTAATTTCTCCATATCAACCGGAACAGGGCAGAAATATAATGTGGAACAACGTTTTACGATGGTGAAATCGTTAATAAAAGAAATAATAAATTTATGATTACTCATTTAAGCATAAATAATTTAAAGCTTCATAATCATACAAATTTGAAGCTAAATGGACTGACAATTCTTACTGGTATGAACGGTATGGGAAAATCTACTGTCATACAGTCATTGATATTATTACGACAGTCTTTTATGATGAACGATCTAGATTCTGGCCTAAATCTAAAAGGCGATTTATGTGATGCCGGAATGTCTGGAGAATTAGCCTGTCAGACTTCAATGGAACATTCGTTGAACATTAATATGAAGTTTATTGAACAAGATGATTTGAATTTTTCATTTGAATATCCTGATAATATCATGGATACGATGCTTCCAGGAGCTAAAAGTAATGAGACGTCAAAAGCTGTATTGTCGAAATATTCATTGTTTAATGAGAATTTTCAGTATTTGAGTGCATTTCGTTTTGGTCCGCAAAAAAGCTACAACCGTGATACTTCTTTGGTTGTTACTAAAAAACAAATATCTAAAATCATGGGACAATGTGAATATGCAGTACATTTTCTTGAGCAGTATAAAAATACAAACATCCCTATAAAAGAACTTGCGATTATCGAAGATGATGATATAACTCCGGACTATAGACTTACTGTGCAGGTAGAACGTTGGCTACGTCTTGTTTCGCCTAATATAAAAATCAATATAGAGCCTGTGGGAGAGGATTTTAAGTTGAAATATAAATTTAGTAGAGAAGAAAATACTATTACGGAAGATATTACAGCCTTGAATACTGGTTTTGGAATCACTTATGTATTACCCATATTAATAGCCGTATTAAGTGCAGGTAAAGATGCCATTGTGCTTATTGAGAATCCGGAAGCGCATTTGCATCCGAAAGGACAGGCTGTATTGATGGAACTGGTTTCAAAAGCTGTAGCTTGTGGAGTACAGATTGTGATGGAATCGCATAGTGACCATATTATAAATGGTAGTTTGGTGGCAGTAAACAAAAAGTGGATTAATCCTGATTTACTATCCATATACTATTTTGAAAGGGAAGAACATGAGCATGTAGCTTTGTCACATCAATTACTGATTTCAGAAACAGGACGTATCACTCGTCCTCCTAAGGGATTTTTTGATCAGATAGATATTGATTTGAAGACCTTAACCGGATTTTGATATGGAGCACAGCGAACTTTTTTTATTGCTGCCAAAATATGAGGAAGCTGTAGGGCAACCAGATTATATTAAGTCTAAAAGTATCATGACTGAGGATGAAATTTTGAAAGTTGTAAAAAATATAGACGAAATATGCTGCTTTATAGCGAATGAAAATTATGAAGGCTATTATGATGCAGATAATGTATATGCATTTCTGTATCCTGTAAGAATTGCAGAAGATTGCTATCCCAATATCATGACCCGTATGCGTATAGTGTTGAATAAATGGGGAGAAAATTGGCGAATGCAAAAAGTACAAAAGGATACAGAAGACTATATGTATTATTGTTTACCGATAAAAGACGATACTTTGTGTGAAATGACGGAACGGAAATATGTTTCTGTAGATGCAAGTACATTTCTATTGGTTAATTTTAATGCTTTTGCTTGTTCTACAGAGATTATACGTACAAAACGTAATCAAAATGAAATAGAACTTGATGTAAGAAGCTTCGATTTAAAATTACTTTCAAAATGGTATGAGGTAAACCGTAAACCACAAAGAATATTTAATCTTAATCCTAAGCATGGAGAAAATGGCAAAGGTGCACATCCAAGTAATAATGGTCAAAAAGTATCAATATTGATGTGCTGTAAAGAAGAAGCTACGCGGTTGTTATATAAAGCAATAGGTGAGGATCCGAAAACGCTGTATTATTTTGACAAGCAGTGTAGTCAATACATAGAATTTAAGCGTGAAAGTGAAAATATATATCATGGATTTCATTTGGATGCAGAAGATGAAAGAAGAGTGCCAAGACATATAAAAACAATTATAGATAAATTATGCTAACCACATGATATTAGCTTTTTAATTAAAATTATGCAATCAGAAAATATGAATCAACAACCTGAAGGTTGTGCCATCTCAATTATTTATAGTACCTTTGCCTACAAAATAAGGCAAAGGTATTTTTTGATGCATACAATGGCTGAAGAAAAGATAGACAACGCATTGGAAGTAAAAGAGGAAAGAGTGGAATGCAAAGGCGAAAATTGGGTTTGCCATTCGCAGGCTATAGCAGCAATCATGTCAAACCGAATGGGAGAACTTGGCATGACACAACGAGTGCTGGCTGAGAAAATGAACTGCACCCAGCAGTATGTTTCTAAAGTGTTGAAAGGCCGAGAGAATTTGTCATTGGAAACTTTGTGCAAAATAGAAAATGCATTAGGCATCAAAATATTACAAGCTGGAATAAATAGGTAATAACACTATAGCAGGGCAAGAATATGTCAACACAAAGCGAAGCGGCATTGGAAGCCGGATTGATAGCCACACTTCGACAAATGGACTACGAGTATGTCCAAATTGTCGAAGAGGATAATCTTTATGCTAATTTCAAACGTCAGTTGGAGATTCATAACAAGAAACAACTGGCAGAAGTTGGTCGCACTTCGTTTACGGATGAAGAGTTTGAGAAGATAGTGATACATCTTGAAGGTGGCACACGCTTTGAAAAGGCGAAGAAACTCCGTGAACCATATCCGCTTGATTTGTCAGATGGTCAGCGTGTCTGGGTGGAATTTCTCAATCGTACCCAGTGGTGTCAGAACGAGTTTCAGGTTTCAAACCAGATTACTGTTGAAGGACGGAAAAAATGCCGCTATGATGTGACTATACTTATCAATGGTTTGCCATTGGTTCAGATAGAATTAAAGCGCAGGGGAGTAGAACTCAAACAGGCTTACAATCAGATACAACGTTATCATAAGACCTCGTTTCATGGATTGTTTGACTATATTCAGTTGTTTGTTATCTCAAATGGTGTAAACACCCGTTATTTTGCCAATAATCCCAATAGCGGTTATAAGTTTACATTTAATTGGACGGATGCTGCCAATCATCCGTTCAATGAATTGGATAAGTTTGCCGTATTCTTCTTGGAAAAATGTACGCTTGGCAAAATCATAGGGAAATATATCGTGTTGCATGAGGGTGACAAGTGCTTAATGGTGCTTCGTCCTTATCAGTTCTATGCCGTAGAGAAGATTCTGGATCGTGTACAGAACTCTAACGATAACGGCTATATATGGCATACAACAGGAGCCGGAAAAACATTGACTTCGTTCAAGGCAGCACAACTTGTATCGGAATTGGACGATGTGGATAAGGTTATGTTTGTTGTTGACCGACATGACCTTGATACTCAGACGCAATCGGAATATGAAGCGTTTGAGCCTGGTGCTGTGGATAGTACTGACAATACAGACGAGCTTGTGAAGCGGCTTCAAAGCAATTCCAAGATTATCATCACTACTATTCAGAAGCTCAATGCCGCAGTCAGCAAGACGTGGTACAGTAGCAAGATTGAAACCATTCGTCATTCACGTATCGTTATGATATTTGATGAGTGCCACCGTAGTCATTTTGGGGATAGTCACAAGAAGATTATGAAGTTCTTTGACAATGCTCAAATATTCGGTTTTACGGGAACGCCAATCTTTACCGAAAATGCGGTGGATGGACATACTACTAAAGAGATATTCGGCAACTGTCTTCATAAATATCTTATTAAGGATGCCATAGCTGATGAGAATGTGCTTGGTTTCCTCGTAGAGTATTATCATGGTAACGAAGTTGTTGACAATGACAATCAAACTCGTATGGAGGAAATTGCCAAATTTGTCCTAAACAATTTCAACAAATCTACATTTGACGGAGAGTTTGACGCCTTGTTTGCCGTGCAATCCGTGCCGATGCTTATACGCTATTACAAGATATTCAGATCGTTGAATCCGAAAATCCGTATTGGTGCTGTGTTTACTTATGCTGCTAACAATAGTCAGGATGATGAACAGACCGGCATGGGTACAGGGCAGTATGCAAAAGAGAGCGTGGGTGAGGCGGATGAACTGCAAGCCATTATGGACGATTATAACAATATGTTCGGCACTGCCTTCACTACAGAGAATTTCCGAGCCTACTATGATGACATCAATCTGCGCATGAAAAAGAAGAAAGCGGATATGAAACCGCTTGATCTTTGTCTTGTTGTGGGGATGTTCCTTACCGGTTTTGATAGTAAAAAACTGAATACGCTCTATGTCGACAAGAACATGGAATATCATGGCTTGTTGCAGGCGTTCAGTCGTACCAACCGAGTTTTGAACGAGAAGAAACGTTTCGGTAAAATTATTTGCTTCCGTGATTTGAAAAACAACGTTGATACATCGATCAAATTATTCAGCAACTCTGACAATCCCGAAGATATAGTACGCCCACCGTTTGAGGATGTAAAAAAGGAATATAAATGCTTGGCAACAGAATTCCTGAAAAAATATTCTACTCCCGGAAGTATAGATCTTCTTCAAAGCGAAAATGACAAGAAAAATTTTGTGCTTGCATTTCGTGATATTATCCGTAAACATGCGGAAATCCAGATATACGAAGATTATAGTGAGGAGGCGGAAGACCTCGGTATGACTGAACAGCAATTCAACGACTATAAGAGTAAGTATCTTGACATTACGGTCGGGTTTATTGAACCACCTATAACCCCATCAGTCGTTGCGGAAGATCCTGTCCCATATGGGAACAATCAAGGATTGGAAGATATAGATTTCTGCCTTGAGCTTTTGCATAGCGACATTATCAATGTGGCATATATTCTTGAACTCATTGCGGAACTTGATCCATATAGTGCTGATTATGCGCAGCGCCGTCAGCATATCATTGACACAATGATTAAAGATGCTGAAATGCGTAGCAAAGCCAAACTTATTGATGGTTTCATTCAAAAGAATGTGGATGACGATAAGGAGAACTTCATGATGCAGCGAGGTAAAGTCGATGGGTCAAGCGATTTGGAAGAACGGTTGAACCGCTATATTGCCGTTGAGAGAGAAAATGCAGTTAATTCATTGGCTGAGGAAGAGAAGATATCGCCATCAGTACTGAATCACTTCCTTAAAGAATACGATTACCTGCAAAAAGAGCAGCCGGAAATCATACAAAAGGCATTGAAAGAAAAGCATCTCGGATTGATTAAGACGAGAAAAGCACTGATGAGAATAATGGAAAGACTGCGTAATATAATAAGAACGTTTAATTGGGAATAAAGATGTCAACATATAAAATATATACTGATCAACTGACGCTTATTAAGGAGAAGCCATTTAAGCTGGAGAAAGAAATTCAAAACATAGTTGAAAAGAATCTTCAGACGTTGCTTGGGCTTGATTTTATCAAGACGGAATTTTCTATTGGCACTTTCCGTATAGACTCTTTAGCTTTTGACTCGGATAAAAAGTCTTTTGTAATAATAGAATATAAAAGAGATAAAAATTTTAGTGTAATTGATCAAGGTTATGCTTATCTATCCCTGATGCTAAATAACAAGGCAGAGTTCATTTTAGAGTACAATGAGTCTAAGTCAGGTACTCTAAAACGGAATGATGTGGATTGGTCTCAATCAAAGGTGTTGTTTGTTTCTCCTAATTTTACAACTTATCAAAAAGAGGCTATTAATTTCAAGGATTTGCCTATAGAATTATGGGAAATCAAGCGCTTTACAAATGATACGCTTTCTTTTGAGCAGATAGTAAATCGTTCAAGCAAGGAAAGTATTAAAACAGTCTCTAATAGTGAGACAATAACTACGGTAAGTAAAGAGATTAAAGTATATAGCGAACAGGATCATTTAGAGAATATAGAAGATGATTTCTTGAATATATATGCGGAAATCAAAGAGTTTTTACTGTCATTTGGAGAAGATATTACAATATATCCCAAGAAGAAAACTATAGGTTTCAAAATTGGAAGTAAGGTGTTTTGTGATATAGTTATGCAAAATAAGGGTATAAGACTGTTTCTCAATGCGAAGAAAGGAACACTCAAAGACCCTGAATGTATTACTCGTGATGTGTCAGAAGTCGGGCATTGGGGAAATGGAGCTTATGAGGTTCGTTTCCCATTGAAAAGCGATACGGAAATGGATTATGTTTTTAATCTATTGCGTCAAACAATAAATAAAAATAAGGAATAGGATATTATGAGCGAAGAACTGCAACAGAAACTCCGAGACCAGCTTTGGGAGGTCGCAAACCGTTTGCGTGGCAATATGTCGGCAAGCGATTTTATGTATTTTACATTAGGTTTCATTTTCTATAAATACTTGTCGGAGAAAATAGAGAAGTATGCCAACAATGCCTTGGTGGATGATGAAATAACCTTTAAGGAATTGTGGGAAATGGATGATACCGATGCGGTTGAGTTACAAGAGGAAGCAAAGAATCAATGCTTGGAAAATATAGGTTACTTCATTGAACCGAAATTTTTGTTTTCGTCCGTAATAGAGGCCATCAAGCGGAAAGAGAACATTTTACCTATACTTGAACGTTCATTGAAGCGTATTGAAGACAGCACTCTTGGACAGGACAGCGAAGAAGATTTTGGAGGATTGTTTTCGGATATTGATTTGGCTTCGCCGAAACTGGGTAAAACTGCCGATGATAAAAATACCCTTGTCAGCAATGTGCTTCTTGCATTGGATGATATAGACTTTGGTGTAGAGGCATCGCAGGAGATTGATATTCTGGGCGATGCTTACGAATATATGATTTCGCAGTTTGCGGCAGGAGCCGGAAAGAAAGCCGGAGAATTCTATACTCCGCAGGAAGTCAGCCGTATCTTGGCAGAAATTGTTTCCATCGGACACCAGCGTTTACGCAATGTCTATGACCCGACTTGTGGCTCAGGCTCTCTACTACTCCGTGCAGCACACATCGGTAACGCTGTAGAAATTTACGGTCAGGAAAAGAATCCGACCACCTATAACTTGGCTCGCATGAATATGTTGCTTCATGACATCAGATTCAGCAACTTCAAAATTGAAAACGGTGATACTCTTGAATGGGATGCCTTTGGCGATACCCAGTTTGATGCGGTAGTTGCAAATCCTCCTTTCTCTGCCGAATGGAGTGCGGCTGACAAATTCAATACTGATGACCGTTTCAGCAAAGCCGGGCGTTTAGCCCCACGCAAGACAGCCGATTACGCCTTCATTCTTCACATGATATACCACCTTTCCGATGGTGGAACGATGGCTTGTGTAGCTCCTCACGGTGTATTATTCCGTGGCAATGCCGAAGGTGTCATCCGCCGCTTCCTTATTGAGAAGAAAAATTATGTGGACGCAATCATTGGTCTGCCTGCTAACATCTTCTATGGAACATCTATACCAACCTGTGTTTTGGTACTCAAAAAGTGCCGTAAGGAAGATGACAACATCCTCTTTATTGATGCCAGCAAAGAGTTTGAAAAAGTAAAAACTCAAAACAAACTTCGACCCGAACACATCAAAAAGATAGTTGACACCTATCGTGACCGTAAGGAAATCGAGAAGTACAGCCACCTTGCCACACTGCAAGAGATAGCTGACAATGACTATAATCTGAATATCCCTCGTTATGTCGATACCTTTGAGGAAGAAGAACCTATCGACATCAAGGCGGTAATGGCGGAGATTAAAGAACTCGAAGCCAAACGAGCCGATCTTGATAAAGAAATCGAAGGCTATCTGAAAGAATTAGGGTTAGTTGACTAAAATTAGAGGCAATGGCAAAGCGATTTGAAATACGGAATAGTACGGCTGAGTTCCTTATCTTCGCTATTGAAGGTAAAGAAGAGGGCATACAAGTGATGTATCAGAATGAGACCATTTGGTGTACTCAAAAAGCAATGGCCGCTCTGTTTGACTGCTCGACTGACAATATTGGATTACATCTTAAAAACATCTATGCCAGTGGTGAGCTACAAAAGGAATCAACTACCGAGTTTTTCTCGGTAGTTCAAACAGAAGGCAAACGGCAGGTGAATCGTAAAACTTTGTTTTACAATCTTGATGTCATTATTTCTGTTGGGTATCGGGTTAATAGCATCCGCGCTACCCAATTTCGCCAGTGGTGTACCTCCATCATCCGCCAGTTCTCTATCCGTGGCTATGTGATAGACAAGAAGCGTATGGAAAATGGTTCATTCATTGGTGTGGACTATTTCGAGCATTTGCTGGCAGAGATTCGTGAGATTCGTCTGAGTGAACGCCGTTTCTACCAGAAACTTACCGATATTTATGCTACTGCCATTGATTACAACCGCGATGCACCTACTACCCGGTTGTTCTTCAAGAAAGTTCAAAACAAAATGCACTATGCCGTACACGGTCAGACTGCGGCAGAGCTAATCGTTAGCAGAGCCGATGCCGAAAAAGAACATATGGGATTGACCACATGGGAGAAAGCCCCCAACGGAAAAATCGTCAAGACCGATGTCAGTATTGCAAAAGACTATCTGAAAGGTGTCGAATTGGAAGATATGGGACGTTTGGTCAACTCCGTACTGGATATGGCAGAGCGTATGGCAAAGCGACATATTCCGATGACAATGGAAGATTGGGCAAAGCGCATTGATATTATCCTTGAAGCAGGTGGTGATGAAATTCTTACCGATGCTGGAAAGGTTACGGCAGAGTTTGCTAAGGAATTTGCCGAAAGCGAATTTGAGAAGTATCGAATCATTCAGGATCGCTTGTTTAGCTCTGATTTTGACCGATTCAATAATGGCGACAACTTATTGCCATTTGATATTAACCCTGATAAAGAATAATGATTATGCCAAATAATAACGAAAATAAAGTCCTCAATTACGGACTTTAGTTTTTTCAAATCCTCAATGATTTTGTTTTGAGTAGCGATGCGTTCATCTATACATTGCAAAAGTTTACCTACTTTCTCTTGCTCATCTATATTTGGAACATCAATAACGACCTTACTAAGCCCATCTTGACTAATATTGAAATGCTGAGCACCGGCTCCTTTAACGATTATTCTTTTTCTGGCTGTTGGCGAGGCTAAAAGATAACGAAGAAATAACGGATTATAGTTTCCTTTACTTTTTCCACGGATAACGAAACCACCAAATATCGCAGGTTTGCAGTCAAGATAAACATTCGCTTGACCAACATCTTCTAATGTTTCAGAACTACGTTGAAATACAATATCTCCATAGTTTACGCCATAAGTATCTAAATCACCTTCTTGAAGTTCTACCGATGCACGAATATTATCATAGCAGATATATTGATTGTTAAGAATATCCATTACGGAAATAAACTTAGTGCCACTTCCAAATCGTTTAGCATCAGGGTTCATCCCATTTTTGAAACTCATAAAATCGGTCAGAGGATACTTCTCCCACTCCCCCGTAAACTCCGGGAATCTCAAATTTGGAACATTGAGGACTATATTTCTCTAATTATAAACACCTAATAAAAAGTGATTATGACCAAAAAGACAATTAGAGAAATTGCGGATGCTTGGCGAGAAGACAAGCGACCGTATGTGAAACAATCAACTTTTGCAGCTTATATGCTAATTTTGGAGAATCACATTTTGCCATATTTTGGCAATGACGATACTCTTAGTGAGAAATCCGTACAAACATTTGTGCTACAAAATCTCAATGCAGGTATGAGTGCTAAATCCGTAAAGGATATTCTTATCGTGCTTAAAATGGTGATGAAGTTCGGAGTAAAAAACGAATGGATGAGCTATTGCGAATGGGAAATCAAATACCCGTCTACTGAAACAAACAAGGAGTTGGAAGTACTCACTGTAGCGAACCACAAGAAAATTTTGGATTATATCCGGCAAAACTTTACGTTCCGAAACTTGGGCATTTATATAAGCCTAAGTACAGGGCTGCGCATCGGAGAAGTCTGTGCGCTTCGATGGAGCGACATAGACATAGAAGCCGGAACCATCAGTGTACAGCGAACCATTGAACGCATTTATGTGATTGAGGGTGACAAAAAGCACACCAAGCTTGTCATCAATACTCCAAAAACCAAAAACTCTTGCCGAGAGATTCCAATGAGCAAAGAACTTATTTCAATGGTCAAACCACTGAAAAAGATTGTTAATACTGATTACTATGTGCTGACCAACGAGCCTTCTCCCACTGAACCAAGAACCTACCGAAACTACTACAAACGCTTGATGGAGCAACTTGGCATTCCCAAGTTGAAATATCACGGTCTGCGCCACAGCTTTGCCACTCGTTGCATAGAAAGCAACTGCGATTACAAAACAGTAAGTGTACTATTGGGGCATTCCAACATCAGTACCACCCTAAATCTCTATGTGCATCCCAATATGGAACAGAAAAAGCGTTGCATCGCCAAGATGTTCAAATCGCTTGGCAAATAAAATATTACTGTTGAGTGTAGCTTTGAGCGATTAACGATGATACTTCAAGTATAGTCTCAACCGATGATAGCTTATTCGGTTGAGACTCTTTCATTTTTACTTATCTAGGATTTTCGGCACGGCTATCGCCATGACAATTCCTATAACAGCAATAAGGGTACAGCAGGCAATAGCTTTCCAAATCAGACATTGAATGTAATATTTCGACATTTGCTACAATTATGCTGACGAAAAAAGAAGATAGTGCTACCAATATGATGATCAAGATATAGAATGCAGTGTATGATATTGAAATATATCTGTTTGCTTTGCTGATTTTCCGTTCTGTTTCATTACATTTGTCTTGAATCTGTTGAAGGAACTTAACAAGGACGGTCTGCCCAAATTTTTCGGCTTGTTCCTGCGTATCTTTGGCTATAGCCAATCTATATTCTTGTAGAAATTTGAGTGAATTTACCAGATTCGGGTCCTTCGTCGTCAAAGACATTCCGCCTCGCCGGTTCTACTTCGCCCGCTTAGGAGAGTATACCGCTTCAAACGGTTCAAAACAAATCGTCTTTGTGCCGCCTCGGACGAAATAACCCCAACAGCACATGAACGCTCGGTATAGCGGTCGGGGACAAAATATGGCTTAATCCTCAACCCTGTAGGTTCGATAGCATATAATCGGGTACTCCTTGAAAACGCTGTACCGGCACTACTTTCATCTGCGATATTCCGCCGGCGTCATTCCCGTCTGTCGTTTGAACAGGCGGGTAAAGTATTGGGGATACTCGAATCCCAGCTCGTATGCAATCTGGCTTATCGGGCGTTCATCCAGTGCCAGTTTGTCTTTCGCCGTCTCAATCATTCGATTCTGGATATGTTTTCGGGTATTCATACCCGTTTCGCGTTGAAGCACGGCGGTTAGATAGTCGGACGATAGATTCAGTCGGTCGGCAAAATATTTCACGGTCGGCAACCCGTTTTTCGAGAGGGAATCGGAATGGAAATAATCGCGGAGCAGTTTCTCGAACCGGCTTACGATATCCATGTTGTCCCGATGCCTCATCTTGAACTGCCGGTCGTAGAATCTGCGGCAATAGCTCAGCAGCAAGCCGATGGAGGCACATGCTATTTCAGGTGTATGTTCGTCGATGCGTTGTCGAAGCTCCCGTTCGATGTGACGAAAAATACCCAACACATGTCCGATTTCCTCTTCCGACAGGTGCAACGCCTCGTGGAGTTCATACGAAAAGAATACATAATTTCCGATGTCGTGCCCCAGTGCCGTACCCCGGATGAAATCGGGATGCACCATGACGGCCCAATTGTCCTCTGCCGGCCGGAACGGTTCTCCGTACTCCTGAAAAACTACCGTCTGTCCCGGGCTGGTAAAGACCAGCGTACCGTCCGAGTAATCGTACATGTTACGACCGTATTTCACACCGCACGATGAGTTTCCTCGGGCAGAGTGCTATGACATAATAGTCCTGCTTCCAGCCTTGCGGATGGCTGTATTCGGCGATTTGCGAGAAGTCGACAACAGAAATCAACGGATGATAGGTCTTGACTCCGATGATGCGGTTGAACTCCTGCGGTGTTTTGCAATGTATGATTCCGTTTTTGTCCTTCATTCGGCAAAAGTAATGTAAAATGCGGATTATCGCATCATTATCACGGATTCATATCACACAAACACGGATTTGTTTATCCTGTATGTTTGGCATAACCGCTACATTTGTCGAAAAATAAATGAAAATCCGCATGAAACGAATCGAACATCAAAAAACGGCGTCGCCGACGACCGTATTGCTTTTTTCGGGAGCCATCGTGCTGCAAATTGTCGGCATGTCCCTCTTTCCGCTGACGACCGGCTATACGAAGTTCTGGCCCACACTGGCCTCCATTCTGACCTTATTGCTCGGCTCGTTGCTTTTTTGCCGGATGCTTTACAAAGGTGTCGCGCTCAGTTTTCTGATACCGTTAGGTTCAGCAGTCATGCCGCTTGTCGTGAGCATGCTGGGAATATTCGTGTACGGGGAAAGTGTATCGGTATTGAAAATCATGCTGCTTGTCGTGGCCTGCGCCCTGATAGGCATAGCAGGTAAAATGAAATAAGCAGACATCATGGACAGCCTATCTACAACCACAATCGGACTATTTTTGATTGCAACGATGTTCTCTCTGGGGGCAACGGCAATCTGGCCGCGGACACAGGGATTTACCCGACCGATACCGACGGCTCTGTCTATACTGATGCAGGTGATATGCCTCGTATTGATGAACCGCATTATCGATTCGGGAGTCGAGTTGAGCTTTCTCATACCGCTCAACGGGGCATTTTCACCGCTCGTGATGATTTTCGTCGGCGTTTTTCTCTACAAGGAAAAGGCGTCAGTTTGGAAAATCGCTGTCTTGCTGACAGCGTGTGTGCTGATTGGTTTTGCAAACTTTTTATAAACAGGAAATAATGAATAGCGAACAACATACTACAGCCAAAGTCTGGCTGATTACGGGAGCATCTCGCGGCATGGGACATGCCATTATGGAGGCGGCGCTCGCCGCCGGGCATTGCGTGGCGGCGGTCTCGCGCAGCGGAGAAATAACGACGCATATCGAAGACGGGGTAGTGCGGCTGCTTCCGTATGCGTTGGATGTGACGAATCCCGAACAGGCGGCGTTCGACCGGATGGCCGAAGCGGTCGTGAAGCGCTTCGGACGCATCGACGTATTGGTAAACAACGCCGGTCACGGACAATTCACCTACTTCGAGGAGTCGGACGAGCGGCAGATTCGTGACGTATTCGAGACCAATCTGTTCGGACTGATGCGCGTTACCCGTGCCGTTTTACCGGTCATGCGCAGACAACATGCCGGACACATCTTCAATGTTTCGTCCGCTGCGGGATATTCGGGTGTCGGACCATCCATTTACCACACGAGCAAATTCGCCGTTACGGGGTTCTCCGAGGCACTTGCGTTCGAGACGGAACAATTCGGCATCCGGGTTACGATCGTCGCTCCCGGCCTGTTCCGCACGGATTTCATGAATTTCAATTCCGCCTATCATCTTCCCGCACGACCCATTGCGGACTACGACGCATTCCGGGAGCGGATGAGCGGTTTCGTGAAATACATGAACGGTCGAGAGCCGGGCAATCCCGAAGTGTTGGGAAGACTGGTCGTGAAAGCGGCCGACAGTGAAAATCCGCCCCTGCATCTGCCCGTAGGTGCGGATGCCATCGAGACGCTCGAAACGCACCACGAGGCACAGCGAAAGGATGTCGAGGCATGGCGTGAGGTGTCCTGCGCCACCGCGTTCCCTCCCGAAGAGTCTGAAGTCGATACGCAGGCGTTTTTTCAATGAATCGAAGCATGAAGGGTGGAAAATCCGAAGGCATGAAAAGCAGGATACCCGATTTGCAAAACACAAACCGGAGTTGTCTGAAATTTAGTTGTCGAATCGGTTAATTATGAATAAGAAATCCCTTATCCGCACCATCTCGCAGGAACTCGACCTGCCCGTGTCGCAGGACAGAATCGCCAGGATTCTCGACAAAGGGCGGTTCCTGAAATCCAAAGACGGGACACGGTTCATTTCCGCTTCCAGTCTTTCATCGGCACTCTCCGCTGTCAGAAACAACAAAACAGCGGTCATTTGCGGAATAAAAAGAATCATCAAGGAACTGAAAATATAGAAGCGAGAAGATTATCCAATTTAGAACAATATTGGTGCATGAAATATCCGAACTATAAAAAAGCCGCTTGAACAGCAGATTCAAGCGGCTTTTTCTGTGTTTCAGGAAGCTGTCATCCTATTCCTGAACTCTTTCGGTGTACACCCTTCCTGACGTTTGAAGAAGCGGACAAAATGCTGCGGATGCTGGAATCCCAGCGATTCAGCAATCTGCTTGATTGTTCCTGCCGGGTCGAGCATCCGCTCTTTGGCAACGGCAATCATTTTCAGTTGGATATACTCCTGTGCTGTTTTCCCTGTTTCCGACTTTACCAAATCTCCGAAATAGTTGGGCGAAAGGCAAATCTTGTCGGCGAAATATTTCACGGTCGGGATTCCTTCCCTCGCCGCCGTATCCGAATAGAGGTAATCGTCCAGCAACCGCTCGAAACGCGCCAACGCATCGTGATTCATATCCTCGCGGGTGATGAACTGACGTTCGTAAAAGCGCATACAGTAGTTGAGCAGCACCTCGATGTTGGAAATAATCAGCGATTTGGAGAACTTGTCGATGGGATGCTGCAACTCACGGACAACCTTTTCCATATAATCTTGCAAGATGATACGCTCCTCTGTCGAAAGGTGCAAAGCCTCGTTGGAAGCATACGAGAAAAACGAATACTGCTTCATCTTCTGCCCCAGTGAAGTGCGATGCAGGAAATCGGGATGGAACAGCAATCCGATGGCTTCCGGTGCAGGGCCGTCTTCCAGCCGATGGATACCTACCGTCTGACCCGGAGCGAAACTCACGACCGTTTCGTCGTCGAAATCGTAGACCGTTTTTCCATAGTTGATAATGCAACCTGTCGCCTTTTTAAGGAACAACGCATAAAATCCCAGCGTCATCCGGTGCGTCGGTTGCGGCACGGAGCCGTCGAAATGCACGATGCCGACCAACGGGTGGCGTGTCTCGAACCCGAAAAAACGGTTATACTGCTCGATGGTGTCCGCTTTGATTATATCTTCCGTATTCATAATTCTATAAATGCTTTTCTATCATATCCTTATTTTCAGTACAAAGGAAATACATTTTCCCCGATAATAAAAGCGTCATAGAGCAAAACACGTAATTGGGGTACTTTTACCCGTAAGCCGGGTACTTTATTGATTATCATAACGAAACGTTTCTAACAAAACCCGTAATTGGGGTACTTCTGTCCGTAAGAAAGGTACCGGCGAGCTCGATACGAGCTCCTATTTTTGCATCGTATAAAATAACAGTTCAAAATCAAGCAAATATGAAACGGATAGTAATTACAACCATGACGGTGTTTGCCTTCTTCGCTTCGGCCGTCGCACAAAACCAGAACGAGCGTGTTCCAGCAAAGGGATTCGCCATGTTCTCCGCGGAGGACACCTTCCATCCTTACGAGTTTACCCGCCATGCTATCGGCGACAACGACATTCAGATTAAAATCCTGTACGCCGGTATCTGCCACAGCGACCTGCACGCCGCATGGGACGAACAGCAGGAACAGGGATTATACGCTTCTTATCCCATGATTCCGGGACATGAAATCGCCAGACGAGTGGCGAAAGTCGGCAAGAATGTCACGAAATTCAAGGTCGGCGATTTGGCAGGTGTCGGCTGCATGGTCAATGCCTGCGGTCACTGTTCCTCTTGCGAAATGCACAAGGAGCAGTTCTGCGAAAAAGGTACGACCTTTACCTACAATTCCAAAGACATCTACCACGACGGCGAAATGGCGATGGGCGGTTACTCGGACAATATTGTGGTAAGCGAGAACTTTGCTATCAAAATACCTGCAAACGCCGACCTGAAACGGGTCGCCCCGCTTCTGTGCGCAGGTGTGACCACGTGGTCACCCATCCATTTCAGCAACGTCAAGAAAGGCGACAAGGTGGCGGTTGCCGGTTACGGCGGACTGGGACACATGGCTGTTCAGTATCTGGTGGACTTGGGAGCCGATGTAACCGTGTTCGACCGCACGGAAGAGAAACGTGCCGATGCTGCCCGGATGGGTGCAACACGCTATGTGAATGTGAACAATCCTGAAGAGATGAAAGGACTTCGCAACACGTTCGATTTCATCATCAGCACCATCCCTGCCAACTACGAGCCGATACAATATGTCGCCATGCTGAAAATGGGCGGCGAAATGGCTATCGTTGGGCTTCCCGACAAATCGACGCTGAATATCGCAAACATGGCTTTTCTTTCCCGGCGCAAAGTGTACGGTTCGCTTATCGGCGGCATTAAGGAGACGCAGGAGATGCTCGACTATTCGGTAGCGCACGACATCTATCCCGAAGTGGAAATCATCGAGGCGAATGCATCCGAAATAGATAAGGCTTGGCGCAATGTAGCCGACGGAAAAGTGAAGTTCCGCTATGTAATAGACATGAGTACGATAAAATAAGGGGACGTAACGATGAACGAGATAATAGAAAGAATGCGGCGCAGCGAGCGGATTACGGAAACGGATGCCGACTTTCCCCGTTTGTGCGGGGAGATCGAGAACACGCGACGTCTCGTCGGAGAACTCAACACGGGCTACCATTCGCACGACGAGGTGCGGGCGCTGCTCGAACGCATCTGGGGGCAGCCGCTGGATGCCTCCGTGCGTATGTTCCCGCCGTTCTATACGGCTTTCGGCAAAACGACCCATGTGGGCAAAGAGGTGTTCATCAACTTCGGTTGCACCTTCCTCGACCAAGGCGGTATCACGATTGAAGACGGCGTATTTATCGGGCCGGGAGCCAAAATCCTCACAGAAGGTCATCCCGAAGAACCCGAACTCCGTCATACGTTGCATACCGAGCCGGTCGTTATTCGCCGCAAGGCGTGGATTGGCGCGGGAGCGATGATACTTCCGGGCGTTACAGTCGGCGAGAACGCCATCGTCGCCGCCGGAGCTGTCGTGACGAAAGACGTACCCGACAACGCTATTGTCGCCGGCGTACCGGCCAAAGTATTGAGAAACATAAAAACCGATTATCATGAATAAGAGTTTTACTGCGCTCCTTGCTATTGTGCTTCTGGCGGGAGCGGCCTGTCAAAGAACAAATAACGAAAAGGATATGAAAGAATTGAATTTAACCGCCGAGTGGGACAAGACATTCCCCAAAAGCGACAAAGTGAACCACAGCAAAGCAACATTCACCAACCGTTACGGCATCACGCTGGCGGCCGATATGTATGTGCCGAAAAATGTTGCCGGCAAGCTGCCCGCCATCGCCGTCTGCGGTCCTTTCGGGGCGGTCAAGGAACAGGCCGCCGGACTTTATGCCCAGACGATGGCCGAACGCGGATTTCTGACCGTCGCTTTCGCCCCCTCCTACACCGGCGAGAGCAGCGGCGAACCCCGCTATGTGGTGTCGCCCGACATCAATACCGAAGATTTCTCGGCTGCCGTCGATTTCCTTGCGACCAACGATAAGGTCGATTCCGAGCGGATCGGCATCATCGGTATCTGTGGCTGGGGAGGACTGGCTATCAATGCCGCAGCAGCCGACCCGCGCATCAAAGCAACCGTAGCTTCCACAATGTACGACATGAGCCGCGTGAATGCCAACGGCTATTTCGATGCCGATGACAGTGCCGAAGCACGCAATGCACTCCGCAAAAAACTCGCGGCACAACGCACGGAGGATTTCCGCAACGGATTTCCGAAGCCGGGCGGCGGCGTTCCCGACACCTTGCCTGCCGATGCCCCGCAGTTCTTCAAGGACTACCACGCCTACTACAAGACCCCGCGCGGCTATCACCCCCGCTCGCTCAACTCCAATCAGGGACGCAACGCGACGGAAGCCATCCCGTTCATCAATTTCCCATTGATGAGCCGTGCGGACGAAATCGAAAATGCCGTGCTGATCGTTCATGGCGAGAAGGCGCACTCGCACTATTTCGGTGAAGATGCGTTCAAGAGACTGAAAGGTGATAACAAGGAATTGATGATTATTCCCGGCGCAAGCCATACGGACCTTTACGATAATTTAGCCGTCATTCCGTTCGACAAAATGGAGGCATTCTTTCAAACCAATCTCAAATAATAGGACAATGAAAATGTGGTTATTATCTATGATATTACCGTGTATGCTATTGACAACAAATGCTTGCAGTCCGTCAGATGAACCGATAAAGACTGAAGAACCGACGCCCGTTCCTGACCCAGAACTGGAACCGAATCCAGCCCCAACTCCGTCGGATGTCCGTGCTTTGGTGGTCTATTTCTCCTGCACGAACACGACAAAGGGCATTGCCGACCGGATTGTCGAGGCGATCGGTGCAGCGACCTGGCGCATCGAGCCCGAAACGGCTTACACGTCCGAGGATTTGAACTACAATAATTCGTCCTCCCGTGCCAACCGCGAGCAGAACGACCCGTCGGCACGCCCCGTCATCAAGGGCAAATGCGAGAATCTTGCCGATTACGATGTAGTATTTCTCGGTTATCCAATCTGGTGGGGCAAGGCTCCGAAAGTCATTTTCACCTTCCTCGAAAGCCACGACCTTACAGGCGAGACTGTCATTCCGTTTTGCACCTCGCACTCCAGCGGCATCGGGGCGAGCGACACCGATCTGCATCGTCTGGCTGCCGGAACAGAATGGAAACAGGGGCGGCGGTTCAGTGGAAACGAATCGAAAGAAACAATCGAAAAATGGATTAAAAGTATGGATTTGAATTTCAACGACAATACGAATACGGGCATATTCGACCTCTCGAAAGGTACAAACGGCAATGCCCCGACAATAAAGTTAAGTAGCGGCTACGACATGCCGATAGTCGGACTGGGAACTTATAGCCTGCACGGGGCAACCTGTATCAATTCTGTGAAATCAGCGATAGCCTCAGGATTCCGCAAATTCGATACGGCATCCGTTTATGGCAACGAAGAGGAGGTGGGACAAGGCATCCGAGAATCGGGTATGCCGCGCGAAGAGATTTTCGTGGCGACCAAGCTCTATCCTAACCAATATTCCAATCCCGAAGCGGCTATCGAGGAATGTTTGCGAAAACTCGACATCGGGTATATCGACCTCATGCTGCTGCATCATCCCGGCACGGACGACGTGAAAGCATACAAAGCGATGGAAAAACAGGTGGCAGCAGGCAAAATCCGCTCAATCGGTGTGTCATGTTACTATGTCAAAGAGATTGACGAATTTCTGCCTAAAGTGAACATCAGGCCGGTATTGGTTCAAAATGAGGTTCACCCGTATTATCAGGACACGGAGGTAGTAGAACACCTCCATGACCTCGGCATCGTCGTCGAAGCATGGTATCCCCTCGGCGGGCGCGGACATCAAAAGGAGCTGTTGAGCGACCCGGTGCTGTCCGAAATCGCAGCCAGACACAACAAGTCGGTAGCGCAGGTCATCCTCCGATGGGACTTGCAGCGGGGCGTGGTCGTCATTCCCGGTTCGAGCAATCCCGACCATATCAAGGAGAATATCTCGATTTTCGACTTTTCGCTGACCGATGATGAAATGGCACAAATAGCCGCGCTCAATAGAAACGAGAAGCACGACTGGTATTAAAATAAAATCCCATGAAGAAAGTAAAGATAACCGTATTGCGCTCCACTTTCAACGAAGATTTTGCCCGCGACTATGGAATGCCGGGACTCCAACCATGCTCCATAATGAAAGAAGGACAGGTGTTCTATGCCGGATTGGGCAAGCCCGAAGGGTTCTGCGACGGTGCGTGGCGCACCATTCATCCATACGTGTTTGCTCTTGCCAATGGTGCGAAGCATTTCTATTTCAATGATTGGGTACGTCTGCCGGGTGTTGCAATTACATGCTGCAACGACGGTCTGCGTCCCGTCTTTTTCAAATTGGAAGCAACCGACGAGGAGGTTGAATCCCCCTTTATATCAAAATAAACGAAAAAGTATAAGACAATGAAAACAAATCTCAGTTATGACCAGTACATTCCTACCCGTATCCTTTTCGGGTCAGGACAGTTGAATAACCTTCACGCTCAGCCTATGCCGGGCAAACGGGCGTTGATCGTCATCTCCAACGGCAAGTCCACCCGCGACAACGGCTATCTCGCCCGTACCGAAGAACAACTGCATCGGGCAGGCGTGGAAACCGAAGTATTCGACGGCATCATGCCCAATCCGACGGTCGCCAACTCCGTAGCGGGAGCGAATGCCGCACGTGCGTACAATGCCGATTTTCTCGTGGCATTGGGCGGCGGCAGCGTTATGGACTGCTCGAAAGCCATTGCGTTGCTGGCAACCAACGAGGGCGATTTATGGGATTATGTAGCTATAGGCTCCGGCAAGGGACAACCGATACAAAACCGCCTGTTGCCCATCATCGCCATTACGACCACCGCCGGCACGGGATCGGAAACGGACGGCTGCGGCGTCATTACCAAAGAGGAAACCAATGAAAAGGCATTTATCATGCACCCGTCGCTTTTTCCCGCCCTCGCCATCGTCGATCCGGAGTTGATGCTTTCCGTGCCGCCTCGATTTACGGCCTTTCAGGGTTTCGATGCCCTGTTCCACAGCGTGGAGGGATTCATCGCAGCCAGTGCCAATCTCGCCAGCGATATGAACGCACACGAGGCAATCCGCAACCTCGCCCAATACCTGCCGCGTGCCGTGAAGGACGGTTCCGATTTGGAAGCCCGTACCCGTGTTGCATTCGCCAACACCCTGTCTGGAGCCGTAATGACGCTCACGCTGTTGACCAGCGAACACGGGCTGGAACACGCGCTTTCCGCCTATCATCCCAATCTGCCGCACGGAGCCGGATTGATTATGATCAGCAAGGCATATTTCAGCTATTTCGTCCGCAATCACGGCTGCGACGAGCGTTTCGTCGAATTGGCTCAGTTACTCGGTATGCCCGATGCAACACAGCCCGAAGATTTCATTACGGCACTCGTCCGCTTGCAGGAAGCCTGCGGGGTGGCGGACCTGAAAATGTCCGACTATGGTATCACGCCCGATGAGTTCGAGACTTTTATGCGTAATACGCGCGATGTAATGGGCATCATGTTCACGGGTGACAGGGTGCAGATGTCGGACGAAGACATAGTACGGATATTCGCTGAATCCTATAAATAACCGGCAATGAGTGATGAAAAGAGTATGACCCGCCGTGAAGCACTCAAAAAGATGGGTGTAGTAGCGGCAGGGATAGGACTGGGCATCGGCGGCGTAAATGCCGCCGATGTGCTGGGACTATCCGAAAAAGAAGAAAAGCATAGAAAGATGAAAGTATTGGCAATCAATGGCAGTTCACGCAAGGACGGCAATACGGCGGATATGCTGAATCTTGTATTGGGCGAGCTGGAAAAAGAGGGATACGAAACGGAACACATACAGTTGGCAGGCAACACCATCAATCCATGCAAAGCCTGTTTCGCCTGTGCAGGAAAGAAGAATTGCGTGTTCGGTGATGATATTTTTCAGGAACTCTACCGGAAAATGACCGAGGCCGATGCCATTATCCTCGGTTCTTCAACCTACTCGGCTGATGTTTCATCCACGCTGAAAGCGGTTATCGAGCGTGCCAGCGTAGTGAGCGACACCAATCCGGGAATGTTCCGGCACAAAGTAGGCGGTGCGGTTGCCGTTGCCAGGCGTGCCGGAGCCATGAACACCATCGACACGATCAACCATTTCTTTCTCAACAAGGAGATGTTCGTCGCGGGTTCAACCTATTGGAACATCGCCTATGGGCGTCTGCCTGGCGAAGCCATGAAAGACGAGGAAGGCGTCGCCAATATGAAGAACCTCGGACAGAATATCGCGTGGATTCTAAACAAAATAAAATAGATGCATCTGCCAAAAATATAAACAAGTAAAATGACATGAAAGAACAAAGTAAAAAGTCTTCTCTTTTTTTGAAGAGAAGCAACACCGAACCCACTTCACTACCGAGCAGGATGTAGCAGAGGAATTGTTTGAATTACTTTCCGAAGCGAGAGAACTCTATCTTCAGGATGTGATTGTGGATGGCAAGCGGTATAGTCGCTATGTGGATGACTTCATAAACAGTCACCGGTACATCAACTGCAACAGTGCAATTTGCCGGAACTGCCACGAGATGAACATCCACATCGTCAAGGGACTGCTGACCGAATGCACCCACCTTGTCCAGCCTCTTTTTGCAGCATCCGACTTCTCCTTTGAGAAATGTATGGAGTTGCAAAGGAGGTATGACCGCTCGGAACCGTTGCCGGTATCTACCAAGCATCATACCGATGGCTTTATAAAAGCTCCGCTGCTTTCTTTCGACTGCAACTTCACCCAAGAACAGATGACAGGTATTGTGTCTTGTGCCAATACTTATCATCTGTTTTGCGTTTCAGAAGTTTGCACCGAGGATATGGAAGCTCTCTTTTCCTGCAAGAAGGGCTTTCATATCCGGGTGAATAATCTTCGTCATGTAGTTATCCTTTTTGATGCGCTACTCGAAAACTCCTTCATTCAATCCCGTTGGCAGTCTGTCCTCGACAAAGGGCGGTTCCTGCAATCCAAAGATGGCGCACGATTCATTACTGCTTCCAATCTTTCATCGGCACTTTCTGCCGTCAGAAACAACAAAACATCGGTCATCTGCGGAATAAAAAGAATCATCAAGGAATTGGTATTATAAAGCGATAATCTCCCGCAAAATGGAAAAAGCACTGTGTTTGGTCAAACCATACATAGTGCTTTTCCATGCCTTATGAAACTAATTAGATTGGAATATTTGGCTGTGAAAAAGCAAGAAAGAGGAAAGGACGGTTTGAATATCCGTTTCAAGAATTGAAAAGGTCGTCCATCTTGACTTCGCTATGAACGATACTCTTATGCTTGCCATTCACCATGCCGTATGTCGTAACGAATGTAATTACAAGTGCTTTCTTATTCTTTGTCGCCAAGCATAACAGTCCGGTACGTTCTCTGAGTTTCGACTCATAACTGTCGGTGATGCCGTACAGGTCAGTACTGAATTTCATTTCGCACAAGTGGATTATGCGGTCGGCACGTTCGATAATCAAGTCGATTTGAAACCCCGGAATCCCGTTTTCGGAATCGGTCTTGCTTCTCCATGTGGAAACAGATGTTCCTACTCCTGCAATTCTCAATGCGATTTTAATCTGTTTGTGGTGACTCAAACAGACCAGCTCAAAACTAAGTCCCATCCACGATAGAACACTGCGTGAGTCGATATTATTGCTCCACCATCTTTCGTCTTTCGTATTGTTGGGTTCTATGAACTTGTAATAAAATAGTGTGAAAAAGTCTGTCAATCTGAACAAACAGTTACGGGTCTTGTTGCCATACTGCGATTGCCGCGTAATAAAATCGCAGCGTTAGAGATTTTTCAAGATTTACACTCATTTCATGTACATTGTCGTTCAGGCTGGCAAGTTCTTTTATATTCAAACTGAGTAGCCGATTTTCTTCCTCTATATATTCATTCTTGGGATTGGATTTTATGGATTCCGCTTCATTCATTTCTGCGGAAGAATCAAATTCCTTTTTCATGCGCTTATCGTTTTAATCCGTTTTTCAGTTTCTTTCCCAATAAGCGACTGGCAGCACGGGCGCATCTGCGAGCCCATTGCAAATCGTCTTCGTCTTTATCTCTCCACGGTAAATCGCTTTGGGGACCTCCACCACCGCCTCCGGTTGCAACATTTGGCGTTTCAAGTAGTCCGACAAAAATAGCTACTGCCATATCGGTAAGTTCCTGACTGTTGGCGACAATTCTGTAATCAAATTCGTCATTGAAACAGTTAAGCACTCTTTCTGGAATATAGAAATGATGTTCCTGATTTTCATGATTAAGCGTATAAGAAACCATTCCCGGACGGTAAGTATTATATTGGGTATAATTAGCATACACCGATGGTTTAGGTGTTTGCTCTGTTTTAGTTTCCTTAGGCTTATTGCTAAAAGTGTCAACTCTTGACTGATAATGCAATTTCGCCCATGTTTTAGGAAGTTTCGAAATCATCAGGTTACGGGCTACTCCCAATTCAGAAGCCTTGTATTTGGTGTTCCCATTCACAAGTGCATAACCTCGGAGAATACCGTTTCCGTCTTTTCTTTCATGTACCGTATAACCTTTCTGTATAAGGGAATCTTTATACTCTTCCCATGACCATGATTGCATTGATTTCAGTGCATTCATGCAGTCACGATTCACTTGGTGAATATTGGAATTTCTGACTTGTGCTGCCGTTGTCCAACCTCGTTTTTTTGCCACTCGCTCGGCTGCACGTTGCGCACGAAGATGAATGTTATGATCGTTGTTGATATTGCCGTCTTCATCTATACGGCAAACCGCAGCATGAAGATGTGGAACACCGCCTTCGGATTCTGTATGTAGCCAAACCGTATATTTGCTGTTAGCCAAATGGGTCAGACAAGAGCGGACTTTTCCATCCTTGCCGATAATCACTTGTTTGTCAAACTCCGCAACGAAATCCTGCCAGAGTTGTTGCCAGTCTTCTGTGTCAAAGAACCGGGTATGTTCAGCGGATGGACTTAGCTCAATTCTGATGACTGAGTTCTTTATCGGCCGGAAGCGTGATAAGGTCAGTTGCATGGAGTTCCATATACCCATAGCGTCCGGTTGCGATGGCAGCAGATTGTCCAATATCCGATGGATTTTTTCCGGGTGCTTTTTGTGCTGTGATTCGCCGGTAATGTAACGGATGGCGTTTATGCCGTGCGATATTGCTTTCGCTTTTGCAATCATATTTCTTCTGATTTATCGTTGGACGGAATCTTATTCTGTTCTTTTACGGTATTCAGAAATTGGCAGACGCTTTCGGCTACATTGCCAAGTTCTTTGAGCCAACCGACCATGAACGGAATCTGATTGAACATTGCCATGCGTTGCTTTGTGGACATTCCGTGAAGTGCAGAGGTGTATTTTACAAGGTCAGACCGGCAATCGTCCAGATTCTGCAACAGTGCCGCTTCCTCTTTCGTAAGCCTTGCTTTGGGGTGATAATTGTATGCACGGGCAAGCAAGTAATCGCTTACCGTCATACCGCATTGCACAGCCTGTGATTTTATATACTCCTTTTGACTAGGAGTGACTTTCGCTCCGATAAAGACGCTTCTTGTCTCACTGGTGGTTGTCGATGAATTTTCAATATTTTCTTTCATGCGAATTATTTTTATAATAGTGAATAGGTGCGAGCTTGCGAGTACCGCACCGGCGAAGTATCAGAGCAGGCAAGAGCGCCAATGTACAACCGCAACGCAGTGAGGTTATACCTTGGCATATCTCGCAACAGTTACCTGTTGATGCTTCTTGACACGTCATATAGGATGCGTATAGTGAACTGGCACTCAGATAGGAAACATAGGATGATATGAGCCTTTAAAAGAGGGGAGAATATGAATATCTCACATGATGTTTTCCTGCCGACTTTGCTTTATTCTTATATATACGCCCCGACAATAAAGTAAAGTTTAACTCAATAATGGTATTCTGGATTGAAGGCATAATCTTTCCCTTCTTTTATAACCATTTGTTTGTCGCTTAGCAATGTTGCGACCTTTACCGCCTTGTTATAACCGAGTTTTATACCCTGTAATCCGTAACCCTCTTTCAAGCGTTCTATATAATCATCGTAATTGCTGATGTTGCCATTGGCAAAAACGGCATCCAATGCTGGACGATGTACATTCTTTGGAATCTCCTTGTCCGGATCGAACGGTCCTTTGGTTGGTCGTCCGGTCTTCTTCTCTTTGGGCAGATAGAACTCTACCGGTTCGGGCATGGCTTCCTCGTTTATGCGGAAAGCGAAAGGTTCAAACTCGCGGTCACGGATATGGACGGCTTCGACCACGCTTACAGTCTTGTCCTCTTTGTCCACTTCGACCTGCATGATGGTTTCCGCTTTGTTGTTGAGTTCCGTGCCGATGTGACCACGGGCATGTTCATCATTCTTGTTCTGATGCAAGACAGTATGGATATGGATTTGCCTGTCATCCGTCCACTGCATGAATTTGGAGATGATGTCGGTGGATTCACTGGAGGAATTGATGTCGTATAGGAAATCACGAATGCCATCTATGATGACCAAGCCCAAATCCGGTATTGTGCCAATGGCCTGTTCAACTATCGCTAGACGTAGTTTAGGGGAAAACTTGCGCAGAGTCAGCATAATCAGATTATCCGGATTCTTGTATTCCGGCAAGTCGGCCAAACGTAAGATGCGCTTCAATACCAACTGGCAATGATACCGCCCTTGCTCTGTGTCTATGTATAGAATCTTCCGCTTGTTTTCGGGAAATGTCGACCGATAATGAAGCACGGTGCTGCCACTCAATGCCGATGCGACAATGGCTGAAACGTTGAAAGTTTTCTTGCTTTTGGCTTTCCCGATGGAAGCACTGAAGTTTCCCAATGTTCCGATAACAGTATCGTCCACCATCAGAACCACCGGGGAGTGTTCGTATGTACTCGTTACGCTTATTGTTGACTCCGCTATATAAGCGGCCAATTCTTCCGGAGAAAGAATAATAGTGTCCGTCTTTTCCATCGCTACCAGTTTTTAGAGTTCGGTTTACGGCGATGGGAGGCGAGCAAGGACTCATTCTCGTCCTCGAAACTTTGCGGAACCGGATTCTTCCGGGAAGATTCCAGCCATCTATCCAGTTCGTCACGATAGATGTAGAGATGCTTTCCTTGTTTTATAACCGGAATATCGTCCTTCTTGACCTTGTAATAAAAGGTCGACAACGGCATTTTAAGATAGTTGCAAGCCTCCTGTACGGTCATGGGGATGTGCGTGTTCTCTTTGGTTTCGTACTGCTTGGAAAGTTTCTCCGTAAGCAGGCTTTCCATACTTGCGATTCTGTCGCATAGTTCGCCTACCACAGTCGGCAGGTCGTTGAATGTCAGTTGGTCTTTTTCCATATTATGACTGTTTTAATCGTTTAACATGCTGCGAACCAACTCAATGAAACCTTGCAGAACAATACAGACCGGATTAATTATTTCGTCTGCATACTTTTTTTATTGCGAGTCATCATTATCTACATCTAAATGGAAGCGATAGTCGCCTTTATCTGGTACATCAATGGGAATCTGGCTTGGAACATTATCCCGTAAATTGAGTCTGAGATATTCAAGGGTCGCGTTTACGAGTTCGTATGGAAATGATTTCTTGATAAAAACGGCTCTTTTCGCTAAGGGCACTCCCAAGCGTTCACCGACATTCCATGCCAAATGGCGAAGCCCAGGCGACCTCAGCGGATTGTCTATATTGGAACGAATCGGTTTATATGATTCAGGTTGATCGTAAGCCATATACTCTATATTGAAAATAAGGGTGGCAATATCCTCTTTGGAGAGATAGGGGGCAGTCTTGACGGTTACATATTCCCGAATCGCATCCATAATTTCCACTTGCCTTTCAATCTCTTTCTTTTTTAGTTCCACCAATATGGAATCATATTTATTCAAATGAGAATCTTGTGGACAATCAGAGTTTACTGTATTTGGATTCGACAGTTGGGACGGAAAAGACTCCTGTTCAGGCAAATCCATCGGTTGCTCGATGGTCAGTATTTCAGTGGCATCTATAGATTCTATGGCGTTCTCTGATTCTACAATAGGGGTAGATGGCTCGCCCAAAGAGAAGTTGATAGGATTTTTTGTCAGCCATTTATAGAAAAAATTGTGCAGGAGCCCGCACAATATGATAGCTATTACCAGTCCAAGGATGACAGGAGTCGTTATGCGCATGATATTGATGTCATGGCAAAGGAAAAGATAAGTATCTATGGCCGCATAAATGATAACGGACAGTGCGAGGATAAAACTTATCTTTTTAGTCTGAATTTGTTTTTTATTCGTCATGGTCTGCAAGTATTTGGAATCGTTTTGCGCTAAAGATATAATCGATGTTCCAGATAGTTGCAATAAAAAGACTGATAGTTACCACGTATCATGCTAAATATCACGGTCAGAGTATGATTTTTTACATAAAATCATACTCTGACCGCAGAAATCGAGGACGAAACGGCTGTCAGTCTTTCCTTGTCAAAGTAATCTTTTTGCTGGCTTCACGTTTGTTGGCATCCACGACTTTGATATACCTTTGCGTGGTGGTGATACTCTTGTGCGCCATGATGCTCTGTATGGTGCGGATGTCCGTCCCGGCAGCAGCTTGCAGCGTGGCGAATGTTCTCCGGTACGAGTGGAATGTGATGTTCTTGGTAATTCCGGCAGAACGAATCCACTCTTTCATCGGAATTTGCGTCCAACTGCGCATCAATCTCTTGAATACCAAACCTTTCTTTTCAGAATTATAGCCAATCAACCCCAAAGCTTCTTCACTGATGGGAATGATGTCTTCCGCCTTGTTCTTTTGCGTAATGATGTGTACGCATTTCCCTCCGGCAGAATAGTCCACGATGTCTTCCCAACATAGCGAGAGAATGTCACTGATGCGCAAGCTGGTCATACAGGAAAACAGCGATGCCGTTTTCAGAATAGGCTTCTTACAAGGTGTCTCGGCCAATTTGTACAGTTCCTCAACAGACAGGGCCTCTTTCATTACATCTTCTGTCTCTATCTTTTCCAAGAAGTCATTGACATTGGTCTTTATCATCCCATTACGGTAGAGTATTTTCAGGAAACCTCTGAAAGTAGACCAATATCCTGATGCGGAGTTCCGTGTGATACGTCCGTTACGCCTTAGCTTCTTGGCACTCAGCAGATATTCCCGAAACTTGTTACAGAGGTCGATGTCAATCTCTTCAAAGGTGCATTTGCCATGTACGAAGTTATTGAAATGCAGATAGACAAACTCCCATTTCTGGTCATGCTTACGGAGCTGCTTGCGATAATACTCCAGAAAGTCTGCCTTGAGTTTGTACTTGTCAAAGAAGTCATACCGTTCATTGACTACCGACTCGAACCTGCGGCAACGGATGGCTTCGGCTTTCTCGGTCATTACCTCGTTGAAATTCTGTTCACGTTTGTTCCTCGGATTGGCATAGATATAAATACCAAGCGATTCATGACGGATAACTTTC
>ENA-ORRA01000498-ORRA01000498.1-human-gut-metagenome-genome-assembly--contig:-NODE-498-length-36554-cov-2.765473_pt1 | contig 36554 bp, 36 predicted proteins | sample MGYA00242169_ERZ509122 | MGnify/ENA primary metagenome ERZ509122 (study PRJEB26280, sample SAMEA2338650) | human gut metagenome | biome: human gut; feature: human-associated habitat; material: faeces...
GGTGCTGCGCGAGCTGGCCCCGTCCCTGCCCTTTGACTTTGTCTGCCGCCAGATGGAACCGGACGGGCATTTCCCCAACGGCGTGCCCAATCCCCTTTTGCCGGAAAAACGCCAGGCCACGGCCGAAGCGGTACGCCGGGCCGGTGCGGACCTGGGCATTGCCTGGGACGGGGATTTCGACCGCTGCTTCTTTTACGACAGCGAGGGCCGCTTCATTGAGGGCTATTATCTGATCGGCCTGCTGGCCGGGGAACTGCTGCGGCGCTTTCCGGGCGGCAAGGTCATCCATGACACGCGGGTCTACTGGAACACGCGCGAAATGGTTCTGGCCGCCGGAGGCACGCCGATCATGGGCAAGACCGGCCACGCCTTCATGAAGGAACGCATGCGCGCCGAAGGCGTTGTATATGGCGGTGAAATGAGCGCCCACCATTACTTCCGCGATTTTGCCTATTGTGATTCTGGCATGTTGCCCTGGCTGCTGGTGGCCTCGTTGGTACACTGCAGCGGCAAGCAGCTGGCTGAGCTGGTGGCCGAGCGCATGGCGGCCTATCCGTGCAGCGGCGAAATCAACCGCCGCTTGCAGGACGCCCCCGCCTTTATGAAACTGGTGCGCGGCAGGTATGCGCCCGCGGCCCTGTACGAGGACAGCCTGGACGGGGTGAACCTGGAATTTGCCCAGTGCCGTTTTAACCTGCGCATGTCCAATACCGAACCATTGTTGCGGCTCAATGTGGAAAGCAGGGCAGACCGTGCCCTACTGGAAGACAAGACGGCTGAAATCTTGTAACTGCTGGAAGAAATGGGTGGAGCAGTGCCAGCCTGACGCCCGCAGATGACTGCCTGTCTTTTGATGTCTGTGCGGCAAGGTCGCGGAGTGCTTGTTTACGGGCGGCGTATGGCGTAACATTTATCACCTAGCTTGTTCGTCCTGCTTACATGCGCCTGATCGATGTTCCAACATGGACGCAATGGTGAGGAAATTCATGCACAATATTGCCCTTGTAATTCTGTGCGGCGTAGCGGCACACGGTTGTGGCCGCTCTCGCGCGAGACATACCCAAGCAGTTTGTGGGCCTGGGCGGCGGAAGGACGTTGTTCAAGGATACTGTGTTGCGGGCACAGCACACGCCTGACAGCATAGAGCCTGTTATTGTCTGCAACGAGGCGCACCGTTTTTATGTGACAGCTGAGTTGTGTGAATGCGGCATGTACGGCAAGATTTTGCAGGAGCCAGTACCGCGTAATACGGTTCCGACCATTGTGCTGGCGGCATTTGCCTTGCAGGAGGGCGGCGCTGACCCGCTCATGCTGGTGCTGCCTTCTGACCATGCCATTGGCGACGAATCTGCGTTTTTTGAGGGCGTAAAGCAGGCTGTGGCCCTAGTTGAGCAGGGGTATATTGTCACCTTTGGCATTGAGTCCACTGGGCCCGGAAACCGGCTTTAGCTACATGGAGCAGGGCGAGGCGCTGGGGGCTGATGGCTACCGCGTTGCCTGTTTTGTGGAAAAGCCCGCTGCGGAAGCCGCCGCCTCCATGTTGGCCAAGGTCTGAATGAGCTGGAGCGTTTTGCTCCGCAAGTTTACGCTGTCTGCAAAGCCGTCTGGAGCGATCGCAAGGATGATAAGGCATTTTCGTACCCTGACAGCGAGACCTTTCTTTCCTCCCCTTCGGATTCCATAGATTCTGCCGTTATGGAACATACGGATCTGGCGGCAGTTGTACCTCTGGGCGTGAGCTGGAGCGACCTTGGCTCGTGGGAGGCCTTTTATCAGATCGGACAGAGCGACGACTGCGGCAATGTGTGTTCTGGGGACGTGATGACCGAGGGAACGGAAGACTGCTACTTTAAAGCCAATCCAGGCTGTTGACATCCATTGGCGTGAGCGGTCTTGTGGTGGCAGAAACACAGGACGCAGTGCTGGTTGCGCCGTGTGATCAGGTGCAGGACGCTAAAAAGATCGTGGGGCGCTTGCAACGCGACAAAAGGCCTGAGTGCCGCCAGCATTCGCTTGTGTACCGCCCCTGGGGCAGCTATGAAACCCTGGTTATGGACGGGCGCTTTCAGGTAAAGCGTATCATCGTCAACCCTGGGGCAGAGCTTTCGTTACAGATGCACCACCACCGCGCAGAGCACTGAGGTGTGGTGAGCGGCACGGTAGAGGTAACCAACGGTGAAGTTGTGCGGCTGTTTACAGAAATCAGTCCACCTATATCCCCGTGGACACAATGCACCGGCTCAAAAATCCCGGTGTTATTCCACTGGTTCTTATTGAGATACCGTCTGGGGCTTATCTGGGCGAGGAGGACATTGTGCGTTTTGCCGATGTTTACGGGCGGGAAGGTTAGCACTACATCGGGTGCTCTGTCAGTTCGGCTGATGGTTCGTGTAGTGGACAATGGTTGGCTTGTCGGGTATTTTCCCTACTTCTTTGCGGGTAACATGGGATGTCTATCCTCGTAGTTTCACTATTTAAACGACAAATATATATTATGAAAAAAGCGCTTATAACCGGTATAACAGGGCAGGACGGGGCTTATCTCGCAGAATTTCTATTGCGTAAGGGCTATGAGGTGCACGGCATCAAACGGCGTGCCTCGCTGTTCAACACTGACCGCATCGACCACCTGTACGAAGACCCGCACGCCAACGGGCGGCATTTTATCCTGCATTACGGCGATCTGAGCGATTCCAGCAATCTGGTGCGCATCATGCAGGAAGTGAAGCCCGACGAAGTGTACAACCTGGCCGCGCAAAGCCATGTGCAGGTTTCGTTTGAATCGCCGGAATACACGGCAGATGTGGACGCCCTGGGAACCCTGCGCCTGCTTGAAGCTATTCGTATTGCCGGACTTGCCCAGACCACCCGCTTTTATCAGGCGTCTACCTCAGAACTTTTTGGTCTGGTGCAGGAAGTGCCGCAGACGGAAAAAACGCCGTTCTACCCGCGTTCTCCCTATGCCTGCGCCAAGCTCTATGCCTACTGGATTACGGTCAACTACCGCGAAGCCTACGGCATGTATGCCTGCAACGGTATTCTGTTCAACCACGAATCGCCCATCCGTGGTGAAACCTTTGTGACGCGCAAAATTACCCGTGCTATGTCTCGTATGTTGCTTGGCCTTCAGGATTGTCTGCATCTTGGCAACATGGATGCCAAGCGCGACTGGGGGCATGCCCAAGATTACGTTGAAATGCAGTGGCTTATGTTGCAGCAAGAGCAGGCAGATGATTTTGTTATTGCCACTGGCCGCCAGTTTTCTGTGCGCGATTTTGTCAATGCGGCAGCCGCAGAGCTGGGCGTTAGCTTGAGCTGGCAGGGCACGGGCGTGGACGAAACCGGCACAGTTGCCACTGTGGACGTGAACAGGTTACAGCAGGTTGCGGGCAACCGTCATGGGCTGGAATGCCATCTTAAGCCCGGCGATGTCATTGTGCGTGTTGATCCGCGTTACTTCCGTCCCACCGAAGTGGAAACTCTCTTGGGGCATCCGGCCAAGGCCAAAGAAAAGCTGGGTTGGGAACCGAAGACGTCTTTTGAAGACATGGTTGCCGAAATGGCGTGCGAAGATTTTGCCTTAAGCATGCGCGATGCCGTGTGCAAGGTGGCAGGCTTTAAAACTTTCAGCCACAACGAGTAGGGCATGCGCAAGGACTCTCTGGTTTATGTGGCGGGCCACAGGGGGCTTGTGGGCAGCGCCCTGTGCCGTGCCCTGACGAGTTCTGGCTATGAGCGGCTGCTCACGCGCACCCACGCAGAACTTGATTTGTGCGATCAGGCCGGGGTGCGGGCTTTTTTTGCCCAGCATCGGCCTGATGTGGTGATTCTGGCCGCCGCCAAGGTGGGGGGTATTCACGCCAATGCCACCTATCCTGCAGAGTTCATCTACCAGAACCTTCAGATTCAGAATAACGTCATCGACAGCGCCTACCGTAACAGCTGCAAAAAACTGCTGTTTCTTGGCTCGTCGTGCATCTATCCCAAGATGTGCCCCCAACCCATCAAAGAAGAATACCTGCTCACCGGGTCGCTGGAGCCAACCAACGATGCCTACGCGCTGGCAAAAATTTCTGGTATCAAAATGTGCCATGCCTACCGCCAGCAGTATGGGTTTGACGCCATCAGCGCCATGCCTACCAATTTGTACGGCCCCGCTGACAACTATCATCCGGAAAACAGCCATGTGATTCCTGCCCTTATTCGCCGCTTTCATGAAGCAAAGGCGTCTGGCGCAAAAACAGTTACCATCTGGGGTACTGGCAATGCCCTGCGCGAGTTTTTGTATGTGGATGATATGGCGGATGCCTGCGTGTTTCTGCTCGAGAACTATTCTGATTTTGAGCATGTGAACGTGGGGAGCGGTGTGGAGCACACCATTATGGGTACTGCCCGCATTGTGGCCCGCGTGGTGGGTTTTGAGGGTGAGATTGTCACAGACACCACAAAGCCGGACGGAACTCCGCGCAAGCTTATGGATTCTAGCAAGCTGTTTGGCATGGGCTGGAAGACTCGTGTACGTCTTGAGGAAGGCTTGCGAGAAGCTTATGCAGATTTTTTGCAGCGTCAACCTTAATGCCGTAGCCTGTTTTCAAGGGTTATTGCCCAACAGAATTGGATCGTTACGTCCGTGTGGACAGCGTGTCGCCAGCGAAGCGTTTGAATTTCGTGCAAGCAGCCCTCAGTGGCTTGCAGTAGATACACGGCGAAGGCTTTGAGGTGAGAATTTCACGCATCATGTGACCATCGCTTGCAAATATTTTGTGTAAGGAATTATATGCGGATAGCCATATTATACATATGTACAGGTAACTATACGGTTTTTTGGCCAGAATTTTATGCTTCTTGCGAAGAATTTTTTTTCTGTGGCCACGATAAATCGTACTTTGTCTTTACAGATGGAAGTATTGAATCTGCTGAGGATGAAAAGATACGCCGCATCGAGCAGCAACGCATGGGCTGGCCCCACGATACTTTGCAGCGGTTTGCCATGTTTGAGCGCCATGAAAAAGAACTTGAAAATTTTGATCTCATCTTTTTCTGCAATGCCAATGTGGAATTTATGCGTCCTGTGGGTGAAGAAATCCTACCTACTGATCATGCTGCGATCATTGTTGCGCAGCATCCGGGCTATGTTGATGGCAATTCGCAAAAGTTTCAGTTTGAGCACAACCCTCGCTCTCGCGCCCATATAAAGCCTGGTCAGGGTAAGAATTATGTCTGTGGCGGATTTAATGGTGGCTATGCTGTGGCATATCTGCAGATGATTCATACACTGAGCAAGAATATTCAGTTAGACCTTGAGGAAGGCATCATTGCGCATTGGCATGATGAATCACATCTCAACAGATACATATTAGAGAACCCCTACCATCTACTCCCTGTAAGCTATTGCCATCCACAGTACGAAAGCTTTGCAGAAGGCGAAGTTGTGCGCATTAGAGAAAAAATTTGTTATGGGGGGGCCGCCTTGCTTCGTAAGGAGGCCGCGCCTCTGCTGACGCGTATTCGTGACCGGGTACGCTATCTGTTAGCCCGATGGGGCATGCTGACACATGTGCGCCGACTGCGTAAATTTTTACGGACAGGGAAATGAATCCTGCCATCTCTGTTGTTCTTCCTGTATTCAATGCAGTCGCCTATGTGGAGGCGGCTGTTCAGTCTGTTTTAGAACAAACATTTGAAAATTTTGAACTTATTCTTATTGATGACGGTTCCACAGATGCTTCTGGAGATATTCTGCGTAAATTGGCCGCCAGGGATACCCGCGTCCGTTTGATCCAACGTGAAAATAGGGGGCTTATTGCTACGTTGAATGAAGGGGTGGCAATGGCCCGTGCACCATTTGTCGCCCGCATGGACGCAGATGATATTTCATTGCCTTGTCGACTGGCTTTGCAATTTGAGCGCATGTGTGCAGACCCTAGTCTGGTGGTTTTGGGGGGCGCAATACGCTACCTGGATGCTGCTGGGCGCTTGGGGCGTACAGTGGTGTACCCCACTGGGGAAAAAATTGAGACCGCGATTTTGTGGGGTGCGCCAGTTGCACACCCCGCCACGATGTTTCGTACGGAGGCAGGGAGACGTGTTGGCGGATATTCGCATCTGTTTGCGCACGCCGAAGACTACGCCCTGTGGCTGCAATTACGAAACAGCGGTAAAGTTGATAATCTGCCGCAAACAGTACTGCATTATCGGGTTCACGGGCAAAGCACGTCGCATATGCACGCATTGAGTCAGCGGACCTCTACGTTGCGCGCCCAGGCATTATGGCTTGCAGGTGTTCAACCATCTCCTGCACTGATAGATATACCGTCAAATCTGGATTTTTTGGAATCGCTGCCGCTGTTGCAGCAAACACGTGTGGATATCCTTGCCCGTATGCTGGCACTGTCGCCCCATATTATTGGCGATGAATTTGTCGATACTGAAACATCCCAGTGGTTACAAATTGTGCTTGGTACAGCTCAAACGCCCACATTGCGCCAGGGGCGGGCATGGTTTCACCTGCGCGCAGCCCGCTTGTACCCCAAGATGGCCTTGCGCAGACTGCGGCACTTGTGCCAAGCCGTATTGGCAAGCCCTAGGGCATGTATGGCACTTTTTTGCAAGCGCTTTGACTGCTAGCATTCTATCTCTTGAAGATACGATAAGTTGAGACGCTAGGTTGTTATTATGAATGCTGATATTAATTGCTGTGCTTTTGCCACTATGCATCTGCCTTGGCCCTGGCTACGGCAGACTGAGGATGGTTGCGGGGGAATGGCGCACGCGCGTTTTTTACTAAATGAAAGTCCTTCGCACGCGCAATGGCTGGTCGTGATTGATGAGCCACCCGCAAATTTTGAAACATATGTACCGACAGCAAGGCGAGTACTGTTTATTACTGAACCGCCAGAGGTTAAGGTCTATCCACCAAGTTATCTTCGCCAGTTTGGTTACGTTGTTTCCCCCTATGGTATTCGGGGAGTTGCCAGTGAGAGCCTTTTGCAGGAAAATTCCTGCCTGGCTTGGCATCTCGGAGTAAACACGGCGGGCAACGCCTATACCAGTGTCCTAAAAAATCTGGCAGAAATACGACATCTGTCAATGCCAGAAAAAAAAGGCATATTTTCCGTTATCTGTTCTACAAAGACATTCACTTTAGCTCAGCGCAAGCGTATCACTTTTGTGAAAAAGCTCCAGGCTCACTTTGGTGAAGTGGTGGATGTTTACGGAAGGGGGCATAACCCCATCCCAGATAAGGCGCTGGCCATTCTTCCCTATAAATATCACCTGGTGCTCGAAAACAGTTATCTTGAAAATTCGTGGACAGAGAAACTCTCTGATACCTGGCTAGGCTATACCTATCCAATTTATTTGGGGGCCTCCAATATTGAAAGCTGCTCCCCTCCTGGTGCAATGCTGGTTTTACAGCCGGACAACGAGGAGGCCAACATTAATGCCATTGCGAAGCTGTTGCAGGAAGACCCTTGGGAAAGCAGCCTGCCAGCCCTGCGTAAGTGCCGCCAGTGGGTTCTAGAAACAACGAATGTCTTTGCCAGGATAGATAGAATGATTCATGGCGCCGGTGTTCATATGGGCAGTCAGCCCAATTTGTCCCACCCCGTTCCTCTGCGGCAGTCAAGCCGTTGGCAGCGGGCGCTGCTGCGTCGTGCACTGCGCGCTGGATTGTATAACCCTATTGCCAGGTAATTGCTTATGCAGTTGCCCACTTTGCCCGAATCAGCAAGCATGGATTTACTCATCGCGACCTTTGGCCGCAAAGATGAGCTGGATCGGTTGTTGGTATCGTTGGGGAAGCAGACCTGGCGCAATTTTCGGATTCTGCTGGCAGACCAGAACTCCCCCGGCTATCTGGACGATATACTGGGGCGCCATTCAGACTTGTCTATTACGCATATCATGCTGCCTTCAAGAGGCGTGTCCATTGCACGCAATATTATGCTAGAGCAGGCCGAGGCAGAAATTATTGTATTTCCCGATGACGACTGCTGGTATGCGCCCGATACCCTGGAGCGCGTGCTAAAGGCCTTTCGGGCATACCCAGATTGTGGAGCTTTACTTGGCGTGTGGACGGCCTCGCAGGATACGCCGGTACCAGCCCTCGCTGAAGGCGTGGTAACGCTTATGGAACTTTTTCGCCTTGCTGGCACCTGCGTGCAGTTTTACCGCAGAGATGCCATACAGGGAATTCGGTTTGACCCTGTTCTTGGCCCCGGAACCGGACTGCCCTATGGTTGCGGTGAAGATACTGATTTTTTGCTTTTTGCGCACGACCGTACCGAAGTGCGCAGATATAAAGAAATTCGCGTTTTTCATCCTTCCCCAGCAGAAACGCTGCCGCCGACTCAAAAGGTGGCCAACTATGCAGCCGGTCGAATGTATCTACTTAAAAAGCATAAGTTTTCGGTGTTGTTCAGGCTTGTAAACATATTGTATCCTCTTATTCTGATGCCGCTGGATACTCTGAGATACGGCAAGGAATATGGCCGCTATAGGCTTGTTATCTTTCTTGAAAGATTGAAGAATTTTTAAAAGCCCCTCGGGTTGTTGGATGTGCCCCCCCCGTTATAGAACTTTTACTATTTTGCAATGAGCGGAAGCAGCTTAAGGTGTGGGGCTGCACCGGGCTTTTTGTTGGGCATTTTTATTATAAATTTCAAACCAGCCAGAATGAGTACTGTTACAGTTCTGTATTTGCCTACCATTGGAGAATGCGTAATTCCGTTTGAGTGATTTTATCAGAGCTTAAATGTTGCAGTGCTTGGAAACTGCACGCCGGAGTACTCCTCCAAGAGATGCGCTGTACTGTGACAAAAGCTACGTTTATTTGGCTGTTGCCCTTTCCATAGGAAATTATTGCAGTGAAAAATTAGCACATCAGAGATATGAAAACTGACTTTTGATTGGAATACTTTTCAGCGGGAGGGGCACAACTCGTCTAAAAAAATCAATAGGTATTATCTTACATAAAGCTGCAAGCTGTCATAGGTGATATGCGAACCAAAAGAATTGAATGGAGATATTTTTGGAAATTTCTTTGGCTATCGCGTTGATCAGAAATTTCATATTGGATGTGCTGCATGTTTGAGACGCTCAGAAAAATATATTCTCTACTTTCATCTCAGCGACAAAAGCGGCTGCTTTGGCTTTCCATAGGCATGTTTGCCATGAGCCTTGCTGAAATGGGGCTGGCGGGTGCCATCTCACTGCTTGGCGTGGCCCTGGCAGCGCCAGACAGTTTGGAGAAAATAGAGCCACTGTGGAAACTGTTTCAGTATTTACCTGTTGGTGGAGACAACATACCGCAAAGCATCCGTATGCTCATCTTGGTCATGGGCATGGTGTGCTTGGCCTCCTTGCTGAAAAATTTGCTGACAGCCCTAATGACCTACTGGCAAGGAATAGAATCGCAGCGTGTGGCGTGGGACATTGGCATCAGACTTTTTGATAATTATCTTCATGCCCCCTATGTCTGGCATGTACAAAAGAGCCCCGCAGAACTCATTGGTTACCTTAGCTGGAGGGGGCATGTGGCCTATGTCTTTCTTGGGGGGGTGCAGGTTGCCAGCCAGATACTCACCATGCTTCTTTTGATGGTGGGTGCTTTTGTGATAGCACCTCTGGTTTCTCTGCTTCTCTATGGCGTGACAGCTTGTTCTGCTTTGCTGGTATACAAAGCTGCACAGCGTAAGGCTCTTGAAACTGGCGCTGCAACGGCCCAGCTTAATCTGGAAACAGGTAAGGTGGCTCTATCTGCCATGCACGGTATTCGTGAGGTGCAAATTTATAATCAGCAAGATGCCTTTAAGCGGTGTTTCGCTTCCTTTGCAGAGCCATCAATTAAGGTACAGGCCTGTCAAGCCGTGTATCCTGCCTTGCCCAACTGGATTTTGGAAACAACGGGTATGTGTTTGCTTTTGGCAGCTATTGTGCTCATGGCTGGCAGAGGCGACAGTGTAGCCAGTATTACAGGCACTCTTACGCTTATGGCTGCCGTATCGTGGCGGATATTACCCGCCCTAAACAAGGTGGTGGGTGGGGTTCTGCAAATCAAGTCCAATATCGAGCCTGTGCAGATACTGCTTTCGAGCCATCTGGCAACTATGCCCAGGGGGAACAGAAGCGCAGTTAACCGTACTATCATGCACAGTTTGGAATTGCATGACGTTGTTTTTCGTTATCCACAGTCAAATAGCGATGCACTGCGCAATGTAAATGTGACCATTCCCAGAGGGGGCATGGTGGGAATTATTGGTCTTTCCGGCGCTGGAAAAAGTACTCTGGTGGGGGTGCTTACCGGGTTGCTTGCCCCGCAGGCGGGGAAAGTGCTTGTGGATGGAGCGGAGGTGGATTCTGCCCCCGGTTTTTTGAAAATTGGCTATGTGCCACAGCATCCATATATCATTGATGCCCCGCTTGCTGAGAATGTGGCTTTTTGTAGTTGGGGCGAAGTCCCTGACGAAGAGAAGGTGCGCCAATGCTGCCGCATGGCGGCCATGGACTTTTTGGATGATTTGCCCCAAGGTATTCACACTTCTTTGGGGGATCGTGGGCTACGTCTCTCGGGCGGGCAGATGCAAAGAGTGGCTATTGCCCGTGCTCTTTATGGAGATCCTGATATTTTGTTGTTTGACGAGGCCACTAGTGCTCTTGACGGGGCAGCGGAGTCGGCCATTCAGAGTACTATTCAGGAGTTACGCAAGGGTTTGACTGTTATCATGATAGCCCACCGGCTGACGACTGTGCAGAATTGTGACTGCCTGTACTGGCTGGATGGGGGGGCAGTGCGAAAACATGGTTCGGCCGCAGACCTTTTGCGTGAATATGAATGCTTTTTGCGTGAACATGGTAATGAAGGCATTGCCAGTTATTGAGGCAAAAAAGAAATATAAAGCAAGTATTCCTTTTTTTGCTGGATAAAAACTGTATTTTGAAAAAGTAGGTGAATACTGGTCAGGCCATTGCTGGAGGCGAATGTTCTTGCTCATGTATACTGGCTGAATAAGACTATTCTGCACAGAAATGCACAGGTACGCTTCTCTCTTTTTCCTATTCTCAGGGCATGGACTGGGCTTTCATTTTTTTCCAGTAACTTGCTGCCCGTCATGGATAACAGGTATGCCATCTGATAGATATTGGCGTAGTGATGAACTGGCTCTTCTTGAGCAGTGCGATTTTTTTGCTGGCGACAAAGAGGATTTTACGGCAAGCGTGCAAAACCCCTCATGCTTGTGGCAGGGTGCGCATAGGCAACCGACTCCTTTTGTCTCTGTAGTTATAACCACATATAAAAGGCCGCAGTGGTTAAAAGTCGCCTTGGACAGCGTTCTTGCTCAAGAGGGTTTTGATGATTTTGAAATTGTGGTTGTGGATAATGAATGCGCTGAGAACTTTCAGGAGACTGAAACATCTGCGCTTATGCGTACCTACAATGATGAAAAAATCATATACTATCGCAACCAAATAGGTACAGATAATAGAACAAATACTGCGATTGCCTGCGCTAAAACTCCGTATATCTGTGTTCTTCATGATGACGATTTTTTGGCCCCACAGCACTTGCGTGTCATGGTCGGGGCACTTAAGACGCATCCTGAAATTTCATACCTGTCTTGCAAGCGCCAGCCATTTTCTTCTCGCAGTTATGACGAACTGTTGGCAGCTTGTGCAGCATCCCTTCCTGGTAGCTTTACGCTACGCAGCTATACTTGCGTATCGGCAAGTATTGGTTGTTATCCTGACTGGTTGGGCGCGCTGATACATAAAGAAAACTTTGTTAATATCGGTGGAATGTCGGGCAAGGTTTCTTTAGGTACGGGAATCGGTGATGCGATAATGACGGTTCGCTACATGGACAGGTATGCGGAAATTGTCCAGTGTGACGCAGGAATGCCGTTATATTATTATAGGCTTTCTGAAAAGCAAGACTCTGCATTGGGCTGTATGCAGTGGGCAAATGCCTACGCCGTGCTTTTAATGTTGTACAAGTATATCAACAGGAAGTATCATTCGCGCCTTTTGCCGCTCTGGAATTTTCTTTCAGAGATTACAGTGCTCGGTAATGCCACTGGCCTGTCTCTTCAGTACGCTAATGTTAGTGACTTTGATTTGGATTCATTCAGGCAAATGTCGCGCATGACGATTCGTAATGGAAATGCTTTTTATTGCTGCATGGCGAGAAAAATTATTCAGATTTTGCATTGGTACTATGGTGAGGGTGCCATGTCCGCATTTCGTAATAGTGCGCGGGCATTGTTGCGCCGTTGGTACAAGTTGACTGGCCTTGCGAGCAAACATACGCCCGGCGGAGAGTAGTTATGGAACGTGTTGAGCAAGCTGTAATACTCGCGGGGGGCTTGGGTACGCGCCTGCGGCCCTTTACCGAAGGGAGCCCAAAGCCTTTGTACCCTGTCGGGGGACGGCCGTTTATCGATTATCTGCTGTACCAGATGCGAGACTGGGGTATAACAAGGGTGCTTTTGTTGCTGGGGTATAAGGCAGAGCAGATTGTTGCCCATGTTCAGCAGCATCCTGTGGAAGGACTCTCTGTTGAGTTTGATACTATGCCTCCAGAATACGACACGGCGGGACGCTTGGCGCACGCTCGTCCTCTGCTCGACTCGGCATTTTTGCTGAGTTATTGCGACAACTATTGCCCGGTAAACTACGCTGCCCATGCAGCGGCTTTTTTGTCGGGGAATGAGCTGGTGCGTCTTTGTACCTATGCCAATGCTGATGGCTACACAAAGAGCAATCTTCGCGTCGAATCTGATGGCAAGGTGCTGGTGTACGACAAGCTCCGCCGCACTGCGGGGCTGGCCGGAGTAGACATTGGCTATGCCCTTATTCGTCGTGAGGCACTGGATTTGTTGCCAGCCTCAACCGCAGACGTGAATTTTGAGGCGGCGGTCTACCCCCGTGCGCTGGAGCTGGGGAGGCTCTATGCTACCATGACGGAGCACCGCTATTACTCCGTGGGTGGGTGGGAGCGCATGCCGTTGACCGAACTTTTTTTTACTAACCCGCCAACGGCTTTTCTTGATCGTGACGGCACCCTGAATGTGCGCCCGCCCAAGGCCTGCTATGTGGAAACGCCAGAGCAGTTCATATGGCTGCCCAGAGCGCGTGAAGCGGTTGCAGCCTTAAAGCAGCGCGGGTGGCGCGTGATTCTTGTTTCTAATCAGCCCGGTATAGCACGTGGCAATTTTGACGTAACGACCCTTGATGCCATTCATGCAAAGATGCAGGCAGAATTGCGCCAAGTGGGTGGAGAAATTGATGCCATTTACTATTGTCCTCACGGGTGGGATGATGGGTGCACATGCCGCAAGCCTGCGCCTGGTATGCTTTACATGGCGCAAAAAGACTTTTGTCTTGATCTGACCAAGTGTGTTCTTATCGGAGACGACGAACGGGATATTATTGCGGGGGAAGCTGCCGGATGCCATTGCATGCGTGTGGATGAAAGCTATTCACTCGCAGACGCGGTAGCAAACCTGCTCAAGGGGCATGATGCATGATAGTCGCTAAGACTCCCTTACGGATGTCATTTTTTGGCGGTGGCACAGATTTTCCTGCTTACTACGAACAGGGGGCTCTCGGGTATGGCACAGTGCTCAGCACTGCCATTAATATGTATACCTATATTATGGTCTGTCATCGCTTTGACAACAAGATTCGCGTGTGCTACCGTGATCAGGAACTTGTGGACTCTGTTGATGAGGTCAAGCATGACATCATACGTGAGGCCATGAAGATTACAGGTATTGTCGGCAGTATCGATGTTGTTTATTCAGCAGATATTCCCATCAGTACGGCGGGTGTTGGGCTTGCCTCGTCCAGTTCCATGGCGGTTGGTGTGCTGAATGCCTGCAGCGCATTTCAGGGAAGATATCTTACGCCCAGCAGATTGGCTGAACTTGCGTGCGACATAGAAATCAACCGCCTTAAAAATCCTATCGGCATTCAGGATCAGTACGCTGTGGCCCATGGCGGGTTTCGCCAGTACAAGTTTCACCGTAACGGTTCGGTGACCTTTGATATGGTGGCTTGCAGTCAGGCAACGCTTGAACAGCTTCGTTCGCGGCTGGTGCTTTTTTATACAGGAACAAAGCGCCGTGCCTCTGAAATACTATCAGAGCAAAAAAGCAATATCTCGGATAGAAGGGCTATTCTTGATGAAATGGCCGAGATGACAACTGCTGCCTATACGGAACTTAGCAATGGCAACTGTGACAGCTGGGGGCGATTGCTAGATCACGCATGGCAACTGAAGCGTCGGTTAGCCAGTAAGATCAGTAATCCCGATCTTGACGCCATGTATGCTGCAGCACAACAATCTGGTGCCATCGGTGGCAAGATACTGGGCGCGGGCGGGGGCGGTTTTCTTCTGTTGTATGTTCCTGAGGCCAGGCAGGCAACGGTTCGTAGCGCCTTGCACGAATACCGTGAAATCGACTTTGCTTTTGCGCCTGTGGGCAGCCGCATTGTATTTTCTGAATAAGAGGGCACACATCAATGCCGCAGATCAGCGTTATCATGCTGACATATAACCGCAAAGCACTTGCCGCCGACATGATTGCAGACATCAGGGGGCAGAGCTGTGCGGATTTTGAATTTATCATCGTAGACAATGGCTCAAACGATGGCACTGCCGTCGTGGTGGACAATCTGGCTAGTCAAGACCCTCGCTTGAAAGTACTGCACCTGCCCAAGAGCAGTATTGGGTGCGGGCGCAATGCAGGCATTGCGGTTGCAAGCAGCAAGTATGTGACGTTTGTGGACGACGATGACCGTGTTGATATGGATTATCTTGACTTTTTGCTGGCTCTGCTTGACGGCGGCAGGAATGACATTGCCATATGTGGAACGGATGAATCCTCTGATGGTGTCAACTTTGTACCGCAGTGTATTTTTGATGATCAGTTACTACTCGGGGCAGAAGAGGGTGTGCGGCTTCTGCTTGAGCGCAAAATTATCAGAGCAGGCTTAGCTGGAAAATGTTTTAGTGTTGATCTGCTACGGAGATATCCTTGCAAGGAAGACTGTATCCATGAGGATATCTTTACTATCTATAAATACTTTGCTGATGCAGTGCGAATTGCCTTATGGGGTGTGCCGAAGTGTCATTTTCTTCGACATGGAAATAATTGTTCCTATTACACGACGGATAGTACTCGCTGGACTCCTACGGAAATGAGTGAATATTTGGCAGCATTTCAGGAGCGGACGGTATTTATCTCAAAACGGTTCCCCTCTTTGGCTGGATTTGTTCGCTATAGTGAGTGGAGTTATATGTTGTCTATGCTTGAAAAAATTGTGCGTTATGAGCTGCAAGGCTTTGAAGCGCAACGCCGCCATATCCTCACAGTGCTGAGGACAAACCTACCTGAGTTTTCAGCGTCATGCTATCTTAAAGATTTTGAAAAAGAATGGCTCCAATTGATGGACTCGGTGAAAGAATGAAAAGAGTGCTCATTTTTGGTGCGAGGCCTTCTGGTAAATGCGCAGTTAAAGCTAAAAAAGATGACTGGCAGGTTATTGCTTTTTACGACAATGATGCGGATAAGTGGGGAAAAAGCATTCAAAGTATTCCCATATATTCTCATGATACTATTTTATCATTATATTTTGATGTTGTTTATATTGCTTCTGCACCTGAGCGTGAAGCAATAATGTAACAGCTGCTTAATATGGGTGTTTCAAAAGAAAAAATCAAAATATATAAAAGTGATTCCTATTGTGAGTTGTTTATTAAAAATTTTTCTGAAGACTGCTATGAAGAAGGCTTATCTGGGGCAGTCGCTGAAGTTGGGGTCTTCAGAGGTGATATCGCAAAAATTATGAATGAGTATTTTTTTGACAGGACACTTTTTCTTTTTGATACATTTGAGGGTGTTCCACCCAGCGATGTGGTCATAGAGCGTCAATTTCAGTTCTCAGCAGCAAAAGAAAAAGATTTTGACAATACTTCAGAATGTATTGTCATGAAAAAAATGAAGCATAAGGAAGTTACTGTTCTCCGTAAAAGGAGAGTTTCCCAAAATAGCTGAAGGGATTGGGGATCGCTTCATATTTGTTCGCCTCGATGTGGACTCGTACCAGCCAACCCAGAGGGGCTGAAGTTCTTTTCCAAACGCATGAATCGCGGGGGAGTTATCCTCATTCATGATTTTTATACAAAATCATACAGCGGAGTGCGGCAGGCCGTGAAGGAATTTTTGGCTTCCCCGGAGGGGCAGCAGCTCCATCGATTGCTTGCTTGTGACTTGATGAGCATTGCCATTGTTGGGTTTTGATAAAAATGCTGCAATGGGCATAACTATTATTCGTTTGCAACTTGCGAATTTTTTAAGCTAATTTTTTTGAGGGATATATGGATATTTCAAAAGTTAAACCGTCATTTAACGCAAACAGACAGACACTCGGCCATATCTACCCTCTCGATACTCCGTTTACTGTTTTGCTGGATATCGCAGATGTGTGCAATTTTAAATGTCATTATTGTTTTAGAAGTGGGCAGCCCGCTGAATCAAATATATATGGCAAAAATGAGTTGATGAGTTGGGAAACATTCACACGTGCTGTTGATCAGCTCAGTGAATTTCCAAAGCAAGTTAAGCAGATATCCCTGTCGCACAATGGCGAGTCTTTGTGCAATAAGTTGTTGCCCAAGATGCTTTCATATGTTCACGATGCAAAGTTGACCGGGTACACAAGTATCCACACTAATGCGTCACTTTTAACTCGGCAGTTAATTGACGAGTTGGCGGGTTCTCATCTAGGGCGAATGGTTATTTCATTAGAAGGGTTGACCTCGGAGCAATATAAAAAAACGTGCGGTATCGCCGTAGATTTTGAAAAATTTGTAGATAATGTCACCTATTTGTACAAACATAAGGGCTCAATGACTTTAAATGTCAAGATAATTGAAACGGCTCTCGGCAACAAAACCCGGGAAGAGTTTTTTGAGCTGTTCGCGCCAATCGCTGATCGCGTGTTTGTAGAGCAAGAAGTTCCTCTTTGGAGTGAGCTGAATTCAGGTGATGCCGATTATCCAAACAAGTACGGGAATAAGTATAAATTTCAGCATGTGTGTCCTCTTGTTTTCAATTCATTGGTTGTTATTGCTTCAGGGGATATTTATCCCTGCACCCATATTTCTCCTCCGTTGAAAGGTGCGTCGGTTTACAAAGCAACCCTTCGCAACTACTGGAATAGCCCGGAGCGAAAGAATTTTTTGATCGAAATGTTAAAAAATGGCAGAGAAAATATCTCCACATGCAAACAGTGTTATATTCCACAGAATTCTATTTATACAGAGGAAGATATTGTAGACGGTTTTCAAGATGAAATTCTGACGCGAATTTACGGAAAAGTGGAGATATAGAAATGAACATGGCTAAAAATTTTGTATGGCCTGTCACAGATACATATGCACATAACGTTTTTGCGCTTAAAGAGTGTCTTAATGCTCATGCTGAAATTTTTAATGAGCGTGGAATAACGTTATTTGGTGCCGGTATTCATGGTAATGAATTTTTAAAACTGTTGGAAATGAATGGACATACAGTTGTAGCGTTTATCGATAATAATCAGGATAAGCAGGGCGGTTGTGTTAACCAGTACCCGATCTATTCTTTGGAGCAGGCCCTTGCGCAAGATAAAAAGCTTGCCATACTTGTTGCCGTGGAAAACTATGGGGCCATTCGTGAGCAACTGATTGCAGCAGGCTTGGAAGAAGACGAAGATTTCTTTTGTGTTAAAACGGATCTTTATAATGACTACGTAGAAGAATTTTTGCGTCAGTATTCCTGTAGTATTCTGGCCATGGGCGACTGTGCATTGTCCGCAGTGTCCTTGGCTGACACAGACTACACAAATCTGGCGCAAATGCTTAAAAACCGCATAGGTAAAGATAACATCAAGACCCTGGCCATGCATGGCATGGGCATGGGGGGATATTATCACATTCTTCGCATGCAAATAGCGCTAGGCATGCGCCCCAAACGGCTACTGCTTGAAGTAAACATGGAAACTTTCATGTCCAAACACCATCTGCTTCCACGTTCTCAGCATGTGGGGCTGTTGCAAAAGATTTACGCTACTCCTGGTTGCGCCGATAATGAATTCCAGAGCTTTATTGAGCAATCCACGAAACGTTTTAACATGTTTCAATCAGATTTTTTCTCAGGCGCAGCCAAGGCTCAAAAGAACCGCGTTTCTGAGCACAGCGCCATGCTGTTCTTTAAAATGAATTATATGTACTCGTTAGATACAGAGGTAGAAGGGTTTCTCTATTACCTGAAAATTCTCGACCTGCTCAAACGCGAAGATATTGAGGCCACAATTTTTGTTCCTCCTGTAAACTACCAGTATGCGCGTAAACTTTTTGGTGATGAATTTACCACTGCCTATGAGGAAAATCTTGATGCCATACGGGCTAAAACCCTCGATGCTGGCTTTAGTCTTTTAGAATTGCACTATGCCCTGACACCAGATGAGTTTTGCGCTGTAGACACGCCAACGGAAACCAGCAATTACGTTGGCAGAGACAAGCTTTGCTCGCTGTTGACCAAAGCCCTTCAGGCCGAGGAATAGATGTGTTTGCATATCCTTCATCCCCAGAAAGTTACTTTGCACAAATCCGCTCTTATCCAAGTGTAATTTGTTTTGGGGCGGGCGCTAAGGCTCGTCAGTCTTTTCCATTGCTCCGCAAGCAGGGTATTGAGCCGGTAGCTTTTTGTGATAACAATTCCGCGGTATGGGGAACAGATTTCGTTGACGGTATTCCCATTCTGTCACTGGAAGATGTACGCAGAGCCTACCCGAACCGCTGTTTTGTTTTGACCGTTGCGTCGGGCAATGCGGCCCAAATACGCCAGGAGCTACGGGATAAAGGAGAAACCTGCGCCATATATCATGCGGCAAATCCTTTTAAGGTTGATGATGGCTTCTTACCCTGGCAAACAGTAGAAGCTCATTTTGATGAATTTGCATCTATAGGTGTAGGCTTTGCTGATTCATATTCGGCTGAATTGTATGCAGAATTGCTGCAATACAAGATGACGGGGAATCTTTTTCCGATACTCGATAAGTTTGGGGATGCGCAGCAGGTCAGTTTTTTTGATTCTTCGCTTATCCCCGTGCAGAACAATCACACATATGTGGATGTTGGGGCATACACCTGTGATACAATAATGCAGTTTTTGCTTTTTTCAGGCGGGCATTATCATAAAATTATCGGCTTTGAGCCTGATGCTGGAAATTATGCGGCAGCAAAGGATTTTGTGCGTTATTCGCGAATGCCCCAAATCGACATTCGCAACCTTGGATTATGGTCATCGCCAGGTAGCCGAAAATTCTATACTGTCGCAAATGATAACAAACACTGCTATGATAGCCCCAATTTTTATCGCAGTGTCGACCATGCAATGGATAGCCAGACAAAGGCAATGCTTGCGGCTGAAGGTGAGAATTGCGACGAAAAAGTTGTGTCTACACTTGATAATGAGCTGGAGAACACTGAGCCTACAATTCTTAAGGTTAATGCCCTTGCTGCCGATGTGGAAATTCTTAAAGGGGGAGAGCAGACCATACGCCGCCATCAGCCTGTAGTAATGCTTGAATACGGCTGTAAGCTTGAGTATCTTCTTGAAACTCCTCGGTTGCTTTCCTCTTATGGTAAAGACTACCGTCTATATTTGCGACAAAAAAATATTTTTGGCGACAGTAAAACAATCCTTTACGTGATTCCTTCCAAATAAAGTCGAAGTTCAATATTATGACAGGAAAAGTAATTAATTTGATTCTTGGTGTGAATACTTTTGCAGAAGTTACTGTTGATACACGCCTGATTGAGGAAGGTGTGCTGGATTCTCTTGGTATTTTCTTGCTTATGGAGAGTATTGAAAAAGAATTTAGCATAAAAGTGCCAGAAGATGAGCTCAAGCCAGAAAATTTTCTGACAGTAAATGCGCTCTGTGCCATGATACGGCGAATTCAGGGAATATAAAAGTAGAGCAAGGTTGTTATGAAAAATAGTGTATTAGAATATATTTTTCAAAGTGCTGCAAATTTCCCTGATAAGATTGCGATCAAGGATGAACATGGACAAGTTACTTTCAAAGAATTGCTTGATGTAGTTCGTCGTATTGCCACACATGTCTGTGTCTCTGTTGGGGCTAACCAAAAAAAACCTGTTGCTGTGTACATGGAAAAACGATGGGAGTGCGTGGCATGCTTTCTTGGCATAGCCTATTCTGGCAATATTTATTCTCCCATGGATGTTCATTCACCGGCAGAGCGTATTGACCGGATTTTTAGCGTTCTTGCGCCTGAGCTTGTGCTTTCAATGCAAGAAAAGCCTTTTTGTGATGCTTCAAATCAGGTTTTTTTTTCTGACATAATGCAGGTAGAGCCTGATGATAGTATTTTACAAAAAGCTAGTCATAGTATCATTGACACAGATCCGCTTTATATTCTTTTTACTTCCGGATCTACGGGCTTGCCCAAGGGGGTTGTTATTAGCCATAGAGCGATCATCGACTATACAGAATGGTTGTATGACACTTTTGCGTTTGATGACAAAACTATTTTCGGCGAGCAAGCACCCTTTTATTTTGATAACTCAACTCTAGATATTTATTCCACGCTGAAAAATGCGGGAACCATGGTTATTATCCCAGAGCAGAAATTTTTGTTTGCAGGGCAGTTGCTTGCCTATCTCAAGAATGAAAATGTGAATACAATTTTTTGGGTTCCTTCTGCGCTTGTTGGTGTGGCCAGCCAGTCACAAGTTCTGCAAAGCGCCGAGTTGCCGTCTTTGAAAAAGATTCTGTTTTGTGGCGAAGTTATGCCCAACAAGCAGTTGAATCAATGGCGAGCGGCCTTTCCTGAAGCACTTTTTGCTAACTTGTATGGGCCCACAGAAATTACAGATGTCTGCGCCTATTATATTGTTGACCGAGTTTTTAATGACGAAGAACCCCTGCCCATTGGTAGGGCTTGCCGCAATATAGAAATACTTGTGCTTGATGAAAATGACCTTCCTATCAACACAGTGGGTAACATTGGCGAACTGTGTGTGCGTGGCACTTGTTTGTCGATGGGATATTATAAGGATGCTGAACGTACGGCCAAAGCCTTTGTGCAAAATCCATTAAATTCAGCCTACGAAGAAAAAATTTACCGTACCGGTGACTTGGTTCGGTATAATGAATTTGGCGAACTGGATTATGTGTGCCGCAAAGATTTTCAGATCAAGCACCAAGGGCATCGTATCGAACTGGGAGAGGTCGAAACCGTAGCAGGCTCTTTTTCCGGAATACACCAGTGCTGTGCCATCTATGACGAAAAGCAAAAAAAGATAGTCTTGTTTTGCTCTACTGATGGATCGGTCACTTCAAAACAACTATTTTTGCAACTCAAAGAGCGGCTTCCACGTTACATGCTGCCAGCAGCTATTGAACTTGTTGATGTGATGCCGCTAAATTCAAACGGTAAGATAGACAGAGTTTATTTAAAGGGAAGAATTTAAGGATGCTTCCAGATTTGCCGCTAACACCTGAGGTTCCCATCTGCATTTATGGTGCAGGAGAAGTAGGCCAGAATTTTGCTGTACGCGCGCGCCAGCAAGGTTATAAGGCGATTGCTTTCTTTGATTGCAAGCTGGTTGGCAAACATTGTAATGGATTGCCGGTTTTAAACTACACGTCTCCGCTTCCAGATAATCTGGATAAATCGGAGGTTGTAACGGTTATTTGCCTGGCAGATGGAATGGAGCATGTGGCCATTGCCGAGGCGCTGTATTCGGCAGGGTTTTCCTACATTGTTCTGCTTCCCATGGGCTTGCCTGTTACCAAAAGACGTGCTTATGCATTGACGCGATTGTATAATCAGGTGCTTGAGGTTCGCAAGAATTTGACTGTCTTGGTTGCAGACTATGGCTCGCTGCGAACGCCAAACCTTGATCCTGAGCACGCTATCCTCCGCCGTGACGAGGAACGCCTCACGGTGCTTATGGATGCCACCATTGTTTTTTCAGAAGACTATTCAATCTGGAAGGGTGACATCACCAAGGTGCATGGGGATGCACGTTATTCTGACGTGAATATTATCATATGCGATTTTTGTTTTCCTCTTTTTGCATATCTTTCTGGCAGTACGGCTAGTCATGAACAATACCTTGCTGTGTTCAAAAATAATCTTGAAGGGTTACAGCTGAACATAGCCAAGCGTAATCGGCTTTTCGACCTATATTGCAGGGAACTGGACAGAGGACTCGATTTTTTTATTGAGTCTGCTGCCAGTGCGGAGTGGTCACCAAAAGGGTATTTCAACCTTGTGGGTGGGCATCACCGCACCTCTTTTCTCGTGTTTCGCGAGCATAAACTGCTCCCTCTCCGCATTTCAGAAGCTGATTTTGCACGGTGGTGCAATCATGCTTACCTCAAGAAAATACGCGACGAGCTGAGCGCAAACCCCGTGCAAAGCCTGTATGCGCCGGTACCGCATCCGGCTTTTCAGACCTTTCCGGCACGTCGGGAATCGCGCTTGCCTTCAATATATTCGGCCTTGTATCGCTATCTTGGCGTGGATGGTCTTGCTGGAAAAAACGTTTTTGACCTCTGTGACGACGAGGGTTATTTTGCCCGCCTTCTTTATCGCCTTAAAGCGGGCACGGTAACTGCTTATGCGCCCAATGTTGTAAAGGCCAGGCTTACAACGGCCCTCAATGAATTGCTCTATATGCCGCAGATTCATGTTTCAGTGGGTGATCTAGCGACCAATGATTCCTGCTCATTTTTAGTGGTGATGGACAGGGCTACGGGGATTGCCGCTGATGAACGCCTCGCGCTTATCAAGCAAGCCGATGCCCTGTGTACTGACAAAATGCTGTGGGAATCGTATGCTGAAGACTTTGATGCAGACTGCCAGACAATCTATGCGCAGAGCGGATTTAATCATTGTGAGATCTTAATGCATGTGGTGCTTGACGGACGCCGCAGAACCGCTGCTGTTTTCAGCAAATAAGCTATGATCGTTACTCAGGAAACGCTTTTTTTTATTTATGGTGTCGGCGGTGACGGCATCCATACGTTACGCATTCTTTCTGAGGCGGGAATGCATATCGCTGGATTCATTGACCAGCGTGCGGCGGAAATTGGGAGTTTTGGTGACCAACCCGTGTTCACACCGCAAGCAGCCTACGCTGTAAGCCCTAATGCCGTTGTTATTGTCACCATTAAGAACGTATTTACACACCAAGAGGTTGCCAGCTCGCTTCATGCGCTGGGATTTCTCCATATTATTTTCAAGCCTCTTGGGGTGTTGCGCGGCGCTGGCTCAGAAGCAGAGCGCCACATAAGTGCCTTGCACGACACGCTGATAGTGCAGCGTCAGTGTCTCGGGAGCGGAGCCATGTTGCCGCAAGCCCTTTCTACTACCTCACGGAATTTTGAAGACAAACTTGCAATAAGTAAGAGTGAGGAAGGCGTAACCGCCTGGATTCCTTCGGAACTCATTTTCAACCATTCGCAGCAGGATGCGGTGCTATCGGAAATCAACATGCCGTTGTTTTTCCCCCTTGTGGGTATGTACCGTGGCTTGCTCGCAGATGGCGCAGCTTCGGAATATTGGCGTGAAGATTTACTTGTCTACGCATCTGACTGGCTGGCAAAAAACGACATGCCTCTTACGCCAGGGCAGGCTGATAGCCTGCTCCATTCTCGTGTTGGCGTTTTTCATGAAATGAATCGTCTGTTTGAAGCGAACATTTCCTTTTTTACGCACAATGCTCCAAAAGTTGTCATGCCAGCAATGGGCCGGTTTACTATGGAGTCAAGCGGTCGCAATCGCGTGGCCTTTCTGATTGCGAAAAATTTTCGTTTTATTCCCCTTTCCATGTCGTTGGAGGCGTATGAGCAATGGAATGCACCCGCCCATACAGCACCATTGATGGAATACCTACGCGCACATCCCGCTCGTCCTTTCGCACCTGTTCCGCATCCGTTTTTTGCAGATATTGCTGTGGATTTTCCAGAATACACGCGTCTTTTTTTGCTGAGAATTGCGGGAGACATGGTTCGTACTGCCTACAAGCAAACTATTGTTTCTCACGGCAGCCTGCGGATTTTTGACGATAAGGCTGCAAAGCATTCCATAAGGTCTACTGCGCTGAATGTTCTGCTTCAAGACGGCGGCACAGCCTCTCGTTATTTTTCCTCGTTGGGATTTGCTTGCGCCCGCATTGTTGACCCCGCATGGGATAAAGACCAGATTCTGGCGCAGCATGTGGACAGCCTTTTTGCTTGTTCTGCTGCCCCAACAACGCAGCACGCCCCGATTTTATTGCTCGATTCGTCAGCCTCTCGTGAGTTGGCTGATCCACTGCTGGATAACGCGCACACCGTATATTTCTTGCAAAGAAACAAGCAGGCGGCTCCTGTCCAGTTGCTGAAAAATTTTCGTATGCAGCGCACTCTATTTGATACATTTTGTCATGGCGGGCGCATAACGGCTAGCCAATTCGTCAGGTTGGGGCAGGCATGAACGAGCGCATCGTTATTTTCGGAACCGGCGGCGTTGGCAGTGATGTAAAAAAGCTTCTTGAATCTCAAGGGGCGCAGGTACTAGGTTTTGCGGATAACAATTCCGAAAAGTGGGGGACGGTGAAAGACGGCCTGCCCGTATGCCCGCCGCATGAACTGCCGGAAATGGATGTTGACGTTGTGGCTATTGGCATATTCAAGGCCGCCCCCTCTGTCCGTCGTCAACTTATGGAGATGGGCTTTGCCCATAACCGCATAATAACCCCTCTTGAGCCAGACAGGGTTTTCGTCAATACGTGTTACACCGATGACTCTGGCATTGTGCAGCCAGAGTGTGAAGTCGATTCGCCAACAACGCGTGCCTTTCTGCGTCACCGTCGTTCGCTAGACGATCAGGATTTTTTGGACAGGCTTGAAGACTTGAAATTATGCTGTAGGAACCTTAACATTCCGTTAGCGGAAATCTGCGTTGTCAGCGGGGGGGTGTTGCAAGCCTACGGGCTTCGTCAGTCCAAGCTGTTTGACGATGTGGACGTAATTATGACAGAGCGTTTTCGCCAGCTGTATGGGCGGGGGCTGGTTATCGTGTCTGAAAGCGCAGAGATGCACCCGCAGAATGAATTCGACATTGATGATCAGACCATCGTTGCCGATCCGCAATGGCATTTTGTGTGGCAGGGACTTAAGTTTATGCGTCTTTCTGTATTGTACCGTCAGCGCAAAGAAACGAAAGAAGGGTGCCTGATGGGAGAATTGGTCAACGGTACCGGTGATCCCGTATAGCAAATGCCCTGCTGGTTTTTTGATGGCCCTGACTGAGGCGACCTGATTCTGCTGCTATCCTTTTTACAAAACAGCTCAGTGTAAGTACCAAGCGATACTCTTGTATCGCAATCCACTGAGCTCTTTTATTTTGTATAACAAGCATCCCTATGGGGGCATATATGTCTTGGCAAAGTTATGTGACGACACTCTCCGGCAGCCTGTGCGCGCTTGAAGCCAATGCCGTCGGAGGGCAGGGTGTGGGCGTAGAAGAGGCTTTTAAACATTGGCACGCTTTGGCTGAAAGTGTGCGTAAAGAAAATGGCGTTATATATCTGATCGGAAACGGCGCGTCAGCTTCCATGGCATCGCATTTTGCCGCTGATCTATTTAAAAATGGCGGCATACGCACCCAGATATTCACAGATTCTGCCAGCATCACTGCCATCGGCAACGATCTGAGTTTTGATCAGGTATTTGCCTTGCCTCTTGAGCGTTGCGCTTGCCACAAGGATGTGTTGGTTGCCATTTCGTCATCTGGTCAGTCAGGTAACATTCTTAGTGCTGTTCGGGCTGCAAAAGACAAACAAGCAACTGTGGTTACGCTGTCCAGCTTCGCTCCTGGCAATACTTTGCGCCTAATGGGTGATATTAATTTTTATGTTCCTGCAAGCACTTATGGAATTGCGGAAAGTTGTCATGCCGTTATTTTGCACGCCTGGATGGACAGTTTGCTGTAACTGCATAAGGCAATGGAGGTTGCATAAATGCTGCGTGGAAAAGAACTTAAAGGTTATATAAAAAGTCACTATCCATTTATATTTACGGTGCTGAAGTTAGGAAACCGTATCTGCACTCCGTGCTGGTATCAACTTCTCAAGATAAAAGCTGAAATTTTTAAGATATATGTATTTTTGTACATGCAGATAAACAAAAAGCTTGTTGCAGAATACACATTGGATAATAGAATTCCCATGAAATTTTACTTGTTCGATAACAGGCAAAGCAAAAAAAGTACACATTAGTGAAGAAGTATATACAGATGCATTGCGGCGTATTGGCAATGGCAGTTTTACCTACTACGGCACTACATACTGTTTTTTACAAAATGCTTTAAAAGATTATCCTGTTCGGGGAAAGTCTGTGCTCGTTTGCGGGCTTGAGGCATGCAACTGTGACATGATATCAGTATATCATGGTGCTGATAAAGTGTATGTGACGGATTATCAGCCAGTGCAGCATGACCATCCCCAAGTTCAATCATATCATGTTGACGATTTTGTTAAATCTGGCATTAAGGTAGACGTGATCTTTTCCATATCCTCTTTTGAGCACGATGGGCTTGGTCGCTATGGTGACCCACTGATGCCAGAGGGCGACCTGAAGGCTATGGAAAATGTAAGGCGGCTGTTGAAGGATGATGGGTTACTGTTTCTTGCCGTGCCTGTTGGGCCGGACTGTATCTGCATAACTGCCGGTCGCATCTACGGATATATTCGTCTTCCTATGCTGTTCAAGGGCTGGGAGCTTGTGGGCTCTTATGGCTTTGAAGATTCGCTGTGCGATGGTGAGCCTTCCATTCAGAGTCGATGCCAGCCTGTATTTGTGCTTCGCAAATCAATGGACAAGCCCGTGTAGCATCCGGCAGCGAAACGGAGTGGCGGGCCCATTCCTTGCTGACATTTAGCAGTTTCAGGAAGGTGCCAACTCTCAGAGAGTGGTGTTGCTGAAGAATCCCGCAGGAATGAAACTTTTTGTTATGTTGATATAAAATTAAGGAGGGCTGATGAAAGGTTCTCTCAAGCGAATCTACGTGCAATGTAAAGAATCTCCTTCCAAGCAACCTATTGTACGCTTATTTGAGAATTTTTTTGTCAGTTGCGTTGAATTGTACAAGTTTAGATATTGGTGCAAAGTTTTCGCAGTCCTTCAGCTAATCAGCCGATTCAAAGTTGAAGGACTCGGTACTAATAGCCGCACTTGGTTGATTTTGCCCTATTTGTCCAAACTTGGCATTAAAAAACGATATGGCAGCCAGTGTGGTCAGGCAATGTTTGTCACAGAGGTCGTGCACGCCGATGTTACGGACGGCATTTTTCTGGATCTCGGAGCCAACGATCCTATCAATATCAATAATACAAGGTATCTTGAGAATCTGGGATGGACTGGCTTAGCCTTTGAACCCATTCCTCGGTTCGCCCAAAAGTGGCCAGATTCAGGAGGTAAGACGCCGTGTCTGCCGATTTGTCTTGGCCGTGAAAATGGTTCGACTCAATTTGTGGAGTATGAAAGGGATTTTATGAGTGGCATGGCAAACAATATCAGCCAGGCCAGCGGGGAAGTATTGCACGATAAGTATGAGGTCCCTGTTCGCAGGCTGGAGGACGTGCTGGAAGAGCATGCATAACCCATGTGCACTACATGTCGCTTGACGTTGAAGGCAGTGAACTTGATGGTATTGGCTGGCATCAATTTTGATAAGGTGAAGTTTGACCTCATTTCCATTGAGAATGAGGGTAACTTTCGGCAAACGTGGCCCATCAGAAAGTTTATGCTGAATGCAGGTTTTTGTTATTGTGCCCGTTTTTGGCAGGATGACGTTTTTGTTTCTCACGAAATTTTTGAGCGACTGCAGTAGAAACTGTAGTTGTGGCTGAGCCGAATACAGAAAATTCAGGTTCCTTTGTGGATCTCATGCACTTACATTTTTATATTCTTAGTTTTTTTTGCTCATAACATGATTTCAATAGGAGAACATGACATGTCTAAGGACTATGTTGCACTTGAGAGAGAGAGAGAGAGAGAGAGAGAGAGAGAGAGCAAACAAGGGTTTATGGTTGCACTTGGGTGGGGGAAGAAGGGTGTTGCCTGGTGCAATGCATATTGACATAGGAGATTTTTCTCACCTGGATTATCATCATGATTTTCGTAACTTGCCTATGATCGATTCAGGCTCCTGTGATGGCGTATATGCTTCCCATTGCTTTGAATATGTGGACGTTCCCGAGGCTTTGACTGTGCTGCGTGAATGGCGGCGGGTTTTGAAGCCCGGCGGCATACTGCGCTTGGCTGTGCCCAATTTTTCTGCGCTTTGTGCCGTGTATACTGAAACTGGCGATATTTCTAATGTTCTTGGGCCTATTTTCGGCCGATGGGATCCCGATGCGGGGAGTTCGGCAGCTGGTGTGAAAAAAGTTGATCGCGTTGTGTTTCATAAAACGGTTTATGATGCTGCATCGTTAACTACTGCATTGATGTCAGCTGGTTTTCATGATGTACGTCCCTGGGACTGGCGAGAGGTTTTTACAGGCGACTGGCAGGGTTTTGACGACTTTTCCCAAGCGTATTATCCGCATATGGATAAGGAACATGGCCGGTTGATGAGCCTGAATCTGGAAGCGACCGCGTAGGGCGATTGGAACGTGCCGTTTCCTGGCTGACTGATATCTATAACAAGAAAATATTAAGGGCATCTGTATGCTTTGTTGCGTTTTTTTCGATCTGTGCCGCAGCGCATGTGCGCGTTTTAGTGTTGTCGGGATGTGCCATGCGTAATTTTTCCATAACTGACACACAGTGGAAGCGGCCTGGAGCGGAACTGGATGACCTGGGTGCAGCTTGCACCTCGGGCACCCCCATTTTGCTGGTGGGTAATGCTGACGAGGTGCAGTATTTTCGCCGAGATTTTGAAAATGTCTTGGATTGGCTGCACGATGCAAATGCAACATGGGAAGATGTGGCGCCTGAAAAACTTGTGCCAGGTGCTGCTCGTGTAATCTGTGTAAGCTCTGCGCGCGCAGACTACGAGAAATGGCGTGCGCTCTGGACGGAGCGGGGTTTTCAGGAAAACAAGGATTTCTTTCAGGCCGACATCTTTCGGCCGGTTTTCCATTTATACAAATACGGTCAAGTTCACATTGATCGTGTAGAAGTGTTTATGACCTCCCACTGCACACTCAACTGTGAGAAGTGCATCGCTTATATTCCTTATTTTCAAAAAAAATCCCATTTGCCGTTGGAGCTTCTTACCAAGGATCTGGATATTCTTTTTTCCAAGGTCGACTTTGTTCGCAAGCTCAAGCTGTTGGGCGGCGAGGGGTTGATGTACCCGTATTTGGCAGAGTACATAGAATACCTTTTCAGCCATTACTCTTCCCATGTCGGCACGGTTCGCGTCGGCACTAACGCTACGCTGCTGCCTTCACAGCGAATTTTGGATGTGTGCCGAAAGTACGGCGTCATTATGGACGTGAGTGATTATGCCATGGCCGTGCCAGGCAAATGCCGCATGGATGAGCTCTTGGCGCTGCTGTGCGATCAGGGCATTGCCTACGAGATTAAACGAACGGGTGAGCAGTGGCTGGATATTGGTTTTCCAGATAATCCTGCCAATTTTGTCAAGGGCCCGGAAGCCATGGAGCATTTTGGCAAGTGCGCCATGTTTTGCCGAGATTTTTGTGACGGCAAGATGTGGTTCTGTTGCAGCAACTTTGCTGCGGTGCGCGCTGGCCTCTACCCGGAAAATGAGAATGACTTTCTTGACTTGCGCACGCATGTCTCTAAAAAGATGATTGTCGAGTATGAGATAGGCTTTAGTCATCTGGGTCACACTTCGTTTTGCTGTGTCTGTGGAGGCTGTTCAGTTGAAGCCAACCCGCACGCTGTGCCCGTGGCCAAGCAGGTTGCGCGCTAGTTGGCATCTGTACTTTCGCGCCGCTTGTCAGGCGCATATTTTGTTACCTCTCTGCATGACGGACATAAAATGAAAAAAATAAACCAGATGGAACCTTCTTTTGATGAATGTGAACGAACCGCAGTTAATAACTATATGCAGCGGGGCGGCTGGCTGACAGAATTTCAGGAAACGCGCAACTTTGAGGCAGTAATAGCCGAATACACTGGCGCAAAATTTTGTTCGGTTGTCAGCAACGGAACGGTTTCTCTGGTTATCGCCCTGCTTTCCGCAGGCGTGGGGCCTGACGACGAGGTTATTGTGCCGGACTACACCATGGCTGCGGCTCCGCTTATCGGCGCGCGCACGGTCTTTGCTGACATTGAACGCCAGTCCCTTGGCCTGGATTTTGCGGCCATGGTGCAGGCTGTTACGCCCAAAACCAAGGCCGTGATGCTGGTTTCGATCAACGGGCGTTATCCGCGTGACCTCGAGAAAATTATTGCTTTTTGCCATGAGCGGGGCATCCACCTTATTGAGGATGCCGCCCAGTCTCTTGGCAGCCGGTACAAGGGGCAACATCTTGGTACGTTTGGCGAAGTAGGCAGTTTTTCTTTCAGCGCACCCAAGATCATCACCACTGGGCAGGGCGGGGCCTTGGTCACCGACGACCCAGAGTTCATGAGCCGCATTCAAAAAATTCGCGATTTTGGCCGTGACAAGGGCGGGAGCGACCACTACCTGACCCTGGGCTGGAATTTTAAATTTACAGATTTGCAGGCAGTTATTGGCCTGGAGCAGATGAAAAAACTGCCAGCACGAGTGGAGCAAAAAAAGGCCATGAGCAGACTCTATAACAGCCTTTTGGCCGATATTCCCGGCGTGGAACTTCTGTCGACAGACTACGATCAAACTTCCCCATGGTTCATTGATGCTCTGTGTGAAAATCGCGCAGCGTTGCAAGGCTTTTTGCGTGAGCGGGGCATCGGCACGCGTGAGTTTTACCCCGCCCTGCACTTAGAGCCAGCTTTTAACCAGCCTTGCTCGTGCCCTGTAGCGGAGGAGATATCCCAAAAGGGCCTTTGGTTGCCCTCTGCTGTGATTTTGAGCCAAGAGGATATTCACAGGGTGTGCTCGGCCATCCGCGAATTTTACACTGGGAAAACTCTGTGATTATTCTTCGCGTCAGCCCCGGGCTGGCCAACTCCATGTATGAGTTTGCTGCTGCCTATGCGCTATCTAAGGCGCGTAACGAGCCGTTGACCTTGGATATTTCTGCCTGCATCCCCAGCGCTTGGACCTTCCAGCTTGATCATTTTCGCATCCCACATGTTGAAAAGATTGTTTATGCATTTTCTGATGCAGAAGATGTCTCACATTCTTCGGCGAATAATATACCGGCCAAATTGCTCGGTGCAGGCCAGGCGCTGTCGGACGTCAACGCGGATCTGCCGCTCTATGACGGCCTGGAACAGGCCAAGGCTTTGCAGGGCGACCCCTTGATGCTCTGTGGGTATTTTTTCTCCAGGGAAAAATACTACGCCCCGTACTGGGACGAACTGCGTAACTTCTTCTCGCCGCGCGAACCAAACGCCGTACTGGAATGCTTTGAGCAGTTGGCACAAGGGTATGACACAGTGGGAGTGCATATTCGGCGCGGGGATTTTCTTGTGGCTGATTTTGCCTATCTTCCCACGGCCAACTACTTTCGGGCTGGCATAGCATGGTATCAGAAACGTCTTGCCCGCCCTCGTTTCTTTATTTTTTCTGACGATATAGGTTATGCCCGAGAAATCCTGGGAGTGGACAGCAGGTTTTTCTATGTACATCCTCTAGGAACTGATATGGGGTCGTTCTCCGAATTTCTTTGTTTGTCCCGCTGTAGGCATAAAGTTTTGTCTAATGACAGTACGTTTAGCCGCCTTGCTTACGAGCTGAATACAGACCCGGAAAAAACCGTTTTGCACAGGGAGCGTGAGGCTTCCCCTGGCTCGTTGCGTGGCATGATGGGCAAGGCGATACACAGAATCTGTAAACGTCTTGGCGAGTGGCGTCGGCAAATTCAGAGAGAGCACCAGCAGGAATTTTGCATGGATGCCGGGCAGGAAACTGCATGGAGCCAGCGTTTCGTTGTGGACGGCAAGAACTCCATTCCCCAATACTCTGAGCAGGTGCGCAACGCGGTAGCTTGCCAAGACGATGCTATGGCCTTAGCGATCATTAACGCTCTGTTCATGAATGTCGCCCTTCTGTCGTCAGAAGAGCAGACCGCTCTCGCCTGGCGGAAGTTGTGTGCCCATGCGGGTTTGGGCCAGCACGATGCCGTGCTGGAGCTGGCCTATGAGCAATGGTTTACCTTTGACGACAGGGTTGCATTTCATCGTCTGTATGCGGCGGCGTTGCAGGGGGTTGGCTTCGCCGAGGAAGCAGCAATTGAAATGTCTCGTTGCGCGCAAATGGGAGAAATCTGCGGGCAGGACACTACCGGGCTGGCGGCGGCTTTTACGGCTTGCCGTCAACAGCGTTTTTTGGTGCTGCCCAGATCAAAAGAGATTGCAAGCTCCAGCCCTGGCAATCGGCTGACTTCATTGGGTATCACCCTGCGCCGGTTGGGCCATGATGTTATATTTCTCTTTCGCACGGGCGAAGGTGAGGATGAGAACACGGGTGAGAGTCGGTATATTGACAACAATGCCCTGCTAACAACTCGAGCTGGTGTATGTATGGGGTGCGCCCAGTGCCGATATGAGGCTGTGGCTCAACATCCTGGGATACAAAGTTTTCTGGAGAAAGAGCGGCAGGCTGCACCCACTACTGTCATAGTGACTGATGATGTCACCACGCGTGATCTCGCCCTGAGCTGCGGGCTACGCGTAGTTTTTTGCAGCGTGGCCACGGATTCAGAAGAGGGCCGTTTGCTCTCGCTGGCGGTAGAGTCTATTGGTGCCCCTGGGTATGTTGTGCAGAGTGAGCGTTGGGGCATGCGCCAAAATTACCGCTTGCGCAAGGTTCATATTCAGAGTGCTGGGCGTATCTGCCGTTGGCTCTTAGCGAGCTCGTCTGTTCACGATAGTTGCCCTTCGGCAAATAAATAGCACTCTCCCATCTCTGGAGGGCCGGAGCTCTCATGGATCGTTGTGTTACTGTGGACATTCACGGTGGCTTGGGCAACCAGATGTTTCAGTATGCCGCAGGCCGGGCGCTTGCTCTACGTGTGGGAGCGGCACTACGTTTGGATGTCAGCCATTTTTTTCGTAAGCAAAAAGCAGAGTTGCGTACCTTACTACTCCCAGTTTTTCCGCGTTTAGCAGTTTGGGCAGATGGAATGGTCAGTAGTGCTCCAGCTTTGTCTTGCCGTCTTCTGCACAAATTCAGCGAGGTTGTCCAAAGGGGATTTCATCTGGATTGTCAGATAGTTCCGCATATTGCTACGGAGCCTCATTTCGGCTATTGGCCAGGGATTGAACGGGTCAAAGCGCCAGTCAGATTGCACGGTTACTGGCAGAGTGAAAAATATTTTGCGAATTTTGCCCAACAGATAAGGGAAGATTTTACGTTTCCCTTGTTGCCGACAGGGCGTGCGCAAGATATGGCCCAGCGTATCAGTGACTGTCCCCACGCCATTTCCTTGCATATCCGTCGGGGAGATTATGTCAGCAATCCCCAGGTGCAAGCCTTCCATGGTATGCCAGGGGCAGAGTATTATGCCAGTGCCCTGGACCACATAACCAGAATGGTGGGCAATAGCACTGTATTTTTGTTCAGCGACGATCCGCAATGGGTGCAGGAACATTTTGATTGCCGTGGGCATGATGCAGAAATTGTGGACCTTGGCTTTTCTGAGATGCCACAGCACGACATGCACCTCATGTCGCAATGCCGCCATCATATCATCGCCAATTCAAGTTTTTCGTGGTGGGGGGCATGGCTGGGAGCAAGGGAAGGCATTACCATTGCTCCGCGCCGCTGGTTTGCTAACACTGCCGCCAATACCGCTGATGTCTGTCCGGCATCATGGATATCCCTATAATTGTGTGAGGCTCCTATGACAACGCAACCAGATATTACGGTGGTGTTGCCCGCCTATAACGCGGCTCCATTTATCGCAGAAGCGGTGGAGTCCATTTTGGGGCAAACGTACAGCAATTTTGTTTTGTTGGCCATGAACGATGGTTCCACAGATGATACTGGTACCATTCTGGATACTCTGGCAGCTCGAGACAGCCGGATACGGGTAGTGCACAATGAAAACCGCGGGTTGGTCGCAACACTCAATGAAAGTTTGGCCTTAAGTGAAACAGAACTGGTAGCGCGCATGGATGCAGACGACTGGTGTATGCCAGATCGACTGCGTCAGCAAAAAGACTATATGGACGCCCATCCAGAAGTCGCAGTTTGTGGTTCCAGTATGGAAGTATACGAAACAGGGCAGTTTTTTCCTGTTCTAACGAATGTAGATTTTTTTTCTGCAGTTTTGTTTCGCGCGTCTTTTGCCCACCCTACTATTATGTATCGGCGCAGTGCTGTTCTGGCGGTGGGGGGATACGATCCTACCATGGTAGCTGCGGAAGACTACGATTTGTGGTCTCGCATGCTGGCGGCGGGATATAAAATGAACAATCTACCTCAGGCTCTGCTACGTTGGCGCAGACACCCAAGCAAGCCTCGCGTTGCCTACCGGCATGCCATGCGGCAAACCCGGGACAGCATATGGACCCGCCAGTTGCAGCAATTGGGCATTACCCCCACGCCAGAAGAGCTGGATATGCACGCCTATTCCGCAGATCCCTGCGTTGATGTTGCTTGGCAGCAACGGCGTGCTGCTGCTTGGCTGTGCCATATCCAGGAAATTAACCAGCAGCGTGGCAAATACTCTCAAGATGCTCTGGAGCAGGTATGCCAACGCCTCTTGGCCGACTTTCCCCAGTCTTGTTCACCTTGGCGTAACCCATTGCGCTACTGCATTCGCATGGTACGGCATATTTTTATGTATTTTTGCTGGCATAGCGGGTCGATGGGGGTAAAGCTTGAGGCAACAGTTCGAGGCTTCATGCAGCATGTACGCACATGGCAGAATAAATTGTCGCGCAAACAGCACTCGTGATAGTTGACTCTGTTTGGGGAGTATGCGTTGCGTGCAATACCCTGCTCCTCACAGGATTTTTGAAAGTTGTTGTCCGAGGGGATCTAAGGGGGGGGCACGGGACCGAAGACCTTCCTGCCGGAGATTCTGTTGCAGGCCAGATAAGGTCCCAATAGAGCATATTCTCGTTTCTGGTCGAACTGACCTTCTTATTCCTGCGTATCTCATTTGTAAATTCAGGTTGCATTAGAGTTTTTTTATTATATTATTATTGTTTTTTTCAAAACATAACTAGGTTGCCCATGTAATTTGATATGTCAATTTCACCATAATAAGCGATTATTATACGTCATTAGGCTTAGTTATCATTGATGAAGAGGACACCCTTGACCCCTTAGGGTTGTGTTCCTTGGATCTAGTTTTAGCCAGGTAACTTCCAGTATAAACTGCGTTGTGCTTCTGTTGCTCAAAATCATTAGAATTCCTGTCGATCATGATACCCTTTTTCCCGTTACTCTCAGAAAAATGAACAAGTCCATCATTGTCAGTACCAAGCTTGTTTTTCACCTGCTTGTTAAGCTTTGCATAGATGGAGTAGCTATTCTGGATGGCATTGCCATTGGTAAATATCATGACATGGTAATGAGGATTGGCCTCTGGAGAGATTTGTTCTGTTGTTACAGGAAGTTGAGATCAGGTTTGTTATTTGAATCTTTAAATTTGAATTGATATTCCTTCTTGTATTCTCCATGACGCGAGTTACATCCCTTCTAGTGAGAGCTTTTTCAAGGTTCTTTTCTGAGTGTATATCAAGCCTTGCAGCAAGAGCTTTCGAATGATTTTCGTTCGTCTCAACGGTATCTTTGACTTGGTCTAATTTCTTTGTATTGCACGATAGGTTGTTGTCCTTGCCAGTGTTGATAGGGTATCCACGATACGTATTTGATTTAGTGGTTTTTGGCATGATAGTCCTCCAATTTTTATAAAAGTCATTTTATTTAAGTTTTTGAATAAATAACTCGACTTTCTGACTTGAGCTATCCGACTTTAGCGTAATATATGCGCCCTTTGGAGTCCAAAAAACTCAAATTCTGCAAGGCTTGCGCGATAATTTCCTGAAAAATGACCTGCGTGATTTCTGCAGGGATGCCTTTCCCTTCCAACAGCGCCGCAGTGCTTCCCAAGATGCGGCGCAAGGCATCTAGGAGCGAAAGTTCTTTTACCTCATTACAGCAGGCGTGAAACAGGAGGCCAAGTGTTCGCGGATCAGCAATGCAACGCTGTTCCAGAGAAAGGAAGATATATCCGAGCATTACAATGGTGCTGTTCGCGATCAGGCTGTCGTAATCACGGGCTTGCGTTCCTTTTTCAAAACCCAGGTGTTGTTTGGCGGTGCGGAAGAATACTTCAATATCCCAGCGTATTCCATAAAGGCGAACGACTTCCTCCTCGGGCAGAGCAGTGTCCGTGGATAAAAGGG
>ENA-ORRA01000513-ORRA01000513.1-human-gut-metagenome-genome-assembly--contig:-NODE-513-length-35677-cov-4.142552_pt1 | contig 35677 bp, 17 predicted proteins | sample MGYA00242169_ERZ509122 | MGnify/ENA primary metagenome ERZ509122 (study PRJEB26280, sample SAMEA2338650) | human gut metagenome | biome: human gut; feature: human-associated habitat; material: faeces...
CTATCCGAGCCGATCCATATACTGTCGATGACAGACGGTGAAGGAATGTGTATAAGTGATTTATCGATCGTTTTACAAGTGTGTCCCAACAGGAATTCGCTTTGTTCGCCCAGTAGGCTGATAATCTTTGAAGTGTCCATATTTATGAAAGTTTTTTAATATAACATGGGCCGTAAAGGATAGGTTTCATAGTTTTTATCAATTAACAGATAGAATAAATTTATGAGTTTTTGTAGGGCTTGTTTTAGAATGTTTCCCTACATTTGCAAAGAACAAATAACGAGTGTTACAACTATTTTAGATTATACAACCAATAAAAATTTACAAAGATGAAAAAGAAATGGATTTGCACAGTATGCGGTTATGTACACGAAGGTGATGAAGCTCCTGAATTCTGTCCTCAATGCAAGCAGCCGAAGAGTAAATTTAAAGAAATGGTAGAAACTACCGGTGCATTGACTTTTGCCGATGAACATGTGATCGGTGTTGCTAAAGGTTGTGATGAAGAAATGATTAAAGATTTGAACGCGCATTTCATGGGTGAATGTACTGAAGTCGGTATGTATCTGGCTATGAGTCGCCAAGCTGACCGTGAAGGTTATCCTGAAGTAGCAGAAGCATTCAAACGCTATGCTTGGGAAGAAGCTGAACACGCTGCTAAGTTTGCCGAACTGCTGGGTGATGTTGTTTGGGACACAAAAACAAACTTGGAGAAACGTAAAGACGCTGAATGCGGTGCTTGCGAAGATAAGAAACGTATTGCCACTCGTGCAAAACAATTAAACTTGGATGCTATCCACGACACAGTTCACGAAATGTGTAAGGACGAAGCTCGCCACGGTAAAGGATTTGAAGGTTTATACAACCGTTATTTCAAATAATTCGCAAATTCGTTAACAAAGGAAGGGTATTCTTTTAGGAGAGTGCCCTTTTTATTGGAAAAAAATGCTTTTGAGGGGACAACGAATTTAAATTTTCCCTACATTTGTACTCGCAAACGACGACCTAAGGAAAGCTGCCAGAGTGGTCGAATGGGCCGCACTCGAAATGCGGTGTACGGGTAACTGTACCGGGGGTTCGAATCCCTCGCTTTCCGCAGAAAAGAGGATGTGTCCACCAAATATCACGACACACCCTCTTTTTCTATGTCGTCACTGATTTAGTGCCGATATGGAACTGACAACTTCACAAATACAGTTTATCAAAGACCATGCAACAGACGATTTAACCCGCCTGTTGCTTTCCGCTGCCAAGTATCCCGGAATGGATATTCCCTTTTTAGTCGATCAGATTGCTGTCCGAAGGCAGATCCGGGAGAAGTTGCCGTCGTGGTTTGAGAACGGACAATTGGTTTTTCCAGCTAAGATTGCGGCGGAACAGTGTTCATCTGAACAGACAGCAGCTTATAAACAGGAACTGATTGGTGAAAGTTGGACCATTTGCGACCTGACGGGAGGACTGGGAATCGATAGCTATTTTCTTTCCCGCAAGGCGAAACATTTGACTTATATAGAACGTTTTCCTGTTTATTGTGAAGCCGCGAAACATAATTTTTCTGTCTTGGAGGCCAACAATATAACGATCATAAATGCTGATGCCGCCCAAGTTGTTGATACCCTTCCGGAGGTCGATGCTTTCTATATCGATCCTGCACGCCGAGGAGAATCCAACAAGCGGGTTTTTGCTTTGCAGGATTGTGAACCTAACCTGCCCGGACTGTTGCCGGCGCTTCTGAAACGTTCCCCGCGCGTCATTGCAAAGCTTTCGCCGATGGCAGATATACAAATGACTTTGGAGCTGTTGCCGGGGACGACATCCGTGCATGTCCTTTCGGTTAGGAACGAATGCAAGGAACTGCTTTTTGTGGTGGAACGAGAGGCGGATGGCAGAGAACCGTCAGTCCGGTGCATCAATTTCGGACTGGATGGAATGCAATCTTTCTCTTTTACATTAGAAGAGGAACGTAGCGCCGTATTGGTTCCTGCCGGTCAGGTAGGTACATATTTGTATGAACCGAATGCCTCGGTTTTAAAAGCCGGCGCATTTAAGCAGATTGCCGTCCGGACGGGAGTGAATAAGTTGCAGGCGAACAGCCATCTATATACATCGGACCATTTAGTTTCCGACTTTCCCGGTCGTAGATTCCGAGTGGACGAAGTGCTGTCTTTTACCGGAAAACTCTGTAAAGGACTATCAAAGACAATCCCCCAAGCAAATATAACCGTGCGCAATTTTCCTCTCTCCGTAGAAGAACTGCGTAAGCGGACGAAGATCACCGACGGAGGCCACGTCTATCTCTTTGCAACTACCTTGGTGGATGGAGAAAAGGTGCTGGTCAAGTGTTCCAAAGCCTGATCGATCAGGTGAATAACATCAGCACCAATTGTGCTGAAATCACGCGGATAAACATTGAAAGTGGATAGACGGTGGCATAAGAAACGGAGGGTTCGTCGCCATCGACAGTCGTGTTGGCATAGCTCAGTGCCATCGGGTTTGCCATGCTCCCGCAGAGCATACCCACGTTGTGCGCATAATCGAGTTTGAAAAATTGCGAAGCTATGAAACCGACGATCAGCACCGGCACGATCGTCAGCAGAAATCCAAGCCCGATCCAAAGCAATCCTTCTGCCCGAAAAACCGTTTCGAAGAAATGTACACCCGAATCGATCCCCAATCCCGCTAAATAAATAATGATCCCCAGTTGACGAAGCATCAGGTTGGCACTCATTGTCGTGTAGGTTGTCAGGTGGAAACGAGGGCCGAATGCGCCCATCAGGATTCCGACGATGATCGGGCCTCCGGCGATCCCTAATTTGACTGGCGTACTCATCCCCGGTAACGTGATCGGCAATGCTCCTAACAGCATCCCCAGCGATATACCAATGAAGACAGCCAAGAGGTTCGGATTGTTTAACCGCTTGATCTCATCCCCTAAAATCTTTCCGACTGTGTTTACCGAATTCGCTTCTCCCACGATAGTCAACCGGTCACCGATTTGCAGGCGCAGGTCGGGAGAGGCCAGCAGGTCTATACCGGCACGGTTCACACGCGTAATATTGATACCGTAGAGGTTACGAAGGCGGAGAGAGCCTAATTTCACACCGTTCACCCGGTTGCGTGTCACCGCGATGCGGCGCGAGATCAGTTGGCTGTCAATGGCATTCCAGTCGATATCCGCCTTGTTCCAATCTACATTCTCCTGCTCGCCGAAAAGGACTTTAATATTTTCGACATCCGATTTAACGGAGATGATCAAAAGGTGGTCATGCTCGTGAAGTAAGGTGTCCGAAGTCGGAATGCTTACTTTACCGTTTCTCCATACACGTGAAATAACGAAATGCTTGTCCGTCAGCTTCATTACGTCCTTGATGCTCTTTTCGTAGATAGCCGGATTGCTTACATGAAACTCGGCGACATAGGTAGTCGTGTCGCGTTGTTCCTTTAAGTCTTTCTGTTTCTTGTCGGCAAACAAGGCTCTCAGGATAATAATCGCCAAGATCACGCCCACTACGCCGAGCGGATAAGCGACGGCACACGCCAAAGCCATGTCCGTCACCCCTTTGGTATTGGCCGGATCTATCTGCAACAAAGCCTGTTGGGCGGCTCCCAAAGCAGGCGTGTTGGTAACGGCCCCACAAAGCAAACCGACCATATTGGAAAGGGAAACTCCTGTTACCCAGTGCAGACCGACTGTCATAATGAGTCCGAGCAGGATAACGCCTAACCCCATTATGTTCATAGCTACCCCTCCCTTCTTCAGCGAAGAGAAGAAACCGGGACCAACCTGTAACCCTAATGCATAGACGAAAAGGATCAAGCCGAAACTTTGAGCAAAATACAGCATATCCTTATTCACGACGATCCCTAAATGCCCGGCCAAGATACCGGCAAAGAATACGAATGTGATACCCAGTGAGATCCCGAATATCTTGATCCGTCCTAAATACAATCCAAGTGCAGAGACCAGTGAAATAATGATGACTGCCTGCACCATCGTAGGCTCTAAAAAGGCCTCTTGTAACCAATTCATAAAGTTCCCCTGTTTATTGACGGCACAAAGATAGGACAATAATTTGATTCGTCATCTATTTCTCTCGTTCCCGCGCTTGACACAGGCTCCCCTTATTGTCTTTGTTCGTTTGTTTCATTACCTTTATCCCCAAAATAAGATCAGATTCATATTTGTTAAATCTGGAAAAACATGTCATTGAAAATAATCCATACTGCCGACTGGCATCTTGGGCAAACCTTTTTCGGGTATGACCGTGATGAGGAACATGAGGCATTTCTTTCGTGGTTGATCGATATATTGACGCTGCGGCAGACTGATGTCCTGCTGATAGCAGGCGATGTTTTTGATGTTGCCAATCCGTCGGCAGCCGCCCAACGCCGTTTTTTCCGTTTTTTGCGGGAAGCGAACCGGCGTAACCCACAATTGCAGATCGTGATTATCGCAGGTAATCATGATTCGGCAGCCCGTCTGGAGGCGCCGATACCCCTGTTGGAAGAACTGAATACGTCAATTGTAGGGGCTGTCCCGCGAACCAACCTGTGCAAGATCGATTTCGATTCGCTTCTGATTCCTTTATATAATAAGGAAGGAAAACGGGAAGCGATCTGTCTGGCTGTTCCCTATCTTCGTCAGGGAGATTATCCCGCTTCGAAAGAAGGGAAAGATACCTATGTGGAGGGCGTTACCCGAATGTATCGCCAGCTCTATGACTATGCCGACAGCCAAAGGCAACCGGGCGAGGCCCTGCTTGCGATGGGACACTTGCATGCGACTGGTGCTGAACTGTCGGAAGACGATCGGAGCGAACGGACTATCATGGGAGGACTTGAATCTATATCGGTAGAAGCCTTTAACGAGGACTTGGCCTATACGGCCCTCGGTCACATCCACAAGGCGCAACGGGTAGGGGGACGCGAGTCTGTACGCTATGCCGGCAGCCCGCTTCCGATGTCTTTCTCCGAACAGCATTATCACCATCAGGTTGTTGCCTTTACCCTCGAAAACGGATGCCTGTCGGATCTCGAAGCAGTGCCCATCCCACTCCGAACCGCCCTGCATCGGATTCCGGCGGAACCGGCGTCGCCTGCCGAAGTCCTTTTGTCGCTTTCCAACCTACCGTTGGCGAAAGAGGGAGCCGATCGCAGCCTATGGCCTTATCTGGAGGTGCAGGTACTGCTGACGGAGCCAGATCCGGGATTTCGGCATCGGGTGGAGGAGGCGCTGGCGGATAAGGCTGTACGCCTGACTTCCATCATCCCTTCTTATCCGAAAAAGGAGGGAGAGGAAGATTCTCGTCCTTTCTCTTATACGGATTTACAAAAGATCGCTCCGCTGGATATGCTTCGCCATACCTTTACGAACCGTTTCGGGGGAGATTTGCCGGAAGAGTTGGAAAAGATGTTTAACGATGTAATGCGGGAGGTTTCCCTATGAAGATATTAGCGATACGAGGTCGTAACCTGGCCTCGTTGGAAGGTGATTTTGAAATAGATTTTACGGTGGAGCCATTACTTTCAGCCGGGATCTTTGCTATTTCCGGGCCTACGGGAGCAGGTAAGTCTACCCTTTTGGATACGATGTGCTTAGCTCTGTTCGCCCGTACGCCTCGTACCGACCAGGCGAAAGAAAATAATGTCAAGCTTCAGGATGTCAGTAATGAACAATTGTCGCAGAGCGATCCTCGTTTCTTGCTGCGGCGGGGAACATCCTCCGGTTTTGCAGAAGTGGATTTCATGGCCTTGAACGGACACCGCTACCGGACACGCTGGTCGGTGGCGCGGGCACGCGACAAGGAAAACGGACGGTTGCAGAATCCGCGTTTGGCTCTGTATAACCTCGACAAGGAGGAGGAAGAGCAAGGGACGCGTTCCGATCTGCAAGCCCGTATTATCGATTTGATTGGCTTGACTTTCGAACAGTTTACGCGTTCCGTATTGCTGGCGCAGAACGATTTTTCCACTTTCCTGAAAGCCGAGCAGGGAGAAAAAGCTTCCTTATTGGAGAAGTTGACCGGAACCGAACTCTATTCCGCCATTTCTCGCCAGATATTTGAAAGGAATGCGCGGGCGAAAGAAGCCTTCGACTTGATCCAAACGCGAATACAGGGTATCGAGCTATTGACGGATGAGGAAGAAAACGACTTGCGCATTCGCCTTGCCGGAACGGAAAAGGAGCTGCAGCGAGTCGAGAAAGCGAAAGCGGAGCAACAGGCCCTTCAAGAGGCCGTCCGTTCTATCGAACAGCAGATAACCATCCGCCAGAGACAACAAAAAGAGGCGGCCGATAAGTTGGTGCACGCAACGGAATTGTTGACGGTCGCTCGCCATGAATACGAAAAGGGAGTGGAGGAACAGCAACAGTCTGAGGCTCGTTTCAAATCCCTTCAACAGGAGATCTTGCAGGCGCGTAAACTGGACATCCAGTTGGATGCGGCCATCCGCGATCTGTCACACTCGGAGCAACAGTTAAAGAATGTAACGCTTCGTAAGGGAGAGGCCGAAAAGAAATATCAGGCTGCCATCCTCCGGCAAAAGCTGGGGATGGAGGAGATTGCCCGTCTGACCGCTTGGCGTGAGCGTTATAAAGAGAAGGAAAGTATTGCGGAGCAGCTTTCGGCCTTGTTGCTGCATTTGGATGCTGCATCGGCTGCCCGTTCAGGAGTGGAGGCGGCAAACCGTTCGATCGAAATGCTCCGGCAGGAGGTTGTGGCGTTGAATAAACAACTTGCCGGTCTGCAACAGACCAGTGCAAACAAGCAGCAGGCGTTGAAGCAGGCAGAAGAGGACTACCGGAGCCTGGAAGAAAAACTGAAAGCGGTCGACGCATCGGCTTTGGACAAACAGATCGAGAAACTTCGCCAGGAACGGGAACAACTGCTTATCGAACAGGCACGTTTGGAGGCTTCCGGTAACATAAAGGATTTACGTGGCAGGTTGCAGGATGGACAACCTTGTCCGGTTTGTGGGAGCACGCATCATCCTTTTGTCAATCAAGCCCCTGTCGCCCCTGTTTCTACCCTTACTCTTCAATTGCAGGATTTATCGAATAAAAAAGAGACCTACATCGCCCATACTCGTCATCTCGCTCGTCTGCAACAGCAGTTGCTCCAACTCCATAAAGAGCTTGCAGACAGTGAAGCCGCTTGTAAGGATATGATCGGCAAGCAGCAGCTCTCCGTTAGCCGGCAAGAGCGGGAAGAAACTATCGTAAAAGAACAATCCGTTCAGTTGACTCAGTCCCTTTCGGCTGCCGACCTCCTGTTCGGTAATGGCGAGTGGCAGAAAGCTTGGTTGCGGAATCCGGAAACTTTCCGTAAAACATTGACAGACTTCGCCCGTCAGTGGCATGAGAATACCGAGAAACTCCATCAACTGGAACGGCAGGAAAGCGCCCAAAAAGCCGAATGCGAATCTCTCGCCTCCTTCCTTCCTTCTCTCGAAAAGCAAGCCGAAGAATCCGGACAGCTCCACGAAAAGAACCGTGCCGCTTTTTCCTCTTTGCAGGCAGAACGAAAGAAACTTTTGAATGGCCGATCTGCAGATAGCGTAGAACAGGAGTACATCCGACGAATGGAAGAACTGAAAGAGCGTTTGAAAAAACTGTCGGCCACCCAGACTGAGCAATCCGGCATCGCCGACCAGACACGCGGCATTGCCGACCAGATTGCAAAAGACCTGACCGAGGCCTCTGCCGACCTGCTCCGGAGAAAGGCGGCTTTAGACAAATGGACAGCTGATTATTTGGATTCTTCGGGTGGAGAGCCACTCGAAGTTATCTTGTCCCGGTACACACAGGAAAAGACGGAACTTGCTTTCTGGCTTCGTACTCAGACGGAGAACAAGGCGAAAGTTTCCGGTCTGCAGGAAGAATTGAATGTCCGGCGTACGGAAAGCGAACGTTGGGCGAAGCTGAACGAACTGGCCGGTTCTGCCGACGGCGCCAAGTTCCGTCGTATAGCGCAAGGATATACGCTCGATATACTGTTGAACTATGCCAATGTGCAACTGCGCGAGTTGACGAGGCGTTATCGGTTGGAACGGGTTCCCGAAACGCTTGCCTTGCAGGTGATTGACCGGGATATGTGTGATGAGGTGCGTACCGTCCATAGCCTTTCAGGGGGCGAATCGTTCCTTGTTTCGTTGGCACTGGCGCTTGGCCTGTCTTCCCTCTCATCCAACCGGATGCGGGTTGAAAGCCTTTTCATTGACGAAGGTTTCGGTTCTTTGGATGCCGAGACGCTTCGTGTGGCGATGGATGCTTTGGAAAGTTTGCGGACGCAGGGACGCAAGATCGGAGTCATCTCGCATGTGCAGGAAATGACTGAGCGCATCCCTGTCCGCATCTGTGTGAATCGCGCCGGCAATGGACGCAGCTTTCTTGAAGTTTTGTAAAGTTCCAAAATCCCTTGTCTCCGCGCTTGACGCGGGGCCGCAAAAGAACAGGTTTTATAAGGTCCGGTTCTCATGCGATCCCGCGTCAAGTGCGGGAATAGGGCTTTCGCCTTTACATATCTTCGACAATAATCCTAAAGCCGACGTTCATCGGCCGCTGCCAAGGCAGGTAGGCTTTGCGGACGGCCGATGTGGAGTATTTAGGACGTTCACGCCAAGAGCCGCCGCGTACGACTTTCTTTTCGACAGCCTCTTTGTTTGCCTTTTCTTTTAAAGGATAAGGAATGTAATCGGAGGCTGTCCATTCCGCCACATTCCCGTTCATGTCGTACAATCCCCAGGGATTGGGCTGGTAAGAGGCAACAGGGCAACTGATCAGTTGGTGGTCGTTTACGTTCAGGATTTTCGGTAGGAAATCCCAGAACTTGCGCATGGGATCGTTTGTCCGCATCGGTTTCGGATCTACGCCTGTTACCGCCAGATCGACAGTCGTACTGTCTGCCAAGTTTTCGAAAGCACCGAAGTCGCTCTCCGTCGATCCGAACCAGAAATCATCTGCGCTTCCCGAGCGTGCTGCCCATTCCCATTGTGTTTCGGTAGGCAGAGAAACTGTATTGCCTGATATTTCGCTGATCTTTTGGCAGAAAGCATTCGCTTCGTCCCAACTGACGCGCACGACAGGCTGTTTTGGTCGGTTGGCTGCATAGCCGGGGGTAGTATGATCTTTCCAAGTCTGTCCGATGTACCGGCTGTCGTGTTCCGGGAAAAGTGCGCGGAACTGCTCGTTCGTGATTTCGGTCGTGCTCATCCAGAAGCCTTCCTTCACGTTTGCCTTGAATGCTGGCGAAGCGGAGGGAGTTCGGTTGTTACCCATCACAAAGCTGCCGGCGGGAATCCATACCAGGTCGATATGCACATCCGGAGTGATGGTGAGGCGGCGGGTCGTTTCGTCTTTGGCAGCTTGCCGGGCAGTCGCCGTCTGCGTGTCGAACGGGAATCCCTTTACCTTGACCGGGCGGACCGGTTTGGTCGGCTTCTTTATTTCGACTGTTTCGCCGGTCGTTGCTCCGGTAATGCCGTCTGCCTTTTTGTTTTCTTTCAGCCAGTCGGCGTAGTCGGCAATCTCTTTTTGCCAGTCAACCCGTACACCGCTGTATTTCTCGGCCAGCTCCATACGGCGTTCCACCTGACCTTTGGGAGATTGAGGCTTCAGGTCTATTTGGGTGAAAGCCCCATAATAAGGCGCGTTGAGATCGATCCAGGCATAGAGCGTCCGCATGTCCTCTTCCGGAACCTCTACGCCGTGGTGTCCGGCTTGCAGGATGCGGATCAGTTCGCTGTTGCTCGCGTGAAACTCGGCCGGCTTGAGGACATAGATGTCTGATTCCGGTCCCTGGCGGTACACGTATGGGTGCAGGTTCAGATAGCTCTGGTCGTACTGCTTGTTGATTTTCGTCAAGATACCTCTCTTATATGTGACCATTTGATCCTTGCGGAAGTCCGGTTCGGCATTTTTCCCGTTGTGGCAAGAGACGCAGTTACGATCCAGTACCGGTTGCACTTCCAGGCGGAACGTGAACGGGCGGACACCTCCTTCCGGTGTTTCCAGCCGGCGTGCCTGCTTGGCCGAAGCAATCGTGCGTTTGGGAATGGGTATGCTGTTCTGATCTTCATGGCAACCGACGCAGGAGACGATCTCGCCCGGCATCCCTGTCAGCCAGCTGCGCATCCACTGGATGGCTGCCCCGTCTTTATCCAATGGCTGGATGGAAATCGGCGTGTTGGCGGGAATGGTGAATAGCGCGGAACCGTCTTCCTCGACCGGGACTGTTCCGAGTATACGTTTGATATCCCATCCACTCTGTATTCCCTGTGCATCGTGATCGGAAGGAGCTAAGATATAGGCATACTCATAAGCGAAGATACGGAGTGCCTTGATCGTGCCCCGGGGAACGCCCTGCGTACCTTCTCCTTCGTAGATATCTTGGATAAAGACCGTAGCCTCTTTGCTGTCCGGCTTGATCTTCGAAGGGATGACAGGAGGTGTTTCGCGTTTTACCAGCGGGATGGGAGCGGTCAGACCTTCCCCTTCCTGCTCGGCAATGAGTGTCAGGTTATCGAAAACGTCGACCAGGTAAATTCCCCAAAGTGCATCCTTGGCCGGTTTGCAGGCAACTAAAAAATATTTTTCGCTGAGCGGGTACGGCTTCATGAACTGAGGCCAGACGCCTTCCACCAATTCGTCCTTGATGATCGGTACGATCGGGCGGTTTTTGAACGGCAGTTCCTGTATCATCCCCTTTTCCTCTTTCCGGCTTTTGGCAGGGTCGAAGATGACGAGCCGCCCTGAACGTGCCGTCCCGTGATGGCCGGAGATGATGCCGATGAAGCGGCTGCTGTGCTTGGAGAGCGGTTTCATGTCGAACGTACTGTTCGGGAAATAGGAGCCGCTGCCGTAGAGCGCTTTGTTTTCCGTCCCGTCGGGGTTCATGTGCATCACGATACGGGAGAAATAGTGTGTCAGGTCCGTATATTCCCAACGGGTGTACATGATGCGTCCGTTCGGGATCACGATAGGCGACCAGTTCCCGTCCTGGTCGAAGGTGAGGCGGCGCAAGGCACGCGTCTCGGGGTCAAAGGAGACAAGGTTGGCTACCACATCGTCGCCATGCACACAAGGAACGCCGTTGTAACCGATGTTGGTCGTCGCCACCACTTTCCCGTCCGGCAGGTAATTGGCGTCGCAGAATTCCAGATCCGGCTCATCAACGGTGATCTTTTGGTGAAGGTTGCTTCCGTCGATGTTCATTTCGTATATCTGCCACTTCCGGTTCTTGTCGAGCGAGGAGAAGAGGAGGCGGTCGGCATCCCAGTGGAGCTGTATGTCCGAAATGGGAACATCGGCTTCGGGTTTGTATATCCGGCTGCTTTCGATTTGTCCGCGCAAGCCCGTGAGCAAGTCGATCTCGGCATCGTAGCCTTTACGCGAGTTGGAAAATAGCGAGTTGTAGTTGGCTGTCGAAGTTCCCATCGACGGCCCCATCGCCTTACGGGCTTTATCTCCCAAACGGTAACGGGCCACTATGATCTTGTCCATGTCCAGCAGCGGGTTGGCCAGGATGATCTCACGCTTCAAGGCAAGTATTTCTTGAGATTGGCCAATTACTTCGTCGACCGTGTTGCCGGAAACCTTATCGGAGAAGGCCTGCTGCACGCCGGGTAGAAGTGTTTCCAGACGGGATAGTTTTTCGTAAAGCGCGGGAGCTTTTCCTCCCAATGCTGTTTTTGTGTCGTCCAGATAGGCACGTATGGCAGTAGGATTTACCCATCGGATTTGCACTTCCAGATCGCTTAGCTGAATTTGGCGTATTGAATCTTGTCCGTTCGTTGCGGAAATACCGGATACGGAAAGAGAGAGGAACGTGAAGAGTAAACAAACTTTATGCTTCATATCATTATTATTTTTTCAAAATCTCAATCACTCTATCACACTTCGTATATAAACTATTCATATACAACTGTTTGTTGTGTGATATATGTCACTTTTATCTATCACTCTACTATCACTCCATCTTTTTCCAATACGGCAGAAAAAGATACAAAGCATATCGCTTGTTTTCAACAAGATAGTGAGATTTGATGCTGAACACCCGGATGTTTGTTCTCTGTACATCCGGGTGTTTGCCCTCCCGACACCCGGATGTTAAAGGCGGGTTTACCCGGGTGTTCAAGAGCTTTTGCAGGTACTTTTGTGCAAAAAAGAGCCTTGTTGTGACTTATTTGTCTGCTAATTTGTAAATTTCCGATGCTGCCATCAGGAATGCACCTGTACCATAGAGCTCGGTCATGTCGCGTGTCACCTTTTTCGGATCGGCACCTACCGGCTGAACCCACCCTAATTTCCCGTTCGTTTCAACTGCACGGGTCAGTGCTTCCCATCCTTTTTTTACGACTGGTAGGTATTTGTCTGCCGGCAGATACCCCTGGTTGATTCCGTATGCCAAGCCGTAAACGATAAATCCGGTCGCGCTTGTTTCGGGTGAAGGATAGCTGTCCGGGTCCAGCAGGCTGGCATGCCAATAACCGTCTTTTCCTTGCAGTCCGGCGAGGCGCTCGGACATCTCTTTATAAAGTTCGAGATAGAAAGGACGGAATTCGGTATCTTCCGCCGGCAGCGTCTTCAGGATTTCCGCCAGCCCGCCGATTACCCAACCGTTGCCACGTCCCCAGAAAATCTTCTTGCCGTTGGCTTCTTTCTGTCCGATGTATCGGCTGTCGCGATAGAAAAGGTTTTCGTCTTTATCATACAGGTGATTGTAGGTAGCACGGAATTCACTGTCGGCGAAGTGCATGTATTTACGGTTGCCGGTCAGCGTGTAGAGTCGTGTGTAGACTCCGGGCGCCATGAAAAGGGCGTCGCACCACGTCCAGCGTTCGATCGTGCTGCCTTTGCTGTAATCGAGATCCATGCTTCCGTTGGAAGGATTGTTCAACACCCAGTCGGCGCGGGCGATGGTCGGTTTCAGCATATTCTCATTCTTCTCCTTATTATAGAAATCGATATAGGTCTGTGCGATACAAACGTCGTCGGCATGATACATCCGATTGGCGACCTGCCAGCTCTGGCGGTTGAAGATTTTCCGGAGCCAGTCATAATAAGTATTGTCTCCACTCAGTTCCGCCCAGTCGAACATCCCCATATAAAGTGCTCCGGCGATCCATCCGCGCGGTTCGCTCTTGGCATATTTGTTTTCGGGATAATCTTTGATCTGCCAGTCCGCCACCCGCCGGGCAACTTCCATGATGCTTTGCCGGTCCAAGCCCGTTTCCGTCGCACTGACAGCGGCTGTATTTGTCGTTTCGGCCTGTGCCGGCAGATTGTTCACTAAACAGGTACAAGCGCAAAGTGAGAGGCCTGTACAGATGTACTTGATTGTAGTTTTCATGATATTCGTTCTGTTTCTTTTAATTCTGCACCAAAAATAGGAAAGATAAGGCTCAGGATATAATAATATCATCTCAAAATGAGTAAAAAATGTACCAAATCTGACTATCTTTTGTGTTAAAAATGGCATATTCCCTCCAGATAAAAAGGAAAACAGTATAAAAGTTTATCTGATCCCGACGTCCTGGCTCGGAATCCCTCATGTTTGAAATTCTATACTTCGAGACCCGGATGTCGGAAAGATTGACATTCGGGTCTCAAGAAATTGTTCAAGTTGCTTTCAAAAATAAAACAACTTTTTTTTATTATTTATTGAATGGTTTGGATGTATCTTATCTATTTTCCCAACCAGCGTTCTGGATCAAATTAGGATTCATAACCAGTTCCTCTTTCGGGATCGGCCAGTAGTAACGGTAGTCTTCCCAAGGCAATGTCCCTTTGATTGTGTTTTGATACGGACTTTTCGGATAACAAATTAAGAATCCTTCCTCATCCACGAATACGGTTTTGTCAAGTTCTACTTGCTGGGCGATTTCCGGCTTTGTCGTATGTGTTCCGTCATATAAATCCTGAACAGTCGTGAATTTCATACCACGTAATGGAACTGTCAATAGCTTGCCCGCTTTCCAGCGCATCAAATCTTCGTAACGACGGTTCTCGATCGCCATTTCAACGCGACGCTCACGACGTATTTCACGTAATAAAGGAGATATTTTGTAATCGAGTTTTTCCGCATAGATTTTGTCCAAACGAGGGTCTGTCGGTTCGTTTCCGACTATTAATCTTGCCGTGGGATATTTGTTGAAATCATATCCGGCGCGTTCGCGTAGTGCGTTGATCGTCAAATCTACATCTGCCTGACTCAGTGTTCCGTTCAGTTCATATTTGGCTTCTGCATACATCAACAATAATTCTCCATATCGGAACTCGATGGCAGCTTGAATACCTTGAGTCGTACGGTCTTCTTCTACGATATCGCCCATCCAATGTTTGATGACGCGATAACCTGTAACTGTAGAACCACTGGCGTTGTAATTTAAATCCGGATATTTAATACCGTTTTTCTCTTTATCGACAACACCTCCTTGATAAATAGTAACATGTTCGCCCGGGCGACAAATTGTTTGTGTCAGACGGGGATCCCGATTCTCTAATTCTGTCCATTTTCCATATCCAAGGAAATTCGGGTTCTGTTCATAGTTGCCTTCATTTCCTCCTGTATAGATGGGACGTCCATCAATACAAAGATATTCATCTACCAAGCCGCGTGTCGCTCCCATTGACTGGCGGTTGGAGTTATTTTGATTGAAATAACGCTGTGCTGCATGACCGACTTTGTTTTCTAAATAAACACGTCCGAGAATGACCTCCGGATTGGATGATAGATCGGTTGCTGTAAACATTTTCCAATATGCTTCTTCGCCGTCTTTGTATAGCGAGTACTTTCCTAATAATGCTTCGCAAGCTTTGACCGCTTCGTTCAACCAGGTATTGGCTGTGTTTTGCAGATTTAATTCCGTATGATATTTGCGGAATGTACCTTCGAACAAGCAAATGCGGGCTTTCAAGAAATTAGCTTGGTCTTTGTTTAGGCGATCTGTTTCCTGATCTTTTTTTTCCGGTAGCCATTCGACAGCTTTGTTGATGCACATCAAGACGGAATCCATTACTTCTGCTCGTGAATCACGGGGAGCATATAATTCTTCTGATGCCTCTGTCAAATCGTATGTAATCCAAGGCACATCTCCAAAAAGGAGAACTTTCTGATAGTAATCCCAGGCTTTGAAGAAGTATGCTTCTCCACCGTATGCATTTTTCTTTTCTTGGCTGATTTCCGCTTTTTCATAACGGCTCAGAAAGAAATTGACTTTGCGCAAGTTCCACCAATACCAACCTTTTTCGGCTGAGGTTCCTGTCGGAACGACAAGTTCTCCCGCCAAGCTGCTCGGCTCGTTACCGGTCTTTACGCAGTTGTCCGAATAGAAATCCCCGTACATAAGCGGGCTGCCGACAACGTTTAATGCTGGGCTTTTGTCTTGTGCCCATCCACTTTGGTGGCCGATGATGTACAATGGGTACAGACTGTTTAACATTAGCTTGAGATCTGTCTCTGTTTTCCAAAAACTTTCGTCTGTAATTTCGTCTAACGGATAGCGTTCCATAAAGTCGTCGTTACAGCTTGGTAGTAGTACCGATGCTATTCCGAGCGTCAATATATATTTTTTTAAATTGAATTTCATAATTGTCATCTTTATTGTTGTGTTTAAAATGTATCTATTTTAGAAACCCACTTGTAAACCGAATGCAACTGAACGCATCATCGGGTAAGAAGAAGATATTTGATCCGGGTCATACAAATCCGGGATTTGGCTAATTTCAAACAGATTATATCCAGACAGGCTTAAACGAACTGTAGATAATTTTACTTTGTTTGTCCATTCTCGTGGTAATGTGTATCCTAATGCCAATGTCTTCAAACGCAGGTATGCTCCGTTGAACAGATAACCGGTCTGTTGTATGGATGAAATACGTCCGGCATACATAGGATATTTAGCATCTGTGTGCTCGGGTGTCCATGAATTATTGTACATTTCCCAGTTTCCGGCTGTTCCTGAACCACCCCAAAATACGTTGTCGCTAATCCAGACATCTCTTTTGGCAATACCTTGGAAAAAAATATTCAAATCGAAGTTTTTCCAGGAAATATTACCTGTGATGCCGTAATGGAAACGTGGAGTGGAATTTCCGATGATTTTGCGATCTCCAGGATTGTCTACCGTTTCATCACCTTTGGTGATTTCACCATCACCGTCTAAATCGGCATAACGTACATCCCCTGGATAAATAGTGGATTGAATCTTTGTTTGACTTGGACCGATTAGTGTATATTTCCCATTTTCGTCAACAGTGAAATCACTTTCCTGTAGAATTCCTACTGTTTCGTATCCCCAGATTTCTCCCATTTTCATACCGTCATAAAGAGATGATAACAATTTATTCGGATTTCCTGAGAATTTTATAACTTCAGACTGATAATCGGACAAAACAAGACCGATATCATAACGGATACCATTGCTCAGTTGGTCTTTCCATTTAAAACTTAATTCCCAGCCATTCGTCTTCAATTCACCTGTATTTCGCTTAGGAACTGTAGCTCCTAATACTGCGGGTAGCTTTGTTCCATTCATCAAAATGTCAACGGTACGACGTGTGTACCAGTCGAAAGAGGCATCCAATTTACCGTTTAATACAGTAAAATCAAGACCAAAATCCAAAGTCTTGGCAGTTTCCCATGTCAAGTCGGTGGCAATCAAGCTGGTAGGGCTCATTCCTTTGTTTTGTTCCCCGTTCATTACCCATGATATATAGTTGGCAGCACCATAACTTGCTATATAAGCATAATTGGCTACATCTTGATTACCAAGAGATCCCCATGAACCACGTATTTTTAAGTTGTCAAGCCAGCTACGTGTGTTTTCCATGAATTTTTCTTCTGACAATCTCCAACCGGCAGAAAAGGATGGGAAAAATTTAAAACGAGAATTTTTGCCAAAACGAGAGGTTCCGTCATAACGTCCACTGAATTCAAACAGGTAGCGTCCTGCATAGTCGTAATTGGCACGAACGAATGCACCGCGAATTGCCCAATGCTCAAAATTGTCTCCTGTATATTGGGCACCGTTTGTCATACCTAAAGTAGGAAGGTCATTGGTAATAACATCTTCCGCTTCTCCCCATGTTTTGCGGAATTTATACCATTCTTGGTTAAAACCGGCAACGGCAGAAACATTGTGCTGTCCGAATACCTTGTTAAACGTTGCGTAGGCATTGATCGTATAGTAATCAGAATGTCTGGACTCCTCTCTCACGCTGGACGGATTCGTATGAGTGTTGACTGTACTTGCCCATGAATCGACAACATAGTTGCGAAGAGGAATGAATCTCTTTTGGAAATATTCGGTCGGACGATAGGATAACTCAGCCTTTACATTGAATTCCGGACAAAACGTGATTGTCGGAGTCACATTGAAAACTGTGCTGGTGTTTTTTGTCTGCTGTGTCGCCCCATAAGCTAACCATCCCAAAATATTATCTGTATATGTGTTCGGGATAGGATCGTTTGGGCTTGTCATGATCGGCATATTCAAGTTGCGGTTGGGCTCGTTTTTCATGGCAGCCCAAACGGAACCTTTCTGTGGGTTCATGTATGGTTCGTTGTAGTTACTGGAGTTGAATGATATTTTGGATGCAATATCGAACCAATCCGTGATTTTGGAATTGATGCTCATATTGATGTTGTATCGGTTTTGAATATCCGTATTGATCTTGTACATACCTTCCTGGCGTTGGTAGCCCAAAGAAATGTAGTAGCGCGTTTTGGCCGATCCTCCGCTGATGGAAATGTTGTGGCGCTGGAGTGGAGTCCAATCCTTTACTCCGATTTCATATGGGTTCATATTGGCTACCCAAGTCATGGCACTTGTACTACCTTCATTGTAAATCCAGGCATTTTCCGGAGTCGGGTTTTCCATGTATTTTTTCTTTGCAGCCAGCAAAGTTTCCATCCATGGAGTGACGGTTCCGCCGGTCATTTCTGTCTGTCTGTTGGAAGCCAGTTGATGTGTGTAGGAATCCAGTATGTCCGGTGTATGCGAAGGTGTGTTCCACTGTACATTTAAGTTATAAGTGACAGTGGCCTTCGTATCGTTTTTACCCGATTTGGTAGTGATCAACATAACCCCATATGTGGCACGTGCGCCATAAATAGCGGAGGCTGAGGCGTCTTTCAATACGGAGATGTTTTCTATGTCGCTTGGGTTCATCATGTTCAGATAGTCGGCATCTACTTGGATCCCGTCGACAATGATTAATGGGCTTCCTGTTTTCACTTCCCATTCATCTGTTTTGTTTTCTTTCAGACCGATAGACGTACCACCGCGGACGTTGAAGCTTGGAGTAGCATTCGGAGAGGCATTAGTCGCCGAGACGTTCAGGTTTGGCACGACACCTTGCAAAGCCTGTCCCACATTGGCTACCGGTTTGTTTTCGAGAACTTCAGCTCCTACAGAAGCGACAGCTCCTGTGAGGTTTACTTTTTTCTGTGTACCAAAACCTACGATTACGACTTCTTCCAAGGCTTGTGAGTCCTCTTTCATCGTAACATTAATAATTGTTTTTCCTTTTACGGGAATGGTTTGGGTTTGGTAACCCATGTACGAGAATACCAATTCAGCATTGGTTGGAACTGTCGGTAATGTGTAATTACCGTCTACATCTGTAATGTTACCGGTCGTAGTACCCTTCACTTGGATAGTAACACCGATCAGAGCTTCGCCTTTTTCATCTTTTACGTTACCCGAAATAGAAACATCTTGGGCGAACATCTGGTGGGAAAAAAGGAAAAATCCCATCAGCATAATTAGAATTTTGCTTTTCATTATAAAATGATTTTTTGAATTTGGTTAACACCTGTTTAATTTTTCAGCACAAAAATCTAATTTATGTAGATAGGAAAAGGCGTTTTTTGTCTCTTAAAAGATAAATATCGTCTTTTATTGAGAAATTTTTTTATATCTTGTTTACTTTTCTGTATTCTTTAGGAGAAACTCCATACATCTGCCGGAAACAGGATGCAAAGTATCCGCTGTTGCTGAATGCTACTTTTGTCTGGATTTCCACGATGTTCAACTCCGTGTCTCTTAACATCTGGGCAGCAGCTTCGAGGCGTAGTTTTTTGATCATTTCGGCAGGGGAGAGTCCTGTCTGTGCTTTGGCTTTCCGATAGAATTGTGCTCGGCTTATACCGATTCCCTTGCAAATATCGTCGATTCCGAAATTCGGGTTCGAGAAATTTTTCTTTATGATATTGGTGTATTGCGTTATGAATATTTTATCCTGTTCGTCGGTCTGTATGCCGAACGTTTCCAATTCGAGTTTTTTCTCGAATTTTTTCTGAATTTGTTTTCTGTTCTCCAATAAATTGTTGATCCGGCTGCGAAGTTGCGCGATGTCATATGGTTTGACGATATATTCGTCTGCCCCTGCTTTGTAGCCTTCTGTTATTTGCTCTGGAAGTGTTTTTGCGGTTAACAATATAACCGGAAGATGGTTCCATTTGGGTGTATTCTTGATTCTTTTACAGAGTTCGATACCGTTCATGCGAGGCATCATGACATCGGAAACGATAATGTCCGCTTTATGGATGTCAAGCAGGAGCAGGGCCTCTTCTCCGTTGGAGGCTTTTAATACGTTATAATAGTTATTGAATTGTTGTTCTAGATAACACAGGACATCAGCATTGTCTTCGGTGAAAAGGATCGTTTGTCGTTTTTCTGATATATTTTGCAAATCTCCAGTGAAAAGATGGGATTTAGCTGTGATATCTGTTGGTTCTATAGTTGTTTTTTGGATGATCGGTTTTTCAAGGAGTGGCAGCAGGACATGTATTTGTGTGCCTATCGCCTGTGAACTATTCACCCAAACAACTCCTTGATGTTGTTCTATGATAAAATGTACAAGGCTTAATCCGATCCCTGACCCGGCTATTTGATGGTGCAGGTCTTGTGAGGAGCGGTGGAAAGGCTGGAATATGTTCTCCAGCTCTTCGGGGGCTATGCCTGCTCCGCTATCTGCAACTTCGATATGCAGGTAATAGTCTTCTACGAGCATAGGCTTTTGTTTTTCATCGACGAGGGAATCGATATTTTTCCGGGAAACAGGAGACAGTCTCAATTGGATGTTTCCTGATTCCGGGGTAAATTTGAATGCATTGGAAAGCAGGTTAAAGATGACTTTTTCCATTTCCGGCTTGTCATAATAGACCTCGTATGATTCTGGCATCTTGTTTGTCAGCGTAAAGTCAATGTTCCTCTTTCTGGCGATGGATTCAAACATATCGTATGATTCTTTTATGAAGACAGATAGATTGAAGTGCTCTTTCTGCAAGGCCATTTTGTGCGCATCGTATTTTTGGATGTCCATTAAATTATTAACCAAAAGCAGCATCTTTTTTGTGTTTTTTTGCATTAAAGTCAAAACCTTTTTTACTTCAGATGAGAATGCATTATTTTGCATAAGATCTTCCAAAGGGTTTGATATCAGTGTTAAAGGTGTACGGAGTTCATGAGAAAAATTAGTAAACAGGCGTATTCTTTCTTCATTCATTTCTTTGATTTTTTCCTGCTCCATTTGTTTGTAACGAATATCGTTTTCAAGCTTGTTTCTGACATTGAAGTAGTGGATAATACCGTATATGACTATGCCGACTCCCATAATATATAGAAGGTAGGCTGTGGGGGTTTTGTAAAAAGGTGGGAGGACTTGTATAGACAGGGTTGCTTCTTTCGGATTCCATTTGCCGTCACTGTTGCTTGCCAACACATGGAATGTATAAGAACCTGGTGCCAGGTTGCTGTAGTAGGCAACTCTTCGGTTGCCTACTACAGCAAAACTTTCATCAATTCCATCCATTTTATATTTATATTGTATTTGCTCCGGATCAATATAGTCCAGAGCTGTATAAGCAATGGCTAGGTTTGTTTCTTCTGGTTTTAGAATTAGAGGTTTTGAGCTTTGAAAATCAATGGATTTATTATTTATTGTGATATCTGTCAAATAGAGAGGAGGCAGATAGTCGTTTTTTCCTAACCGGCTTGAATTAAAACATAAAATATCTTTACTGCCTGGAAAATAGAGAAAGCCGTTGCTGTCCAAAGATCCGCCTTGGAAAGTATAGTTGTGTTTGATGAACTGTTTGTTGGGGACGTAGGTGAAGTTTTCTTGTTGGTATTCTTTATAATATAGTCCATTTTCAGTTAGTGTCCACAAGGTATTATGCTTGTCTTTTACGAACGTATAGATATAAGGAGTAGTGAGTCCGTTATTATTTATGTAATGTTCTAAAAGAGTTAGTCGCGGATCGAAAGTAAAAAGTCCGTTTCCGAAAGTAGAGACGTATATATTTCCTTCCGGGTCTGTTTCAATGCCTGTTATTCGTCCGCTTCTTTTGTTTTTTGCCCCTGGAAGTTGGTTTAAGACGATATGTGTAACACTATTTTTGTACATATCATATAAATATAGTTCTTGTGTAAGGGTTCCGAACAAATATTTGTCCGGTGCAAGTTCTTTGATGACGGTTATATAATGTATACGTTGTTTTTTCCCATTTACGGGAAAAAATGTTTGTTTTTTTCCGTTTTCAATGAGTATTAGACCCTGTTTGCTGTTAGTCGGTATCCAAAATCTGTTTTTGCAGTCTACAAATAGAGTATAGATGTCCCCTCCTCCGAATTCGTAAAGTAGTTCATACTTTTTTCGGCTACGAGAAAACAAATAGAGGCGTCCTTGGTTTGTTGTACATAAAATACTGTCACCCTTGATATAAAGAGCTTTAAGTATGTTTTTATTATAAGCATCGGAGGCTGGATTTAACAAATATATATTTTGTTCTTGTGTGGAAGGGTCATAACATAAAAGTCCGGCTCCTTCCGTTGTAAACCAGATTTTTCCATCTTCATCTTCCTGACCTTTCCCCAATACTCCTGTGAATGTTTTAGGTGTTAATGTGCTAATTTGTTTCCGTAGAGGATTATAGTAATTAAGTCCGTTCCAAGTGCCGATCCATAATCCTCCTGTATTATCTTTTAAGAAGTTGTGAATTGAATAATGTCCTAATGAACCGTTTTTTTGCGGATCAAAATCGAATGTCTGAATATTGAATGTGTTACAGTCTATCAAGGATAGTCCGGAAAAACTGCCTATCAAGATTTTATTTGGTTGAATTTCGACTAAGCAGCGGATAATGTTGTTTTTGAGGTGTGAATTGTTCTGATTGAATCTTGTGAAATTGTGCGTGTCTGGATTCAGAAGGCTGAAACCCTCTTTTAATGAAGCTATCCAGATCCGGTTGTGACTATCAATATATAAGTCGGATAGTTCTCCTCCTGGTAGGGATGTTTCATCATACGGTATATGCTTGTAATGATGCCGGAGCTGTCTGTCAGAATCTATAATAATCATTCCGGAACTTTTGGATGCGATATACAAATTTCCAGCAGAATCTTCTTCCATATCGCAAACATTGGAATTGAAAGGAAGTGGAGATAAAGATGGTTGTCTGATGAGCGAATCCTGTTTTGGATCATAAATAAACAACTCTTTTTCCCCGACAAACCATAGTTCTCCGTTTTGCCGTTGTTTACAATAATGCATAAATCTGGTATTCTCCGTGTTATATTTATGTATTTGTTGGCTTTGCCTGTCTATTTTGTGTACATGATGTTCGGTTATGATCCAAATGTTTTGCTGGCTGTCTTCTTCTATGCATGAGATTGTGTTATCTCCTAAAGTGTTTGTGCTATCGGGTCTGTTACGATAGACCTTACATCTGTATCCGTCATACTTGAATAGTCCATTATTTGTGCCGATCCATATATATCCATCTGAATCCTGAAACAAATCTGTTATCGTATTTTCTGTCAGTCCGCTTTCGTTCCCGATCTGGGTAAAAAAGAATGGATTTTTCTCTGCCATTATTATAGAAGAGAAAAATAGAAAAAGGAATGAGAGTATGGCTTTTAGATAATGTGTAAACATAAAAATCTTAGATTGTGTGGCAAATATACATAAAATGAGACATTTTTATTCAGTATTGAGATACTTTTAGTCATGAAGAGATAAAACTTACCTTATTTTTGTAACTCAATCAATTAAAACATCATGAATAAACGAGTATTGAGTTTAACCTTGTTGCTGGCCTGTTTCAGTTTGGTGATGCAGGCCGAAGGCCGGATTGTTGAGCCGTTTAATTCCGGTTGGGTATTTAAGAAAGCGCCGGCAGGTAAGGAACTGGCCGTTAATGCGCCGAAATGGGAGAGTGGATGGACCGAGGTCGAGATTCCTCACACATGGAATGCAAAAGATATGCAGACGCAGTATGACCAATTCTACGAAGGACCTGCCTACTACAAAAAGCACTATTTCTTTCCTGCTGAACTGAAGGACAAACGCGTCTTCCTACGTTTCGAAGGTGTGGGAGCTGTTGCGGAGGTGTATGTGAACGGTTCTCTTGTGACAACTCATAAAGGAGCCTACTCTGCTTTTTCATGCGAGATCGGTACGGCGCTGAAACCGGGGGCGGATAACGAGATCATAGTGAAAGCCGACAATGCGTCACGTCCGGACGTGATTCCTATCAATCATGTGCTTTTCGGCGTTTATGGCGGGATGTACCGTCCGGTTTGGTTGATCGTGACAGATCCTTATAATATCTGTGTGACCGATTGTGCTTCTTCCGGTGTCTACATCACCCAGAAGAATGTCTCCAAAAAGCAAGCGGATGTAAAAGTGAAAGTGAAGTTGGATAATGGAACGTTGCAACCGGCTCCGCTCACCTTACAGAACACGATTTATGATCAAGAAGGGAAACTGGTAGCAACTCAGAGCCGCTCGTTTGACCTGACACCGCAGGGCGTACAGTCGTTCGAAGCCGATTTCAAGATCAAGAATCCTACCTTGTGGCAAGGGCGGAAGAACCCTTATTTGTATAAGATCGTGAGTCGCCTGATCCGGAATGGGAAAGTGATAGATGAAGTGGTACAGCCCTTAGGCTTGCGCAAATACGAGATTGTTGCAGGCGAAGGATTCTATCTGAATGGCGAGAAATATCCGATGTACGGCGTTACCCGCCATCAGGACTGGTGGGGGCTGGGTAGTGCGTTGAAGAATGAAAATCATGACTTCGACCTGGCTACTATTATGGATATCGGTGCGACAACCGTCCGTTTTGCTCATTATCAGCAATCAGATTACCTCTATTCGCGTTGTGACAGCTTAGGATTGATCATTTGGGCGGAGATTCCTTTCGTGAACCGTGTCTCCGGACAGGAAGCCGAGAACGCCCGTTGCCAACTCCGCGAACTGATCCGCCAGAGCTTCAACCATCCGTCCATCTATGTTTGGGGGCTACATAACGAAGTCTATCATCCGCACGAATATACAAAAGAATTGACCCGATCCTTGCATGATCTAGCGAAGACGGAAGACCCCGACCGTTACACTGTTTCGGTAAATGGCTACGGGCACATGGAGCATCCGGTCAACTTGAATGCTGACATACAGGGAATGAATCGTTATTTTGGCTGGTACGAAAAGAAATTGCAGGATATCGAACCGTGGGTAGAAGGCTTGGAAAAGAACTATCCGGATCAGAAATTGATGCTGACGGAGTATGGAGCCGACGCCAACATTGTCCATCAGACCGAATATCTGGACAATTCACTGAATTGGACGAAACCTTTCTATCCGGAAACTTTTCAGACGAAGACACACGAATACCAGTGGAGCGTGATCGCCAAGCATCCGTATATTGTCGCTTCTTATTTGTGGAACACTTTCGATTTTGCTACTCCGCTGGCTAATCGCGGCGATCTTCCCGCCCGTAACATGAAGGGCATGGTCACTTTTGACCGCAAGACGAAGAAAGACTCTTATTTCTGGTACAAGGCGAACTGGAGTGAAGATCCTGTCTTGTACTTGACACAGCGCCGGAATGTGGATCGCGAAAAGAAAGTCACTTCTATCACCGTTTATTCTAATATCGGAGAACCTAAAGTTTTCTTGAACGGCCAAGAGTTGTCCGGTATCCGTAAAGGTTATACAGACGTACATTATATTATAGACAATGTTACCTTGGCAGACGGAAAGAACATTGTGAAGACCGTTGCAAGCAAAGACGGCAAGACATACGAAGACACTATCGAATGGATGTATACTGGAGAGAAAAAACGAGAAGCGGATTCCTTTTCCATCAAAGGTGTGCATGCAGGGTTTGAATAAAAAGACAACATACTAATTAAATATAGCTGACCTTGACTGTAAAAGCCACTAAAGCTTATTTGGATCGTGCAGCTTTAGTGGCTTTTTTATGCCCAATTATATATTAAGATGTATCTAATTGAAATATTTAAATCCAAATCAGGCAATATCCTCCTATAAAATAAATATTTATCATAAGCTTGTGGCCTCTAATCCGGTGAATGGACGTGTACAGACGAACCTGAAGAAGGTAAATCTGACATTTTGCAAAAAAACGAAATCGCCAGTAAAATATTTCATCACACAAGGAGTTATATTAATTCATTTTCTTACTTTTGCAAGAAACCGTATCAGAGATAGCAGATGGGTAAAGGAACAAAAAGCATAGCCTTTTATTTGATGATGATCCTGGTCTTTGGCTCACTCATGTATTTCATAGTCAAAGAAGGAGAAAGCCAGCAGGTCGGAACAGCCGTTCAGACCATGCAAAATGCTCCCCAAACTATGGGGGAGGGATTTCTTGTGTTCTGGGATTCGGTTACTCACCATATCCAGTCGTCGATGGGAATCCTTCTTCTGCAAATTATTACCATATTAATTGTCTGCCGCTTGTTCGGTTGGATGTTTCAAAAGATCGGCCAACCCACCGTCATCGGTGAAATCGTAGCCGGTATCGTACTCGGTCCGTCCGTGCTCGGCCATCTTCTGCCGGGGGTATCTGCGTTTCTTTTTCCACTCGAGTCATTAGGTAATATCACCATATTAAGCCAATTCGGTCTTATCCTTTTCATGTTTGCCATCGGTATGGAACTGGATATCGGCGAAGTTCGCAAAAAATTGAAGGAAACTATCCTGATCAGCCATACCAGTACGATTGTGCCGTTTTTCTTCGGTATGCTGACTGCCTATTATGTCTATGGATCTTATGCTCATAAAGGGACACCATTCCTGTCGTTCGCTCTATTTATCGGGATTGCCATGAGTATCACGGCTTTTCCTGTTTTGGCCCGGATTATCCAGGAAAAAGGGTTGACCAAAACACATTTGGGAACCATCTCATTGGCAAGTGCTGCCAACGGAGACATTACTGCCTGGTGCCTGTTGGCCGTCGTGATTGCCATCGCTCAGGCGGGCAGTATGCTGAGTGCCGTTTACAATATATTATTCTCCATTCTGTACATTCTTTTTATGTTTCTTGCTGTTCGTCCTTTCTTACGGATGATCGGGCATATATACCATAATAAAGAAGTGATTGACAAAGCACTGGTGGCCCTGATGTTCCTGTTACTGATCGTATCCTCCTATTTTACCGAGATATTAGGGTTGCATGCTCTTTTCGGCGCCTTTATTGCAGGCGTGGTCATGCCAGGGAACATCAAATTCCGCAAGATCATGACGGAAAAGGTGGAAGACGTGTCATTGGCGCTCTTCCTGCCGCTTTTTTTCGTTTCGACCGGACTGCGTACGGAGATCGGTCTGCTGAACACACCGGAACTTTGGGTCATGTGTGGAATCTTCATCGTAGTGGCTATTATCGGTAAGTTCGGGGGAGCTTTGTTTTCCGCTCGTTTTGTCGGTGAAAGCTGGAAAGACAGTTTTTACATTGGGGCTTTAATGAATACACGCGGTCTGATGGAACTGGTCGTGTTGACGATCGGTTATGAGATGAAGATATTGCCGCCTTCTATTTTCGTCATGTTGGTTTTGATGACCCTGGTCACGACCTTTATGACAATCCCGTTGGTTTCTTTCATTAAATTGTGTTTCAAGACACGTGAAAAGATCAAGGAACATCAGGTTTGTGTGGAACCGACCGACGGGATATTTAAGGTTCTCCTTTCATTCGGACGTGCCGGAAATGGACAGATTATGCTTGATGTGGCTCACCAGATGTTTGCCCGTGGAAAGAACAAACTGGACTTGACGGCGCTTCACCTGACCGTCGGGTCCGATGTCAATCCGTTACATACGGATAATTTTGAGGAAGTGAGTTTCGGACCGATCTTGTATGGAGCCAAAAAATTAGGTATGCACATCCATACACGCTATGAGGTTTCGAATAACGCCGGACAGGATATTTGCGACATTGTCAATAACGAAGGATTTGACTTCCTGCTGGTCGGTTCTGGCATCTCTATGAGCGACTCGCCGGACGATATCGCGGCAACCCGTTACCGTACTTCCTTCTATAACCGTTATTTCAAACGCTTCAAAGCTCCCGAATCCTGGTTTTATCCTGGTGCGTTGCTGAAAGATAAGACTAAGATGTTTATTGCCCGCAGTAATTGCGACGTCGGTGTATTTATTAACCGAAATTTCGTGAAGGCCACCAATACGTTGGTGGTTATCAGTTCCGAAGAAGATCTCTTTCTGCTCGACTATACAAGGACATTGCTGAAAGCGACTCACGGTTCTGTCGGTATTGTAGCCAAGATGTCCACCACAACACCCGGACATGATCAAATTCTCAAAGAGCTTTGGGATTTCGTCTCGTCCATCCCACAAACCCAGCTGTTACCGGATAAAGACCTGACGCCGGGATTGTTCAATAGCTATAACTTTATGCTGATCGGCTACAACACTTGGAACGACGTATCCGAACACCGTAAAGAGGCACTTCAAAAAATGCCGTCGACATTGATTTTGAATAAGAACAAACGGAGTTCTTCGGATAATTGATTTAAGCCTATGCATTTGCGACGGACTTTTTATTTATATGTGAGTTTTTTCTTCTATCTTTGTGCGAAACCAATCTCAAAAAATCATGGAGTCGCTAAATCTAATAAAGAATGACCCTTGGCTGGCCCCCTATAAGGAGGCAATAGAAGGACGGTACCAATACGTGGTAAACAAAGAGAAGAACCTGACCGGTAACGGCAGACAGACGTTGTCGGAAATGGCTTCCGGGTATCTCTACTTCGGATTGCATAAGACAAAGAGTGGATGGGTTTTTCGTGAGTGGGCACCCAATGCTACTGCTATATATCTGATCGGGACTTTCAACGAATGGAAGAAGGACGATCGGTATAAGTTGCAACGGTTGGGCAATGGCATTTGGGAGATTGCGCTTGCTGAAGGTTTGCTGCATCATGAAGACCTGTTCAAACTCCTAGTCGAGTGGGAAGGAGGCAGCGGGGAACGTATTCCTGCATGGATACGGCGTGTCGTTCAGGATGAAAATACCAAAATTTTCAGCGCGCAAGTATGGAATCCGGAGAAACCTTATGTGTTCAAGCATAAACGGTTTAAGCCTAATGTCTCTCCATTGCTGATTTATGAATGTCATATCGGTATGGCTTCGAATGAAGAGAAAGTTGGCAGTTACGACGAATTCCGTCGTATGGTGCTGCCCCGTATTGCGAAGGAAGGATATAATGCCATTCAGATTATGGCTATTCAGGAACATCCTTATTATGGTTCGTTCGGTTATCATGTCAGCAGTTTTTTTGCCGCATCTTCCCGTTTTGGTACGCCGGAAGAACTGAAACAGTTGATAGACGAGGCTCATAGTATGGGGATTGCTGTGATTATGGATATCGTACATAGTCATGCTGTCAAGAACGAAGTAGAAGGCCTCGGACGTTTCGATGGATCTTACACGCAATATTTTCTGGGCGGTGCCCGTCGCGAGCATCCGGCATGGGATTCCCTTTGTTTCGACTATGGAAAGAATGAAGTGCTTCATTTTTTGTTGTCGAACTGCAAATTCTGGCTGGATGAGTATAAATTCGACGGTTTCCGTTTCGATGGCGTGACCTCGATGCTTTATTACAGTCACGGACTGGGCGAAGCATTTTGTAATTATGCTGATTATTTTAATGGTCATCAGGATGGTGATGCTATTGCGTATTTGACGTTGGCTAATAAGCTTATCCACGAAGTCAATAAGAATGCGATTACGATTGCCGAAGAAGTAAGCGGAATGCCCGGATTGGCTGCCAAATATGAAGATGGCGGTTATGGCTTCGACTACCGTATGGCAATGAATATTCCCGATTACTGGATCAAGACGATCAAAGAAAAGAAAGACGAAGACTGGCATCCTTCTTCCATCTGGTGGGAGACGACGAACCGCCGTGCTGACGAAAAGACAATCAGCTATGCGGAAAGTCATGACCAGGCGTTGGTGGGTGACAAGACGATCATTTTCCGTCTTATCGATGCCGACATGTATTGGCATATGCAGAAAGATGATCACAATTTTATGGTGGAACGGGGTGTAGCTTTGCATAAAATGATCCGTCTGGTCACGGCCTCCACCATCAACGGCGGTTATCTGAACTTTATGGGGAATGAATTTGGCCATCCGGAATGGATCGATTTCCCGCGTGAAGGAAATGGCTGGTCGCATAAGTATGCACGCCGCCAATGGGATTTGGTCGATAATATGGATTTGAAATATCATTTCTTAGGCGATTTTGATTGTGAAATGTTGGAATTGATCCGTAGTGTGAAAAACTTCCAGTCCACTCCGATACAGAAAGTTTGGGATAACGATGGGGATCAGATTTTGGCTTATATGCGAAAAGACTTGGTGTTCGTATTCAATTTCAATCCGACAAAATCGTTTGCCGATTACGGTTTCCTTGTGCCTAAGGGTGAATATGAGGTGGTACTGAATACCGATGCTAACCGATTCGGTGGCTTCGGGCTCGCGGATGATACCATTCATCATTTCACGCAATTCGATCCATTGTATAAAAAAGAGAAAAAAGAATGGCTCAAATTATACATTCCGGCACGCAGCGCTGTTGTATTGAAGAAAGTAAAGAAAGCGAAATAATTTGTGATTTATAATTTGTGATTTGTGGTCAATGCGTAAATCATAAATTATAAATCTGATAAATCAAAAATCAAATATGTTATATCCAATGACATTTAAGCCTATCCTCAAGAAGATTATCTGGGGAGGCTCTGACATTTGCCCGTTTAAGGGCATCACTCCGGTGCAGGAAGGTATTGGCGAAAGTTGGGAACTTTCACATGTAGAGGGCAATTATTCTGTTGTAGATAATGGTGCACTTGAGGGTAAAACGCTAGATGAACTGATCCGTACATATGGCAAGCAACTGTTAGGGGAAAAGGTGGTCGAACAATTTGGTTCCATATTCCCTTTGTTGATCAAGTTTATCGATGCACGCGATAATTTGTCTATTCAGGTTCATCCGGATGATGAATTGGCAAAGAAACGCCATAATTCTTTTGGCAAGACAGAAATGTGGTATGTGATCAATGCTGCCAAAGGTGCCGGCTTATATTCAGGCTTTTCAAAGCAGATCAATGCGGATGAATACGTGAAACGTGTCGAGGATAATACGATCATGGATGTGTTACAACGATACGAGGTGAATCCTGGCGATGTATTCTTCCTGCCCGCGGGTCGTGTACACGCTATCGGAGCCGGTTGCTTTATTGCTGAAATCCAGCAGACGAGCAATATCACCTATCGTATATATGATTATGACCGTAAGGGACCGGATGGCAAAGGGCGTGAATTGCATACCGAACTGGCAAAGGATGCGATCGACTATACCTTGTATCCGGACTACCGCACCCATTACAAAGCGCATACGAATGCGACTGTAGAGCTTGCAGCCTGCAAGTATTTTACAACGAATTTGCTGGATGTCGATACGATCATGGTTCGTGATTTCTCCGAACTGGATTCTTTCGTCGTTTATATTTGTATGGAGGGTAAAGCTTCTATCCGTGACAATAAAGGCAATGAAATTTATATTCACCAAGGACAAACGGTCCTGATTCCGGCAGATACGGATGTCGTGACGATTTCACCGGTTCCGGGTGCCAAATTTATGGAGACGTATATTGGATAAGACCCATAGGGTTACGCCCTTTAACCTTATGGGTTAGGAGGCGTAATGCATAGGGTTATGGAATAGATAGAATGCCGCAGGTTTTTCCGGATTATCCGGAGACCTGCGGCATTTGTTTTTATTCGATTGTCAACTCTAATCTCTCTAAGGCTTTTTCGTCTGATGAACCGCCGTAAAGTATCTGATATTTTCCGGGACGGACTTCCATCGTTTGTGTATTGTCGTTAAAAGAGTGGAATGCTTCGGGTGTCAGCTCGATGTTGACTTCCTGGCTGTCGCCAGCTTTTACGTGTACACGCAAGAAAGCCTTCAGCGCTTTGATCGGCCCTTCCGGATCGTTCGGATTTTTGATGTAGATTTGTGCGACTTCGTCACCATCCATTTTGCCGGTGTTGGCAATGTCGAATGTCAGTGTGACAGATTGGTCTTTGGTAATCTTGCCAGAAGACAGCTTCGCATTCCGATAGGCAAAGTTTGTGTAGCTCAAGCCGTATCCGAACGGATAAAGTGGTGTTTCGGTCATATAACGGTAGGTACGACCTTTCATGCTGTAATCTTCAAAGTCCGGCAACTGGTCGATCGATTTATAGAATGTGACTGGCAAGCGACCTGACGGATTGTAGTCGCCAAACAGGATGTCGGCAACCGCTGTCCCGGCTTCTTGTCCGCCATACCAGGCATTCAGAATGGCGTCGATGTTGGCGTCTTCCCAGTTTAAAGCCAGGGCACTACCCGTACAAAGCACGTAGACAACCGGTTTACCCGTTGCTTTCAGTGCTTTTACCATTTCTTGTTGTACTTTCGGTATCTCGATATTGGTGCGGTCTCCTTTCTTGAAACCTTCCACGTTGACCGGCATTTCTTCACCTTCCAAGCGAGGCGAAATACCTCCGACATAGACAATCACATCTGCATCTTTGACTTTAGCGGCAGTGGCGGCATAATCGACAGGTCGACGCGTACCGATCTGGAAGTTGAGGTCAGCGCTACCCGTGCGTTGCATATATTCGATCTTGACAGGATATTTCTTTCCTTTTTCCGCATTCAGCATATACGTCTTTTCTGCCCCGTATTCGTTTTCCCAAACTTCGGCTACTTTTTCATCTCCGATAAAGAGGCGGAAGGCGTCGTTTCCTGACAACTTGATCTCAACCTGTTCCGTCTCTGGTGCTTCAAACTCGCCGGTAAAACGTGCTGTGAAGTTTGTCAGGTTTACATTCGGTGCGAACTGCGTGTTTCCGCCTGTCGTATAATGTAATTGGCTTGCTAAACCTTTATAAACGGCTTCTCCCTTGAATTCCGTATTGTTGTAGAATTCGGAGGCGAATCCCTGTCCGGCAGGGGAGGTGATGTGGTTGCCCAAGTCTTGGATTACGAAGTCAGCCGCATGATTACATCCTAATTCGTAGATTACTTCTGTATCGGGCATTTTGTTGCGGATACCTTCCAATATTGTTACGGTATGCGTCGGGAAGCCGTTGTAGTTCGCCCAAAGCATGGTCGAGTCGGCGGCATTCGGACCGACAACTGCAATTTTCCGGATCGTTTTACTCAGTGGAAGTGTGTTATTCTTGTTCTTCAGCAGCACCATACTCTTATGCGCCATTTCGAGTGCTTGTGCCACATGTTCGGGGTTTTCCACCACGTTGTATGGGATTTGAGCATAAGGAACCCGCTCGTCCGGATCGAACATGCCTAATTCAAAACGACCTTTCAGCAGGCGGCGTAGGGAGACATCCAGATCATTTTCGGATATCTTTCCCTCCTTTAAAGCTTTGATCAAAGCTTTATAGCTGTTGCCGCATTCCAGGTCAGTCCCGTTCAGGACAGCATCTGCAGAAGCGCTTTCCGCATCGGGATGTGTTTCGTGGCGAGGCGTGCGTTCGTCCCGTTGCCAGAAGTCGTTGATCGCACCACAGTCGGAAAGGATGATGTTTTCATATCCCCAACTATTCCGAAGGATGTCGATGAGCAGTTTGTCGCTACTACAGCAGGGTTTGCCTTGATAGCGATTGTAGGCGCACATGACTTCCTGTACATTTCCTTTTTTTACCAAAGCCTCGAAAGCTGGCAGGTAGGTTTGCCATAAATCACGGGGCGTCACTGTGACATCAAATTCGTGACGGTTCCATTCCGGTCCGCTATGGACTGCATAATGCTTGGCGCAAGCATGTGTCTTAAAGTATTTCGGATCGTCTCCCTGCAAGCCTTTCACTACGGCAACCCCCATCCGTTCTGTCAAGTACGGATCTTCTCCATAGGTTTCCATGCCACGGCCCCAGCGGGGATCACGGAAGATATTGATATTCGGCGTCCAAAAGGTCAAGCCTTTGTAGCGGTCATATTCTTTATTTTTTTGATACTGATGGTATTTGGCGCGAGCTTCATCGCTCACCATTGTAAATGTTTCGTACAGTGCGTCGTCGTCGAAAGTCGCCGCCATCGCGATAGCCTGTGGGAAAACAGTCGCTTTTCCGGCACGTGCGACACCGTGCAAGGCTTCGTTCCACCAATCGTATTCGGGTATACCGAGGCGTTCGATTGCCGGAGTCGTATTCATCATTTGGCCGATCTTCTCTTCGGCAGTCAGACGTTTCAAGAGGTCGTCTATGCGTTCGTCGATAGGGAGATCAGGATTGCGAAACGGATAATCTTCTTGTCTTTGGCTACAAGAAACAGACAGCAATAATGTTAGTGCTGCTACCGTCAGATGTTTCATTCTCATGTTATTAAATTTTAGATATTGTATGCTTTACGTTTTATCTTATTGTAAGATGTTTGTTATTAGCCATTTATTATGATAAATTATATTGCAAAGCTAATGGTTTACTTGCATTTCTTCAAGTAGAATTACTTAAAATAGGTTACTTCGTCCGTTATTTTAGCAAATGTCCTATTTTTGTAAGATCGAATAATAAAAAGAAAGAGAGATGAAGAAATTTTTAAGTATGCTTTTGATGGCGGCAGGTCTTATGTCTTGTGGAGATGATGATAAGCCGTTTATTCCTGAGTTGAACAAGCTGACGAGTGTTACATGTACGAAAAACGGAAATGCTTTTTTTAACGCGAATATCACTTATGACCAGGACAAGCAAATCAATCGGATTATATTAAATACGGAAGGAAATCAGTTTACTGATAATTATATTATTGTAGACAAGACGATTTCCGTAAGTGGCGTGAAGATGATCGATGGTTCTCCGACTAATCCCTTTGTCCATACAGTTTACACGCTAAGCGGAAATATGATTGCGGCCAAGGAAGAAAAATCTGAAAACAAGTATATGAGTAATGCTGTGTATACGGCTGTAGAAAACAGGTACACCTATAGTTCTAATTGGCTGAAATCAGTTTCGCAGATTATCCAGTGGCCGAATGAGGACGGTTCGGGTTATCAGATAAGAGAACTAGGTGAGGTGGATCGCTATTCGTGGGAAAATGGAAATGCGGTGCATTATGCTTATCTGCCACAGAAAGAGATTACATATGAATATAATTCTCAATTACGTCCAGAGAACTTTCCGTTCCGAGTTGTCAATTCATTTCAACCGGTCGGCTTTGATGTGATTTCTCCGTTGAACCTGCTCTATGGGAAGATGAATCAGAATCTGCCAACCCGTGCCTATTGGTATAATGTCTCCGATGCAACGGATATTTGCGCCGAATATACATTCCGCTATACGTTGACCGGCGATTATATCACAGGCATGACGATTGAAGAAAAGATCAATCCCGTGAATGGTGCAACTGCGGAAAATAACACGTATGAATATGAGTTTATCTATAATTTCGTAGTAGAGCAGAAGTAGGACAATTTACTTCAATAAATCGGGGCGTAGCCGGGCTGTCCTTTCTTGAGCTTGCCCGAGACGCCATTCTTCAATTTTGCGTTGGTGTCCGGACAGAAGGACGTCGGGAACTTTCCAGCCGTTGTAATCGGCAGGCCGGGTATAGACTGGGGGAGCTAGCAAATTATCCTGGAACGAGTCGGAGAGGGCACTTTGCTCGTCGCCGATTGCTCCGGGAATAAGACGTACGACGGCATCTGTGATGATGGCAGCAGCCAACTCGCCTCCTGTCAGGACATAATCACCAACAGATATTTCCTTTGTTATCAAATGTTCGCGGATGCGGTAGTCGATTCCTTTGTAATGTCCGCAAAGGATGATCAGATTGTTCAGCATCGACATGCTGTTTGCCATCGGCTGGTTGAAGGTTTCCCCATCTGGCGATGTGTAAATAACTTCATCATAATCCCTCTCGCTTTTCAAAGCCGAGATGGCCCGGTCGATAGGTTCGATCTGCATAACCATGCCGGCTTCACCCCCGAAAGGATAATCATCCACACGCCGCCATTTGTTGGTCGTGTAATCCCGCAGATTGTGTAAATGTATTTCAGCCAGACCTTTGTCTTGTGCCCGTTTCACAATGGAACAGTTTACCATTCCTTCGATCATCTCGGGAAGTACGGTCAGTATATCAATGCGCATCATATTTTATTTCAGATTTATGGTGCAAATGTAGGAGATTTCCCAAAGTCTGCAAAATAAAGTTTTGTAAGCATGGATTTTTAGTTTTTTGCAAAACAACTATCATACTATCATAAATGAATTTATATGCTTGTAAAACAGTATGTTATTCTATGATAGTTCTTGCTTTTAACTATCATTTATCTATCATA
>ENA-ORRA01000519-ORRA01000519.1-human-gut-metagenome-genome-assembly--contig:-NODE-519-length-35333-cov-3.812886_pt1 | contig 35333 bp, 38 predicted proteins | sample MGYA00242169_ERZ509122 | MGnify/ENA primary metagenome ERZ509122 (study PRJEB26280, sample SAMEA2338650) | human gut metagenome | biome: human gut; feature: human-associated habitat; material: faeces...
CGGGTCATTGACTCCATAACCGGTATCAATTTACGTTTCACAGAAACAGAAGGGAGTGTTAATATGTGTCAGGCTGTTCAGGAAATGTGCGATGATGCGCGTGCCGAAGGCCGCCAGGAACAAGCTATGCTGACAGCACAGCGTATGCTTCAGGATTCACGATTCTCCCCTGAAGACATCTCCAGATTTTCAGGCCTTTCTCTTGAGAACGTGCTGAAATTATCGAAGAAATAATTCGTATTGAAAATGCTCAGATCCTTTGTGGGGGAATCTGAGCATTTTGCGATCTATGGAAATGTCCAGAAACATTACTACCTTGTTCCCGGACATTCATCATTTCATTATTTTCCCATCTGCAGATCCGAAAACAGATCTTCCCGGTAAACACCTGCTTTCAACATTTCCCGGAAACTCTCCTTCACAGCAGCCACATCTTCTCTGTATGTCATACCATACCAGGTATCATTAGTGCGGAGAACTTTTACAGACATCTTCTCTTCTGCCAGAAGCTTACCAATAAAAGTAGGAATCAAAAACTCTGCCTTCATAGGCGCAGTCGGCACTGTTTTCTCAAAAAATTCTTGAAAACCAGCGTTCAGTGTATCCAGGAATTCCTGTGTCAGTCCCCACATATTCATGGATACCAGAGAATTTACATCAATCACTTTTCCGTTTGCCTCTGCTCCTTCTGCAGTCTGTATCCAGTCCCACACCCTCTGCCTGTGCACCATCCGCAGTTTTTATGATATTAGAAGTCTCTACGACTTCCGTCAGATTGTTCTCCTGATCCATCTTACAGATTCCACGAGTTACACCACCGTTATCTGACAATGTATTCTTAAGAACAAATCCTGCCATGCAGGATTTTCCTCCATGTACCAGATAATCATGTACTGCACGAAATCCTTCTTTTCCGTAATAATCATCTGCATTGATCACAACAAACGGAGTAGTCAGTACATCTTTTGCCGCCAGTACTGCCTGACCTGTACCCCATGGTTTTGTACGTCCCTCCGGCAAAATCCCCGGAATATCATTAATGTCCTGAAAAGCATAATCTACAGTTACTGCATATTTTCTGCAGACAGCCTCGATCCGATCCCCGATAACCTCTTTAAATTCCTTCTCAATATCCTTACGGATGATAAAAACCACCTTGTTGAATCCGGCCTCAATCGCGTCATGGACAGAGTAATCCATGATAATGTGATTCTGCTCATCAACCGACTCCAGCTGTTTGATACCGCCGCCAAATCTGGAACCAATACCTGCTGCCATGATAAGTAATGTTGTCTGCATAATTCTCTCCTTTTTCATCCCTGTCAGAGAAGTTTCCTTTCACAGCACTCCAATGCTGCTGCGATCACCTGATCCATGTCATAATACTTATACTCACCTAGACGACCACCAAAGATTACCTTGTCTTCCTTCTCTGTCAACTCTTTATATTTTCCGTAAAGCGCACTGTTTTTCTCATCATTTACAGGGTAATAAGGTTCATCCCCTGGTTTCCACTCTGAACTGAATTCACGACTAATCACAGTCCTTGGAAGATCATTGCCTTCCTCATCCTTTCCAAACTCAAACCATTTATGTTCAATAATACGAGTCCACGGAGTTTCACGATCTGTATAATTCACAGCCGCATTTCCCTGGAAATTCGGCTTGTCTAAAGTCTCTGTTTCGAAACGGACAGAACGATATTCCAAAGTACCCAACGTATAACCAAAATACGCATCAATAGGTCCGGTATAAACCACTTTATCCGCAATAGCATCCAGCTCTTCTTTGTTCTCCAGATAATCTGTATTCAGGCGAACTTCAATTCCTTCCAGAAGATTTGCTACCAGTTTTGTATAGCCGCCTACCGGAATTCCCTGATACAGTGCATTAAAATAATTATTATCAAAAGTCAGACGCACTGGAAGACGTTTGATGATAAAAGAAGGAAGATCCCTGCAGTCACGTCCCCACTGCTTCTCTGTGTACCCTTTAATCAGCTTTTCATAAATGTCACGTCCAACTAGAGAGATTGCCTGCTCTTCCAGATTCTCTGGTTCTGTGATTCCCGCTTCTTTACGCTGTTCTTCAATCTTCGCAGCAGCTTCTTTCGGAGTCACAACACCCCACATTTTATTAAAGGTATACATATTGAAAGGAAGACTGTATAACTCCCCTTTATAGTTTGCGACCGGACTGTTTGTAAAACGGTTGAACTCTGCAAACTGTGTGATATAGTTCCATACTTTTTTATTATTTGTATGGAAAATATGCGCACCATATTTATGTACGTTAATTCCCTCGATTTTTTCCGTATAAACATTTCCTGCAATGTTAGGACGTTTGTCCACTACGAGAACTGACTTTCCTGATTTCTTTGCTTCGTGAGCAAAAATTGCGCCGTATAGACCGGAGCCTACTACTAAATAATCGTAATGCATGTTATTCTCTCTTTCTTCTAAATTTATCAAACATTTGTCTTTCAATTTCAAGAACTAAGGGTTCTTTCATTACTGTAAGCACCACAGCATATGCTCCAAAAAAAAGTATGGCCGATACACACAAAGTGAAAAAACTACCAAGCGATAAATATTCAACCAAATGGCTCAGTACAGTCGCAATAACCAACCCAATAACAATTGGACTATATTTAACCTTTCTATATGCTTCACAAACATCCTTTTTCAAAGCACAAAACTGAATAATCCATACTGCAGTTTCAGCAACTAATGTTCCAATTGCAGCTCCCGATGATGCCAGTTGAGGAATCAGCAACGCATTTAAAATTACATCTACAATCACACCCACAATTTCCGAATACAAAACCACCTTTTCTTTTCCCAAGGGAATAAGCATTTGTATGCCCATGATGTTTGTCAATCCAATCAGCAATAATGTTGGCATAATAATCTGCATCGGAATAATTGATCCAGTATAGGCTGAACCAGACAGAAAATATATACCCTCCTGAGAAAAAAGAATAAAATAAATCATCAACGGAGCGGCAACTAAAAATACAAAGTTAATTGCTTTTCTTGTTATTCGATAAAACTCGTTCAACATATCATGTTCAACATAATATGAGGCTCTCGGCAGAAGTACAACTCCTAAAGAAGTAACAATACTTACAAGAATCGTTTTTATCTTGACTGCTGCATTATAGTATCCTACATCTGTATTTGTACAAATAAATCCTAACATCACAGTATCCAAATTTGTATAAATTGTTGTCGCACATGACATTGCAAAAAAAACAACAACTGCCTTTAAATGTCTTCGAAAATTATAAGATTCAACTGGTTTTAATGATATATATTTATTAGCATGAAAAAAATTGAAAATATTTGAAGCTGAAGAAGCAAAAATAGAAATTCCGCCATATATAACATAATCACTCTGTTTATGTACCAACATAAACATCGCTATTAAAGCAATAAATTTAAAAATAATCGACCTTATCGTAATATAAGTATATTGTTCTAAAGCCTTATATAACCATTCCATGCCTATTGCATTAAAAAAAATAGTTAATCCAATAATCATGAGCAATTCTTTATCTTGTCGCAATCTTGGTACATAATAAATTGCAAAAAAGAAAACAACATATGTAATCAAACTCATTACAAAATTTATAATAAAAATTTCTTGAACCGTTCTTGTTAATTCTTTTTTGTCATCTCTAACCTTTGCGCACGCTCTTATACCATATGTAGGAATCCCTAACTGTGCAAACAACGCAAAATATGAAACAATAGACGTTGCAAACGAAACTTTTCCCGTACCTACCGGAAGAAGAATCCTTGAAATATATGGAAAGGTAATCAAAGGAAAAATGAATTGTGACATTGTAAGAAGCGAATTCATTATAAAATTGATTTTAAGAGAAGCTTTTTTTCCCATTTATACTATCCTCTTAATCCTAATTTCCATTTGATTTTATTCATTATTCTCTTACCCACGGAACCTTTATCCGTAAAATACACTGGCATTTCTTTTACAGATAAGTTTTCATGATGAATCCATACATTAAGTAATCTTTCTGATACAAAACCATACATTCTAGTGTTATATCCATCATAACAAGATAAATCTATTTTCTTCTCTAATTCAAATAGGATTCCAAATAACCACTGGCAGTAATTATCAAATTTTTCTTTATCCATTATGCACATATTAAAACAATAACCACTTTTTTCATTCTCAAACCACTTAAAATCTTCAACATATTGTGGTGTTTTTTCTTTTATAATCTGTAAGCACTCATCCCACACTCTTTCATCATGTTTTATTGAAAAAAATTCTTTTGCAGTATGTCCATTATACTGACCTGAATTTTTTTTCGGTACAATTATATCGTATTTATTTAATATTTGTCTTATCTGTTTTTCTTTCAAAGCTGATAAATAATATCTACTATTCGAAAAATAACGTCTATAATGACAAACACCCACTATATCATCCTTAGAATGTTTCCAAATCCAATAAATTCCTGTTAATTCACAATAGCTAGAGTTTTTGTCAGAGATATTATCATTTTTGCTATTATCCTTTAAATAACTAACATCTATGTCATGTAATGCAGCACCTACTAATATAGGTTGATAAACAGAACTTTTACATTTTTCTTCAAATTTTTTGTGCGTTATCACGTATATCTTCATTATAATCAAATTCCCTCTTTATAATATCTAAGCTTTCTATAAATACATTTCACTGTTAAAAGTATCTTGTTTGTTGGCCATTTTCCATATACCGTATAAAAAGTTCTCTCTTTTTTACAAAAATGTGCTAATTTTATGACTGCATCATAGTAATCTGCACTAAGTGAATCTCCTGGTGAACTATGCCATAATTCAATTGGAAATATAACAACCTTCTCATTTATTTCTTGCATCTGAATTGCATAATCTGTCCCATATAAATGCCATGTGTTTCCAATATATCTAAATTGATATTTTTCAAAAATTTTTCTAGGAATGACAAGCAAACATTCATCCAACGATTTAGCATCCATCACAGCATCATCCAGTCTCATGCCGGCTGGCCTTTTTTTCAGGCCATGAACAATATTTGTATATACTTTGAAATCTTTAGATTTATTAATAATATTTACTCCGGCAACTCCCGCAATACCAAATTGATAACTATTGCAATATTCTTCAATTTCATGAAGTGTATTATCATCTTCAAATATAATATCCTGATGTAAGAAAACAATATATTCTCCCTTAGCCTGCTTTCCACCTCTATTCAATGCTTCAGAAGCTGATTTTATATTTTCTTTTACTGTATTCACTAAAATCAATTCATATTTTACATTCTTTTGAAATTTTAACGATGATAATAGTTCACTCTTTAATTTATCCTCATTATTTTATGCGCATACTAGTGACAGCATTTTCACTTCTCCTCTTTTTCAAGATTCCACTAAACGCCTCTCCAATCAGAAAGAGAAACGGATTAAACCATAATAAAAATAACTGTGGATCAATTACAGCTCGAGCAAACCATAACAACAAAGCCAAACACATAGCTCGATTATTTTCTTTTACTGCAAAACGTCCAGCAATTGTAAATCCAACAATGACTACCAAAAAAACAATTAATCCATAACAAATCATAATATTAATATAGGAGCTATCAATATAATTATATTTGCTTGCGTCTGTTTCCCAAACAACGTCTGATCCAAACAACGAAACTCCATGCTGAATCAAACCCATTTTTCCAAATCGAAGTCTTTCACTTAACAAGGTATTTAGAAAAGCCAAAAACTTTCTGGAAGAATCATAAAAACAAGTAGTTAAGATTGAAAAAGCAGCGCAGAGAACTACACCCCATTTAGTAAATATGGAAAAAATCCCCCCTACACTTTTATCTACTTTGTGTTTTCTAAATATATTTATGAATTCAGCAAATAATACAACTGAAATCATACCGAAAGCCAAACGTGTTCTGGTATAATAATATGTAAACATATTACATATTAAAAATATTGTAATTTCTAATATTTTCCATTTTTTATTCTTCTTTAAATATATGTATTCAATCAGAATACTTAATAAGTAATTAGGCAAAAATGTTGAATACGTATATCCCATTCCATATCTAATACGCGAAAATCCTCCTGCCATTGAATTAGAAATAACATTTGGAATTATACCCGCAAAAGCCGAAAATATAGTAATCAATGTAATACAGATCTGCCCCACCATAGTCCAACGTACAATTTTCTCTAAATTCATGTCGGATGCCAGAACAATTATGATCACTGAATAGAATACCAGCGAAGCATTTTGATTGTTATAGCTTACTACTGTGCCACATATTATCATCAGAATACTAATTATCAAACTTCTGATTTTTATTTTACTTTTTAATCCTAAACGTAATAGCAGCAAAATAATTCCAAAAACTTGCATAAACTTTATTATCGCATACGGATGTAATATATCTTTATAATAAGTTGGTGTAAACATCCATGCATATATCCATGGTAAGTATGCCAGACCGAACAACAAATCAGATATATTTATTTTTTTTTCTTTTATAAATAATTTCTTCACTTTTAATTTCCTTTTTTATAATTGATCAATTTTAGACATTAATATAAATTCAAAATAATCCTAGCTTTAAAAGATCTTAATTCCTTATTATTCATATCTGATATTATTTTCGATGATATTAATCTATATTTTATAGCTATAGAATTTTTATAGGCTGCTACATCTAATAAAAACTTTTTGTTCTTTTCTGACATATCCAAACAATTATCCAATAATTCCTGTGCTACTTTCGACATTGAATTTTTGCTGCTATTCTTCCAGTTCCATAAAGTTGTTTTTATTTTTTGAATACCTGTTTTGTTACTTTTTGCAACTACATTGTTTGAATGAACTCTATAACTGAATCGTGGATTTTCATCCCAAAATATTTTTCCAAAATCTAACGCATATAACATCAAAATAATGTCATGCATAGGAACACAACTTATATTGCACGAAAGTACATGTCTTCTCAATGAATCTGTAAAAATCATAGAACAACCTTGTGTACATCCAGATACAAATAACTTTTGCATGCAAATATCAGGCTGATAATTCAATCGTCTGCTCCGAACGATTTTATCTGTATCATCTATAATTCTACAATTGCAGGCATAAAAATGTGTATCATCATGTAGATGTTTAATTCCAACATCCAATTTATCATTGTCCCATATGTCATCCTGATCACAAAATGCATAGTAATCCGCTGATATCTCTGTTTTTTTTAAAAGATTCCAAAAGCTCATAGCCGGTCCGGCATTTTTTTCTTTATACAATACTATAGGTATCTCACTCTTCCATTTTGAAATAATACCAAAAGTATCATCTGTACTTCCATCATCTCTAATATAAAGTGTCACATTTTTTATTAAGGTTTGTTCAGCAATGCTTTTCAATTGCTTATCTAAATACTTATGACCGTTATAAGTAGACATTAGTATCGCAATTCTCATAGTCTTTTTTTCGCATGATAATTAATTATTCAATTATCATATTCTCCTTTCATCATTCAGTATATGCTTTTTCAAGTAGTTTGACGTTCTCAGAGATGTCGAATCCAGCCCTTTTTACCATTTCTTTACTTTCTGCACTTTTTTCAGCTCTAACAGCAGCATTTTTCTTGGCATCGATAATAATTCGTCGAGCCCACTGATATGGTGAAACATCCAGTGACATAAACTTAAGTTCATCTGTTACAGCACATTGTAACGTGATTGTGTCAGACAATATGCATGGAAGTCCATTTATCTGCCATTCTATTGCAACTAGCGGTAATCCTTCAAAAAGGGATGGCAGAATCATCCCATCCATCATGTCTAAATATGCTGGCACCTCATCAGTATTCCCAACAAATATGATATTGTCTTTTAAATCTGTTGATTGCTTCTCAATCACATTTTTCAAAGGTCCTGTTCCAATAAAGAAGCATTTCGCATTTGGCTCTTCTTGAATAATCGCCCTAAACACATCTAACACAAATTTATGATTTTTCTGTGGATTAAATCCGCCCACATGACCAAAAGCTAACTCGCTATCTATTTTGTATCTTAACCTCATTTTCTCTCTCAAATGTGGATCAAATGCAAATTTTTCCAAATTTCTACCATTATTTAAAACAATAAAAGACCTCGTCCCAAACAACCATTTTCCGGCATCCTCACCGCAGGCAAATGCATCCGTATAGAGTAAATAAAACAACGGTCTAAGCCATTTATCTGCCTGTACTTGCTCACACTGCGTATTATGCGAATGCGCAATTCTTTTTTTACAGCCTCCAGCCCATCCTGCAAGCATTTCGATTGCTAATGTAGCACTATTACCATGTGCATGTAAAACTTCAATTTGATTTGTCCGTATGCATTTAATTAAACACAGTAAATATTTCAAAGTTTCAGTCTTTCGTGAGGGTAATTCAATCACATGGCATCCCAAATCTAGAATGGTTTTCTTTATAGTATTGTCACTTTTTATTGTTGACACAACATAAATATCAAATTTTTCGAGATTCATAGCCTGCAAATATGACATGATAACACTTGTTATCCCATCATACATTAAACCAACTGTGCTCACTATTATAATTTTCTTTTTTTTCATCATTTTTCAAACCTTCGAGTATATATTCATCCTCAAAACAACTTGTCTACCAGCTTTTCCAGTTCTTCATTGAACTTCGCATTGTTGCTACTCATACCATGTCCCATGCCTGCAACAATCTGGTAGTAGTTTGTTATAATGTCTCCAAGTGTCTCAACATCTTCTACATCAATAATTGTCCCCATGCGTTTTTCCACATTCCGCGCAAATTCTACCTGGTGATTATTTACATGTTCATCGAACTTGTGCTGGCGTGGAACAACAATCGGAGTTTTTCCAATCTGCAATGGCATAATGAAACTGGCCGGTCCTCCATGCGTGATCACAATGCGGGCTTCTTCTACATTCTTTATCATCTGCTGATACGGAATTAATTTACTCCACTGGCAATACTGAGGTTCATATGTACTGAAACCAGTTTGAATAATTACATCTTCCTGAATCGTGCCATTTTTTTTTAATTCATCCATTTTCTGAACCAGACGATTAAACGGCTGCTCATGTGTTCCTACTGTTACAAAGATCATTTTTTCTCCGCCTTTTTAAAAAATACTTCCAAGATTAATTGCTTTCGGATAAACTTTTTTCTGCTCTTCCCACTGAACTACAAACTTGTCTGTAATCGGATATACCATTTTTCCAGTCATTGTCGGCTTGTCAATGCGATCAAAAACCTCAATATAAATAAGCTTTGCTCCCATTAACTTCCCAATATAAAAAAAAGGTACTGCAACCGCCGCACCACACGAAATAATCAAATCCGGTTTTTCTTTATGCAGTACTTTCCATGCAATTTTTGTATTTTTAATCAACGCTTTCAGGCTACGATTTGTCGGATAATAGCACGGATACATTTTTTCACCTTCCAGAAGACTTCTTGCATCCTCTTTATCAAAAGTGACCCAGAATCTGTCTTTATTTTTCCAGAATGGTTTAAGCATATATAAATGCGTAAGATGTCCACCTGATGATCCTACCAAACAAACTTTCATATTTATTTCTCCTCAATTTTCACTTACTGCTGATTCAACAAAATAAAAATCAAGTTTTTCTAAAAAATAACTTCAAACACACTCCCTCGCCTGAACGCACATACGCTCAGACCAGTTCTTTCTTCGCCGTGCCCATGCTTTTTCAAAAAAGCACACACACGACAGGCGGTGTTCAACCTGACATTGTTTATCGCTGATAAGCAATGTTTTCTGCTTTCGCTTTTGTCGGCACGGCAAAGCCGATGCACTAACCTTATGGCACCTGGTTATCTGGTATGCCATAGGGTCAATCCACCTGCTCTTTTGATGTGCTGACTTATTTTGTTTGTGTCTGTCTGCCAAACTGTGTCAGACATTTTCTGCCCAGATTCCTAGCTGCATTCAGATATCGGTTCGTCTGATGTCCATTGGCGCAGCAGCATAGTTCTGTTCTGGTGTCAGTCCGGATGATCTCTGCACCACACTTTGCACAGATTTTGCTGATGCCGGTGGCGTGGACTTCGATAACGATGATTCCGTTTTTCCATGCTTTGTAGTCCAGATACTGGCGGATCCTGGTGCTTAAATGGAGAGGGCCCCAGTTTCCTGAGCCTTTCATGACGTTTCTGGAATATTCCTGGTTATAACGTGGAAGTACGATCACGGAGACGTCCTGCTCTACGGCAAAACGGAGGATCTGGCTTGTGACCTGGTGTCCATAGTGTTCAGAAAGATGTTTCAGATGCATCCAGTATTTCTGATCAACTCTGCCTGTCTGTCTGCCTCCGGTTGCTTCCTGGGACTTCTGGATCTTTTCCAGAAGCTTTCTGCAATGGTGGCTGTATTCATTTCCGCCTTTCCAGAACTTCACTGCGATCTCCTGACCGGTTCCGTCCAGAACAACGCCTACCGCAAAGGCATCACTGTTTGTAAACTGAATACAGAGTATCCTGCATCCTGCCTGCATCCTCTGACGTACGGTTGCTGTATTTTCATTGTTCTGACGTACTGGAACATGCAGCATGTCATATTTGTATTCAAAAACTACGGATGGTGACATGAGTCTGGCGTTTTCCGGAAAGTCTCTGCCTGACAGACGGCAATGCATCCAGGTCCATGTGTCTCCTGTCCAGACACGCAACGTGATCTCTTTAGCGGAAAAATCCTGATACATTCCTTTGTAATAGGTAACTGCTGCATTTAGTTTCTCGGCTCTGCCGATCTTCTCATCCTGGGCAAAACGGCTGAGATAGCTTTTGGCTGAAGCAATTCCCTCATTGGCTGCTGCTCTTCGAAAATACAGCGGAACCTTTTGCCAGGGGAGAGGATCTGATGGTATGCGTCCGCCTCGCCCCGGAATGCTCATGATCTCCAGCTCGCGTAAAGTCTGCTGGCTTCCCATTTCCCAGAGATCCGTATGATCCAGAAGCAGGTTGTAATAAAATTCAGCGATCCGGTTATAAAATTCCTGCGTGGTCCGCAGCCATTCCGGATGTCTGCACCAGAGATGCAGTCGCCAGGTTGTGATGCTGTAGCCGCTTTTTCCGGTGTTTTCTTTTTTGCCGGTTTCCGGTTCTTTCATTTTGGTTCTCCGTTTTTCGCAAAGAAAAGTCATTATAATATAACTTATCTAAATTATTATTTTTGTCACTTATCATTTCCATAAGCGACAAACAGGCCGGAAACCCGTATAAATGCGGACTTCCGGCCTGCTTTGACCATAATTCTGACTGCTAATAGTTCAGCTTTTCCATGCACTTCTGCTTTTGTTTTATGCTACTGTGCACATAAATATCCATGGTGATCTTGACGGACGAATGCCCCAGAATTTCAGAAAGTGTCTTGCTGTCAAATCCCATTTCCGTACAACGGGTGGCAAAAGCATGCCGGAGAGAATGAATGTTGATACTGGGGATTTCACATTGCTGAAGGAGCTTCTGGAATTTACGCTGTATATTTCTGGGCTCCATACATTTACGATTCGTACCCGTCAGCAGGTATGAATCAGGTTCAGCAGCAATCCGCTTCATTTTTTTCAATAAAAAATCAGGGATTGGAATATCCCTGATGGATGAGACTGATTTAGGAGGACCTATCATTAAAACGGTTTTGGGTTCGTCATCAGATTCACCAGAATAATCAAGATTTTTTATCCGTGAGATCGTTCGCCTTATATGTAGCAGCTTTTTATCAAAATCAATATCTTCCCAACGGATGCCGCTGAGCTCGCCAACGCGGATCCCTGTATAAATACATAGCAGGATGCCGATGGGAAATTCTGAGTCCTCAGCAGAGAGAACTGTGATCAGCTTTGTGAGATGTTCATGAGAAATAAGCTGAAAAGGACTGGTATTTATTTTGGGATACCGAAATTCAAGCTGTGAAAGATTCAGATACCCCTGTTTTTCACCATAGCGTAAAATACTGTGGAACAGGATCAGAAGATTTTTGATGGTACGTGGCGAAAGCCCCTGCTGTTTCAGCTTTTCAGAGAAGGCATATACGGAAGCAGAAGAGATGTATTTCAACGGCATATCACCAAATTCCGGAAGGATATGTGTATCAAGAAGTGTTTCGTAGCAGGCATAGGTGCTGAGCTTTACAGCATAACGCATGGATAACATCCATTCTTCACTGAGGTTTCGAAATACATAACACTTTCCCGGAGAGTTTTGAAGATTATTCTGACATAAAACAGCCAGCTTTTTCTTTTTTACAGCCTCGTATGTACGACCATACAGATATCCGTACTGGATCCGTCCATTCTGGTCACGACATTTTTCATAGCGTGCTTCCCATCGGCCATCTTTTCTTTTTCTGATATTTTCCCCTTTTCTAGGCATAATCGTAGTCTCCTTTTCGCACTATTATAGCAAAAGTCTGACCATTTTTGTGACCACTAATAAGCGAAAAAAAGGAAAATTTGTCGTATATAAAAAAATTTAACCGAAAAAACCTGCATTTTTGGTCGAAAGTGGTGCATTTTTCGTATCTTGACAGTGACAGGGTGCAATGCTATCATTGATTAAGATTCAAAAACTATGCAATTTGAGAGAAAATCACCTGTCGCTTATGGAAATGATAAGCGACTTTTTTACCCTCAAAAAAACAACACGGCAGACATCCCTCCGGGGCTGTCTGCCGTGTTTTATATCGCTTTTATGTTTTTATGTAATTAAGCTTTCTGTTCCTTAAGCCTCATATCCATTAGGGTTCTGGCTCTGCCATCTCCAGGAGTCTGCACACATCTCGCGGATTCCGTTCTCTGCCTTCCAGCCAAGCTCTTTCTCTGCTTTGGTTGCATCGGAGTAGCAGGTTGCGATGTCGCCTGGGCGGCGTGGTTTGATCACATATGGGATCTTGACACCGGTAGCTGCCTCAAAGTTCTTAACGATATCAAGAACACTGTAGCCTTTTCCGGTTCCAAGGTTGTAGATGCTTAATCCGGAATTGTCTTCCAGCTTCTTAAGGGCTTTTACATGGCCCTTGGCAAGGTCTACTACGTGGATGTAGTCACGGACACCTGTTCCATCCGGTGTATCGTAATCGTTTCCGAATACGCCAAGCTCTTTCAGCTTGCCTACTGCTACCTGTGTGATATATGGCATCAGGTTGTTCGGGATACCATTTGGATTCTCACCGATGGTTCCGCTCTTATGAGCACCGATCGGGTTGAAGTAACGAAGAAGAACTACGTTCCACTCCGGGTCTGCCTTCTGGATGTCTGTAAGGATCTGCTCCAGCATGGATTTGGTCCAGCCATATGGGTTGGTACACTGTCCCTTCGGGCACTCCTCGGTGATCGGGATCATTGCCGGATCTCCGTATACGGTTGCTGAGGAAGAGAAAATAATATTTTTAACATTATGTTTTCTCATCACGTCTACAAGAGTAAGGGTTCCTGCGATATTGTTCTCATAATACTCCCACGGCTTGGCAACAGATTCACCAACTGCTTTCAGTCCTGCAAAATGAATACAGGAGTCGATCTCTTCTTTGTCAAAAACTTCATTTAATGCTTCGCGGTCCAGGATATCTGCTTTATAGAATTTCACCGGTTTGCCTGTGATCTTGGATACTCTGTCCAGAGCCTTCTCACTGGAATTGCATAAATTGTCAACTACTACAACATCATATCCTGCGCTCTGCAGCTCTACAACGGTATGACTTCCAATGTATCCTGCTCCACCTGTTACTAAAATTGCCATAGTTTTTCTCCTCCTCTATTGGATCTAACTGTTCCTGTTTATTTTAGCACTGTTCCTTTGTTTCCACAATAGCAGAAAACCAGGTTTACTACTTAATCCCAGAGTCCCTGCGGATAAAGTCCCTGATCCTTCAGCTTCTGGATCGCGGCTACCACTACCGGTTTGTCCTCTTTATAGGTCACTCCGTACCACTTATCCTGTGTGGTAAGGACCCTGACTGCTGCCTTTTTTTCCTGAAGGAGCTCGTCAACTACAAACGGAAGAAAATATTCGCATTTCAGAGGATTTTCCGGAATGCTCTTTTCAAGGAATACCGGGAAGCGTTTTACCAGCTCTTTCATAAATCCGCCGGTGAAGCCCCACATATTCATGGATACCGGAGTCTCTCCCGGGAGACTTGTCCAGGTTTTTCCATCGTCCTCTGTGTAAGCTGCTCCGCCGTCACGTTTCTCAATGTGTGTTCGCTCATTGATATCTGCAAGATATCCATTTTCATCTGTCTCACAGACACCTCTGGAAACGTAGCCGTTGTCTGTCAGGGTATTCTCAAGACGGTAGCCTACCATCATATACTGGGCAGGTACGGTGTCCTCCTGGGCCTGGATCAGGAAATCATACGCCATCTTAAAGGCATGGGTTCCATAATAATCATCTGCATTGATCACCACAAACGGTCCATCGATCTCTCCGGCACAGCTTAATACCGCATGTCCGGTTCCCCATGGCTTCACACGGCCTTCCGGAACCTGGAAGCCTTCCGGAATGTTGTTGAGATCCTGATGCACATAAACGATCTCCACCTTGTCACTTAAGCGGTCGCCGATGGCATCGCGGAAATCCTGTTCATTCTCTTTTTTTATGATGAATATCACTTTCTTAAAGCCTGCACGTACGGCATCATAAATGGAAAAATCCATAATGATATGACCTTCCTGATCTACAGGATCGATCTGTTTCAGTCCGCCGTAGCGGCTTCCCATTCCTGCTGCCATTACTACCAGAACCGGCTCTTTCATAATTTTGTTCCTCCTGATTTTTAGAAATACAGGGATTTTTTCCCATACATAGTTTAAGCCGGTCAGATTCTCATCCGACCGGCCTTTGAACCTTTTTTTATTATACTACACTTCACCATGAAATCCTACTGATTATTTTCAGTTTATTTTCGGTCAGAAGTATTCTCCGGGAAAACGATCTCCATCCTGGTTCCAACTCCCTGTTCACTTTCCACGTTGATCTGTGCATGATGAAGCGTTGCTCCATGCTTCACAATGGAAAGCCCCAGACCTGTTCCGCCGGTCTGTCTGGAATGGCTTTTGTCTACCCGGTAAAAGCGCTCAAAGATCCTTCCCTGTTCACTTTTCGGGATTCCGATCCCGTCATCTGCCACACAGTAGAACGGATGCCCTTTCCGGTTGCCTACCATGATCCGCACATGACCATTCTGTTCTGTATAGCGGACTGCATTGTCTGCAATATTAAAAAGCATCTCATAGAGTACATGGCGGACACCCTTGATCTTCTCTGCACTTCCGGCAAGCTCAAGGAAAATATTTTTCTTTCCGGCAGGATGTCTGAGATTATTTCTTACGTCTTCCGCAAGCTCATAAAGATCCACCTCTTCAAAAGGAACCTCACTGTTGCTTTCATCCAGTCTGGAAAGCTGGATGATATCCGCTACCAGATTGGAAAGTCTTATTGATTCATGGTAGATCCTTCCGGAAAATTCCCGTATATGATCTGCCGGAACCATGCCGTTCATCATAAGCTCCGCATAACCGGAAATGGACATCAGCGGGGTCTTCAGCTCATGGGAAACATTTGCAGAAAATTCCTTCCGTATCTCCTCTGCCTCCTTCAGTTCTTTTACCTGCTGCCGGATCTGCCGGTTCTGTTCATCCACCCGCACAAGAAGGGGACGCAGCTCCTCATAGCACACATTGTTCAGCGGATGCTCCAGATCCAGATCGTTGACCGGACGGATCAGCTCTCTGGTCTGTCTCTGTGCAAAAACAAACTCCAGGATCAGTACCAGGAGCATCAGAAGTCCCAGCACAGCAAGACTTGAGATCCAGGTGGAATATATGGAGTCTACGGTTTTTCCTACACGGAGCACGTTTCCGTCATCCAGCTTCGCCGCATAATAAAAGGTCTTTTTTGCAAAGGTTTCTGAATAACGGATACTTTCGCTTTTTCCATTTTTTTCTGCCTGTATAAATTCCGGACGATCACTGTGATTTGCCAGTTTTTTCGGAGAGGCCTCAGAATCGTAGAGAACGGTTCCGTCTTTACGGATGAGAGTCACACGACTTGATGATACTGTCTGAAGCTTTTTTGTGAGAAAGGAATCTCCATACTCATCCATGGCAAGGCAGATATACTGCGCTTCCTCACGGACTCCCCGCTGCATGTATGTGTTTAATTTATTGTAGGTGACCACACTTGCTGCCAGAAACGTGACAAGAACAGCAAAAATGATCATAATGCTTGTATGATGCAGAATTTTCTTTTTCATACATGATCTCCGATCCGGTATCCCACGCCACGCACTGTCTCGATCAGATTTCCAGCTTCCCCCAGCTTTTGTCGGAGAGTCCGTACATGAACATCTACAGTCCTTGTTTCTCCGTCAAAATCATAGCCCCACACATGGCACAGGATCTGGTTTCTGGACATGACCAGTCCTTTGTTCTCCATAAGATATTCCAGAAGCTCGAATTCCTTTCTGGTCAGCTCCTTCACCTCACCCTGATAGCTGACTTCGTGACGGGACACATTGACACGAAGATCCTTACAGTACAGCTCTCTCTCTTCGCTCTGCCTTGCGCAGCGCCGAAGGACCGCTTTGACCCTGGCTACAAATTCCATCATCCCGAAGGGCTTGGTGATGTAATCATCTGCGCCGCCCTCCAGACCTTTTACCTTGTCAAACTCCGCTTCTTTGGCTGTGACCATGATCACCGGGATATCCCGGGTCCTGGTATCACTTTTCAGTCGTTTCAAAATATTATACCCATCTTCACCCGGGAGCATGATATCCAGCAGGATCAGTTCCGGCATATTTTTTTTCATGGCTGTGTCAAGTTCTGCCCCGGTTTCAAAACCTTCTGCTTCAAAGCCTGTTGTCTCCAGGGTATAGACAAGAAGCTCTCTGATATTTCTCTCATCTTCCACACAGTAGATCATTCTATATCCTCTCTGTTCGTTTTTTTGCCGTTGGCACTTCATAATCGTCTGATCTTTTTTGTTCCATGCCTTCAGTATAACTGCTTTCTTTTTACTGCACAAGCCCTGGCCGTCTGCTGATACAGATAACCAGGGCATAGCATTATTTCGATATCTTTTTATTGGCGCCTGCCGCTGCCATCTGGGCTGCCGCCGGCTCATCCTTTATTTCCGGAAGCTGATACTGACTCCGGATCACCTCCAGCGCACGGTAGAAGGTTTCGTCCGGCCCATGTTTGATCTGCTTCAGGTGCTGATGTGTATCAAAAGCATCTTCATGAACCTGTGTCACACAAACACCAATATTGGAACAGTGATCTGCCACACGCTCCAGGCTGGTAGTCACATCGGACAGGATGAATCCCATTTCAATGGTACATTCTCCGGCGCGAAGTCTCTGGATATGCCGGTACTTCAGTTCCTTGCTGAGTTCATCGATCACTTCCTCCAGTGGCTCGATCTCTCTCGCAAGTTGCACATCCTGATTTTCGTAAACCTTGTAAGCAATATCTACAATGTCTTCCACCGCATGCTCCATGACACGTAACTCTTCCAGCGCCTTATCTGAAAACTTCAGGCCTTTTTCATAAAGCTCCTGTGCGGATTCCATGATGTTCACACCGTGATCGGAAATCCTCTCGAAATCACCGATACAGTGGAGCATGATGGAAACACTGTGACTGTCATGAACGGAAAGATCCTTCTGGTTCAGTTTTACAAGATAGGTTCCAAGTTCATCCTCATAACGGTCTACCTTTTTCTCTGCTTCTTCCACCAGAGCCTTTCCTTCTGCGCTGAAATTCTTCAGAAGGTCCAGGGCGGTAAACAGAGTTCTGTGAGAATCCTCTGCCATTTTTTTCGCTGCATTCCTGCTCTGCTCAACTGCAAATGCAGGTTTCTCCAGAAAACGGCTTTCCAGGATCATGAAATCCGGATCTGCTGCCACCTTCTCCTCCTCTTCCTTCCTGTCGCGGATAGTAAGACAGGCAAGCTTCTCCAGAGCCTTTCCAAACGGAAGAAGGACAAGAGTTGCCGTGATATTGAAGGCACTGTGCAGGATCGCGATCCCGGCCGGAGTCGCTGCCTGTGCCATAAATGAAAAATGTACTGCTGCATTTATCGCATAAAATACTGCCATGAACAGCATGGTTCCGATCAGATTGAAATACAGATGGACCATAGCCGCACGTTTTGCGTTTTTGCTGGCTCCGATGGCTGAAAGGATCGCGGTGATACAGGTACCGATATTCTGTCCCATGATAATAGGAAGTGCTGCACTGAACGGTACCATTCCGGTAAGGCACAGTGCCTGGAGGATACCAACCGATGCGGAGGACGACTGGATGATCGCTGTCAGCACTGCTCCGGCCACAACTCCAAGGATCGGATTGGAGAATTTCACCAACATTCCGGTAAACTCCGGTACCTCTGCAAGAGGTTCCACAGCTCCGCTCATGGCATTCATTCCATACATCAGGATTGCAAAGCCTACAAAGATCGCTCCCACGTCCTTTTTCTTCTGGCTTTTTGTAAACATGATCAGAACCACGCCAATCAGTGCCAGTATCGGTGAAAATGACGTCGGCTTAAAAAGCCGGATAATAAAGTTATCACTCTGGATACCTGTAAGACTTAAGATCCATGAGGTTACGGTAGTACCGATATTGGCACCCATGATGATTCCCACAACCTGGGACAGCTTCATGATTCCCGAGTTTACAAAACCAACGACCATAACGGTAGTTGCCGAGGATGACTGGATCACTGCAGTCACACCCATTCCAAGAAGAACGGCTCTGATGGGATTGGAGGTAAGTGTCTCCAGGATCCGCTCAAGCTTTCCGCCTGCAACCTTCGCAAGCCCGTCTCCCATTAAGTTCATTCCATAAAGGAAAATAGCAAGGCCGCCAAGCAATGCCAGTACGCTGAAAAAGTCCATAATACTCTCCTTCACTTTCTCTTTTTGATATGTTTGATTTCCTTTTTTCTCATTTCAACGATTTTCATAATAGCGGCCTATTGTAAAATTTTCCCCACTGGAATGTAAAATCTGTGTAAAAAAATAAAACAGAGGATCCTGTTACGGGAAACCGATTTCCCGTCAGGATCTCTCTGTCCTATATATCGTACAGTGGTTTTTATCCTTATGATGTATTTTGTGCTGCGGATATTCTCATTCCGCTGAGCTGCATGCTCATGAGCAGAGCTGCCCTGCGATCTGTGATCAGAATCCGCGGATCTCCTCATCCTCAGATCCGGTCTTGTCGATGGATTTTATTACAAGGTAATAGCTGTAATCATCATTGACCTTTACTTCCACCCGGTCTCCTACACGATGACCGCGCAGTGCCTTGCCGATAGGCGATTCAATACTGATACGGTTTTCCATGGAATTTCCGCGGATGGAAGTAACCAGCTTGTACTTCTCCACCTCATTATCTTCTTCAAAAAGAACTTCCACGATATCGTCCATTCCCACTTCGTCAGATCTGGAAGCATCGGATACAATGGATGCCGTCTTCAGCATCCTCTCCAGATAACGGATGCGGCTCTCGTTCTGATTCTTATGCTTCTTGGCTGCATAATACTCAAAGTTCTCACTTAAGTCTCCCTGGGCACGTGCCTCCTTGACCGCCTCAATGGCTTCCTTACGTACTACCAGTTTACGGTGTTCGATCTCCTGCTCTATTTTTTCAACATCCTTGCGGGTAAGCTGTTCTCTCATTTCTCTGGCATCTCCTTTTCTTTATAACATTCAGACTGATCCTGGATCTGTTCTCCACTTCCTGTGAAGCTTCTGTCACAGATACAGGATTTCTGGAAGGTTACCGGAAATACCATAGCAGATACGCTCTGCTTTGTCAAACAGCGCATACCTGTTCTTCGGCTTCCTTCTGCTGGTGTACTCGCTGTTCAATATAATCTGCCATATGTTCTTTGGGGATATCCAGTAACATGGAAAATTCAGAATAGAGATGATCCTCTGCAAGCTTCAGATACCGCTCGTCTGTAGCGGTTGTTTTTTTGCCATGAGATAATCTGGCCTGTTTTCTGACGTAGATCGTCTTGATGATCCGAAGAAGATCTCTGCATTCACAGGTACGGATGCATTTCTTGTAGCTATCCTCCCGGAATTTCTCATTCTCAATACTCAGTGTCTCAATGGATGGGATCTCATCGATAAGCCTCTCCGCTTCTTCCCTCGTAATGATTCCGCGAAGCACCTGCTTTCCACCTTCCACCGGTGTAAATATCTTCCCATCTGTTTCTCCTCCGGGCCTCAGTACATAATAAAGCTTCTCGCCGGAGGAACCATCCACCCTCATTGTGGTAACTCCTGTTACCTGGCAGATGCCGGTACGACCATACACAACATATTCGCCTGTTTCAAACATTTTTCCACTTCCTTTCATTTTTTTACTTTTCTTTTGTTATCCTGGCGCTTATTGTGCTCTAATGAAAGCTCCCTGCCAGGTTATATATCCAGACAAGGAGCTTCTCACTGAGGATTCTATCCTTATTTTACTACTTTTCCCATTTATTTGCAAAAGAATTCAAAAAGTTTTTTTATTTTTGTGAAATATGCCCACAATGAGGGCATATATTTTTTGTTATAATTCTTCTTTTTTCTTTCTTCCCAGACGGATGTCTTCCATATGAGATTTCAGTTCCGGTGTCATACTGTCAAAGAGATAGGTTTTGCTGTTGTCTCTGCGCTCCTGCCATTCTTCTCTCATCTGCTGTTTTGCGGAAGCGATCTCATCTTTGAATCCGCGCGCTGAGATCCTGGCGGCTCCCTGTCCCATAATGATGATCTGCTCCAGTCCGTCTGATGTGGCAACTGTCACGTTATGCTTCCGTCCGATTTTATGGACAGTGCGTTCAATATACTGGTCTGCAGTTTCCGCTTCTTTTGTATAGACAACATGAATGTTATGATACTGGAAGGTTTCCTCCGGATGGCCCTCCACACGGTAGGCATCAAATACCAGGATCAGGATGCAGCCCTTGATTCCCTGATAATCGCTTAATATATCCATTAACCTGGACTGTGCCGCATGAAAGTCTGCCTGTGCCAGATCTCTTAAATCCTCCCAGGCAAATATGATATTGCAGCCGTCCACCAGCAGATAGTCCTCTCTGTGGATGGCTGGACTGCTGTTTCTCCAGGCGCCGTGACCGGTTTTTGCCGGAAGGCCGGAATCTGCTGCACCTTTGCCTCCCTTCCCGGAAAAGCTGCTTCCGCTTTCCAGATTTCCGAAGCTTCGGCTGTTACTGCTGTATTTCTTTGAGCTCACCGGACCAAAGGTTTTCTCAAAGATTGCCTTCAGTTCTTTTTCCTCTTCATAGCTTCCATACATGGAGGTATATTTTCCACGGCCGGCATTGGCTGTTCTGCGATCCGGACTGTTTTTGGCTGTTCCCTGAACTGCACGCACTCCTGCAAAGCTGTTGTCGGAATCCTCATAGGCATCATTACTGTCCGGAAGCTGAGCTCCTTCCAGATGCATATATTCTTCTACCTCATACCAGGGAACCACGAAGCCTGCTCCATGGGCACAGAATACAGAGCCTGTAGGATTCTCAAGATCTCTCTCGGAATCATATCCGATTTCCTCTGCAATCTGCTCCTGATCCTGACAGGGTTCATAGCCATTCAGAGTACAGGTCAGATGACCTCTGCCTCTTGTGTAGGAAACTACCTGGCTCTGATAATCCCTCATTTTTGCCACCGACGCACTTCCTGTGATCACCGACAGCTCTCCCTGGGTTTCCGGTCCCTGAAAGGTTCCCTGCATCCTCTGGATATCCGTCATGGCACGTCCTACATTTTCTGCCGGAACCTCAAGTCGGAAGCTGTAATAGGGTTCCAGAAGAACTGTCTCCGCTTTCTTAAGGCCCTGGCGCACAGCACGGTAGGTCGCCTGCCGGAAATCTCCACCTTCCGTATGCTTCTGATGTGCCCGCCCGGTGAGAAGTGTGATCTGCATATCGGTGATGGGTGATCCGGTAAGGACTCCCAGATGCTCTTTTTCCTCCAGATGTGTCAGGATCAACCGCTGCCAGTTCCGATCCAGCTGATCTTCATTTGCCGCAGTAAAAAACTGCAGTCCGCTTCCTCTCTCTCCCGGTTCCAGAAGAAGATGCACCTCTGCATAATGACGAAGCGGTTCAAAATGTCCCACGCCTTCCACCGGTGCGGCAATGGTTTCTTTGTATACGATATTACCGGTTCCAAATTCTACTGCCACATGAAAGCGCTCCCAGATCAGATGCTTCAGGATCTCGATCTGTACCTCGCCCATCAGCATGGCGTGGATCTCTCCCAGCTGCTCATCCCACATGATATGAAGCTGCGGTTCTTCCTCCTCCAGCTCCTTCAGGCTTTTCAGCATCCTGTGAGCGTCACAGCCCTCCGGAAGGATGATCTGATAATTCAGTACCGGTTCCAGCACCGGCATGGCAGAATCCGCCTCAATGCCAAGTCCCTCTCCCGGATATGTTTCGGTAAGACCTGTAACTGCACAGACGGTTCCTGCCTCTGCCTCTTTGAGCATTTCAAATTTTGCACCGGAATAGATACGGATCTGATCTGCCTTTTCCTCCCAGATCTCCTCTGCCGGAATACCATTTCTTCCTGCATTGGTCAGCGTCTCCTTAACCTTCAGGCTGCCGCCGGTGATCTTCATATAAGTGAGACGGTTTCCCTGCTCATCTCTGGCGATCTTAAAGATCCTGGCTCCGAATTCTGCGGGATAGGACGGTACTGCCATGTAGGTCTCCATTCCATGGATAAAAGCATCTACGCCTTCCATCTTCAGGGCAGATCCAAAGAAGCAGGGAAAAAGCTTTCGCTCCAGGATCAGCTCTGCCACGTCCTTTTTTGTGATCGTTCCTGTTTCCAGGAAGCTTTCCAGAAGGTTCTCCTCACACATGGCGATATTTTCCAGAAAATCATCAGTTCCATTTATTTTATCAGAAGCGCCCTGCATTCCGGATATATTCTCTTTTTCTGCTTCACTGGCGTTGTCTTTCAGCTGCATTCCTTCAGCTGACGGAGATTTCCCGGAGTTATCCACAGGATTCACCTTTTTCCCTGCTGCTTCTGCACCGGAGCATTCCAGTTCTCCACTAAAATCCACACAGCATCCGCTTAATTTCTTCTTCAGCTCCTCAAGAAGTCTTTCCCTGTCTGTTCCTTCCTGATCCATTTTATTTACAAAAAGAAATGTTGGGATCTTATACTGTGTCAGCAGTCTCCACAATGTCTGTGTATGCCCTTGCACACCATCTGCTCCGTTGATCACCAGGATCGCATAATCCAGCACCTGCAGGGTACGCTCCATCTCAGCAGAAAAATCCACATGCCCCGGCGTATCCAGAAGTGTCACTTCCATATCCCCCATGGAAAAAACTGCCTGCTTTGAAAAAATGGTGATTCCTCTCTCCCTCTCAAGCTCATAGGTATCCAGATACGCATCCTTGTGATCGACTCTTCCGATTTTCCGGATCCTTCCGCATTTAAAAAGCAGGCCTTCCGATAATGTCGTCTTTCCTGCATCCACATGGGCAAGCACGCCCAGGCTTATATGTCTGTGTTTTATATTCTGAGGTTTTTCTCCCATTGAAAATACCCCTTTCTGTTGTAATGATATCCACTATCATAACATAGAAAGGGGTATAAGTCGAATTTTGTTTCGGTCTGTGATTCAGGAATCCAGGTAGGCTTTCAGCTTCTCCAGATCCTTTTTCATATCTGCTCTTCCTGTCTGGTAGATCCGCTCCAGATTACTCTCATCACGCTCGATCATCGCCGCCTGGATGGGACTGCTCGGACGGATGATATGAACGCGCCCCTCTTTTTCCAGAGAAGCCAGTTCCTCCAGTGTTTCATTATAATGGATATGCCGTTCCTCCAGATCCTTCAGAAAAGCCGGATATTTATGTAATACTGCTTTCAGAAAAAGCTGCATCTTAGGGTTTGCTTTTTTTCGGTACTTCACATCTCTGGTAAGCACCACTACGTTTTTTTCGTATCCCCGGGAAAGCATCCACTTAACCGGGATCGGATCAGACACACCACCGTCCAGAAGTCTCTTTCCCTCAAGCTTCACCGGTCGGGAGGCTATCGGGATCGATGCAGACGCACGCATCCATTCAATATCCTCCACATCTCCGTTGGGACATTCATGATACACCGGTTTTCCTGTATCCAGGTCCGTACACACCACTGTAAATTTCATGGGATTTTCTGCGTAGGTCTGACGGTCAAAAATATCCAGCTTCCAGGGCAGTTCGTAATATCCGAATTCCCGGCTGTATACATCTCCTGTGGTGATCCAGTTCCGGATGCTTGCAAGTCTTTTATCCTTGCAGTACTTTTTGTTATAGCGAAGAACTCTTCCGATCTGCCTGGACTTATAATTGCATCCAAAAACAGCTCCAGCCGATACGCCCACCGCACTGTCTGCGTAAATCTCATTTTCCATCAGAACATCGATCACACCGGCTGTATACAAGCCTCGCATACCGCCGCCCTCCATAACGATACTGAATTTTTTCAATTGTGTTTCTTTCATTTATTTGTCCTCTGTATTCTGTCTGGCAGACTCTGCTGCCCTTATGCTGTCATCTTTATGTCCCATTTATTGTACTTTTTGAATTATATCTGTCTTTTCTGCCATATATCTATATCCATTATCAGAATATCTTGGTTGTCCACTTGCTCATATCCCAGACTTCATTTACCACATCCTGGTAAAATTCCGGTTCATGGCAGATGAGAAGGATACTTCCGCGGTATTCCCGGAGAGCTTTTTTCAGCTCGTCTTTTGCATCTACATCCAGATGATTGGTAGGCTCGTCCAGAAGAAGAATATTGGTGTCACGGTTCACCAGCTTGCAAAGACGCACTTTTGCCTGCTCACCACCGCTTAAAACTCGTACCTGGCTCTCAATATGCTTGGTCGTCAGGCCGCATTTTGCCAGTGCGGAACGCACTTCATACTGGGAAAATGACGGAAATTCCTGCCAGAGCTCTTCGATACAGGTAGTTCGATTCTCACCTTTAACTTCCTGCTCAAAATATCCGATCTCAAGGTTCTCGCCCTGCTCCACACTTCCGGAAAGAGGCTTGATCAGTCCAAGAAGACTTCGAAGAAGTGTTGTTTTTCCTATTCCATTGGTTCCCACCAGTGCGATCTTCTGTCCTCGCTCCATCGTAAAATTCAGCGGCTTGGAAAGCGGCTCATCATAACCGATCACAAGATCATGTGTCTCAAAAAGCATCTTTCCTGGTGTTCGGCCATAACGGAATTTGAACTCCGGCTTCGGCTTCTCTGCTGCCAGCTCGATCACATCCATCTTGTCCAGCTTTTTCTGGCGGGACATAGCCATGTTTCTTGTGGAAACACGTGCCTTATTCCTTGCTACAAAATCCTTCAGCTCACTGATCTCCTGCTGCTGTTTGCGGTAAGCAGCCTCCAGCTGTGCCTTCTTGACCGCATAGACCTCCTGGAAATGATCGTAATCTCCTACATAACGGTTCAGTTCCTGATTTTCCATGTGATAGATAATGTTAACTACAGAATTCAGGAACGGAATATCGTGTGAAATAAGGATAAAGGCATTCTCATATTCCAGAAGATATCTTTTCAGCCATGCAATATGCTCCTCATCCAGATAGTTGGTAGGCTCATCCAGAAGCAGGATATCTGGCTTCTCGAGAAGAAGCTTCGCAAGAAGTACCTTGGTTCTCTGTCCGCCGCTTAGATCCGTAACATCACGGTCAAGCCCAAGATCCAGAAGGCCCAGAGCTCTGGCAACCTCCTCCACTTTGGCATCGATCGCATAAAAATCGTGAAGTGTCAGTTCGTCCTGGATCGTTCCAAGCTCTTCCATCAGACCATCCATCTCGTCAGGATCTGCAGTTCCCAGCTTGTCGCAGATCTCGTTCATCCGTTCTTCTTTTTTGAGAAGAGGATCAAAAGCGGATTTCAGCACCTGGCCGATGGTCATCCCCTTTTCCAGAACTGCATGCTGATCCAGATAGCCTGCGTGGACATTTTTTGCCCACTCTACCTTGCCCTCATCCGGCATCAGTTTTCCGGTCACGATACTCATAAATGTGGACTTTCCTTCGCCATTAGCGCCTACAAGTCCGATGTGTTCTCCCTTAAGAAGCCGGAAAGACACATCTTCGAAAATCGCTCTGTCTCCAAACCCGTGGGTCAGGTGTTCTACATTTAAAATACTCATTTGTTATATTCCTTTATCATTGTGGTTTTTCTGTTTTCCCGGAAGGGATTTTTAATAATGCTATAGTATTATACTTGATATTTTTCTCTGCTGTAAAGTCAAATCTCTGTATACACTGCGATCGGCTGACTGGCAGCTGCTGGTACATCGTTTTTATTTCATAATGATCTTCTTCAGTTTTTCCAGGTCGTCCGTATCAGGATGAGACAAAGCGCAGTCAAAATTTTTGATCAACAGATCAAGATTCGCAGGGTGTTCCGGATTTTCTTTCATTTTTATATATCGTTCACGCACAGACTGGGGCATCTTTCCCTGACACATATACTCTCCGATAACAACATTACCCGGAGCAACAGACTGTCTGACCTGACCGAGGACCTTTTCAAAATATGCCGCACTTGCGCCAAAACCGGCTGTTCCAAACAGAAAAATCTTCTTCCCTTTTAATTTGGATAACAATTCCAGGGTCTTCTTATCTGCATTCCCTTTGTCCGTCCAAAATCCGATATACAGCAGATCGGATCCAGGTACCTGTGAGCCGGTCTCCCCAAAATGGTCACACTTATCTTTTGGCAGCACTTCATAGATCGCCTCAGCCAACTTTTTTGTATTACCGGTTAAGCTGCTGAATACTATTGAATAATTTTCCATCTTCCTACCTCATTATCTTCTGTAAAAATTCTTTTCTTATTTATTATGCCATCTGATCTCACCGTCTAATATGATCGGATAACGGATCAGCTTGTCTGAATCAAGGTTTTCCGCATACATATCTACTGCGGTTATCTGGTGATTATCATATGTGGTATAATAATAGATTCCCTTTGTCGTGTTGCAGCATGAAGTATAGATTGTGATCTCATATGCGCCCTCTGATACCTCACAGCATCCCCGCTGCTGATCAACAGAGCCTAAAATATGGAAAAACTGGCTGACACTTTCGTTTTCCCCATCTCCGGATATTGCGTTTAATTTTGTAAATGCAACCTTTACAAATCTTGACTGGCTTGAAAGATCTCCCGGAATTCCCATTCCGCCCATTCCTCTGCTGTATGGATCCAGCTCCAGCACTCCTGCAAATGTACTTTCCGGCTGCTTTCTGGATACACCCGCATAATTGTTAAGTGCAAACATCTGACCGGGGAATGGAGGATTATTTGTAAGTACGCCAACAGGATCGTCATAGATGTGCATTCCGTCTTTCATGGATTCTACAACGATGCATTCCTCCTTGTCTGCGATCATCCAGTGAAGCTGTGCCGTTGGAAGCTGTTCACTGAAGGGTGTTCCCATAAGCTTCATATTGGAAAGCATCCTCCTTGCTTCAGCCACCGAAGCACACTGGGTAAGGATCCATGGAATAAATTCATATTGCGCCACCTGGACAAGATCCTTATCTGCCTCTGTCACTTCATCTGCATATGCCGCATTCCCCACAAAGTTAAGTCCTGCCATACCCAGTCCCTTTTCATTAGCCGCGTCATAATAAAGCGGATAATCTCCTGCTACAAACGCCATTCCTATGAGAGCATAATGTGTTTTTGATTTTCCTGCATATCGAAAATCGAACTCATAATTTCTTGGGGTTATGGTCACCTCTTCTCCATAGGAAAACTCATAGTCAAGAGTTCTTCCCATATAAAAATCCTTTGTCTGATACGTTGCTGCTGTACACATAGATCTACACCTCTTCCTTACAATAATCCTGCAAATAATCTCATGAAAAGCTGTCCCAGACGAAGATATGCACTGCGTCCTGTACGGTATTGTTCTGTTACTTCCCGACATTCCTTCATTGTTTCTTCCAGGTCATTTCTTATAGATAACACAGCCGGACTGTCTGCCATAAAGCATCCGTTTTCAAAATGATGATAAAGACTTCTGTAATCCAGATTTATGGTTCCGCAGGTTGCCATACAGTCATCTACCACGCTCATCTTGGCGTGACAGAAGCCAGGTGTCCACTCGTAGATCCGCACTCCATTTTTAACCAGTCCATGATAAAAGGAACGTGTAACACTGTAAATCATTTTTTTATCCGGGATTCCCGGTGTAATGATCCTGACATCAACTCCCCTCTTTGCAGCAAGACACAGCGCATGTGTCATTTCATCCGTAATGATCAGATATGGCGTTATAAACCAGCAGTATTTTTCAGCTTTGTTGACCATGCTGATATAAACTTCCTCTCCTACCTGTTCATCATCCATTGGACTATCTGCATAAGGCTGTGCAAATCCGGTCTGAGCTGCCTTATATTCTGATCTTATAAAATATTTGCTGAAATCCTCATTATTATTCCTGTCATTGGCTGCATTCCACATTTCAAGGAATGTTGCTGTCAGCGACTGAACTGCATCGCCTTCAAGACGGATCCCGGTATCCTTCCATTGTCCGTAGGGATGGGTATAATTGAAATATTCATTTGCCAGATTATAGCCGCCTGTGAAAGCTACTTTTCCATCGATCACGGTTATTTTTCGATGATCACGGTTGTTCAGAAATACATTCAGACCCGGCATAAACGGATTAAATACCCGGCAGTGGATTCCGATCTGCTCCATCTTTTTTACAAAATCCGTATTAATAAAGCCAATAGAGCCCATATCATCATAAAACACTCGCACTTCCACGCCTGCCTGTACACGCTCCTCCAGCACTTTCTGGATCTTTTTCCAGGCCTCTGCATCTTCTATCGCATGGTATTCCATAAAAATAAACTTTTCAGCCTTTGACAATGCCGATAATTGTGCTTCTAATCCCTTTACCGCCTCATCATAATAAACAATATCCGTATTCTGGTATACGGGATAACCTGCATTTTTCCAAATATACTCACTGATATTTCCTGCTTTGGGGATTTTATTTTTGATATTTTCCAGTTTTTCCCGATTATCCGGCAGAAGCGGCAGAAGCTTTCTGTCGATATCCGCATATCGTTCTCGCATTTTACGGGTTCCGCCATTTAATCCAATCAGAAGATACAGTGCTACACCCATGATCGGAAACACAAGTATCAGAATGATCCACGGCATTTTCATGGAAGAGGTCTGATCGGATGCATATAGTGCCAGAACCAGAATTCCTGCAAAAACTCTAGTCAGCAGATTAACGATCTCCGCATATTCATTCAGCCTTGTGATCACGATAATGATAAAAGCTGCTTCCAATAAAATACAAAGCACCGAAAAGCATAATCGAATGACACCGTTTTTCGTTTTTGCTCTGCCCTCCAGTGTATCCTGCCTCATAAAACCGCCCCTTTCTGCATTGAATGGGAATTTTCTGTTGTGCGTAAGCCTAACTGAATATTCCTGTTGCGTAATAAAATTAGCAATTATCTTCTATACTGCAAACAGCGCAGCTCTGACCTGCTGATTCTTTGTCCACTGTAATAAAAAATGAAATATGAAGAAAGCCCTGGAAGCTGCAACTTCGAGGGCTTTTGATTTTTTGTTATAAACACTTTAATTCTTTTTTGCCTGCGAGCATTATAGCATATGCAATTTTTCTTCGCAATATACTCTGTATACTTTTTAAGATGTTTTGTGCGGTGGTGTGGAGTATTTTCATGGGTTGTCCTCCTGTAAAAACGTATTTTCCGTTTTTATTTTCCGAATTGCTATTGACACTTTCTCAACAGCAACTGGCTTCAGAGTTATATTGAAAAACGCAAATCATATTTTCCTTTTCCGATTTGATCTGAATTAGCTCTTCTACTTTCTCTACCTTATCAGCAGGCAGCAGTTCGCTGTAGACCTCATCATCAACTGCTCTGTCTATTTTCTTCTTCCTGCTGCACTTCCTACTCATGCAGCTGCTCTTTTTTCTACTCGTCCCCTTTCAGGATTGCTCCATCTTCTTCCCATTCTCACATACCATAGCGTGGAACAGAATCATGTCGGACAGTTCATCTGCAAGTTGGATTTATCTCAAATACGCCGTAAAGAATGCGTTGAGCTTTTCAAACGGAATGATGTCCATCTGATCGTAAAGGTCAGTGTGGTTTGCACCGGGGATAATGAGCAATTCCTTGTTATCGCCAGTCAGCTTGCTGTACGCTGTTTCGCTGAAATAGCGGGAGTGCGCTTTCTCTCCGTGTACCAGCAGCACGGCAGAGCGGATCTCGCTGCTGTATTGCAAGATCGGCATTTCATAAGTACAAAATCCAGTATAACTAGAGCAAGTTTCGCCTTGTGCTACAAAAATATATTTTTGAGCATCGGCAACTTGTTGGGGATTCCGTTCCTCAATCCCACGGCAATAGCATCATAGATGCGGTCTTTGGAATCCTTCAGCTTACCAAAAGAAGGAAAAACACATGGGTAAAAAGAAGAAAGAATTCCCACCATCCAAGGAAGTGAACTTCCATTTTCGAATGACAAAGGAGCTGTATGAGGTGCTTCAGACAGAAGTTGCATCTGTAGATATGACATTATCTGATTATGTTCGCAAGCTTCTCACCAGCAGAAAGCCCATCATCAAAAAAACGTATCGAAGTAGTCTTCAATAATCCGGAAATCCTGCAGATTTTCCGTAACCTGGAAGCCTGCGGTAATAACCTTAATCAGATTGCAGCTTACTTGAATGATGGCGGAATAATGACAAATTAAATGTGGAAAGATATCAAAGAATGTATTTCGGAACTGTATGCCGGACATGAATTCTTCTTTTGACAACGCTCCTTTCTTCTCGCTATCCTCATTGAAGCTATCGTTACCTGCAGTCTCCATTGCAGATAGCAGGGAATTCTCGGTAAATGTTTTCGGCAAACTTGTGAAATGCTGGCTTGCCGAAACATTTTCACAGACAAAGGTCTGCCCCTCTGACAAAAGCGGGATTTCCTTCTCCACTTTCGAAACCGTAAGTTTTTTCATTTTTCGAAAGTGATCTTCGAATTCCTTCCAACCTGGATTCAGGACAGTCTTTCCTTTTGCCAGAAACTCCTCCCCGCCGCAGCTGACTCTGATCCCTGTTTCTGAAATGCGCTGTTTCGCTCCAGTTGCCATCAAGAGTTGCATAGAAATCAATAGAAGAATGTCTTTTTCTCCCTTAGAAAGCTTCTCGAACTCCTGCTTTTCAAGCTCTACCGTTGGGATAATGGCATGATGATCGGATACCTTGCTGTTATTTGTCACGCGACCAATATCTACCTAAGCGGAAACCTGGTAGGAAATGTTAAATACCTTTCTGACCATCCAAACCATATGCTCTGTCGTATCTGCCATATCCTCTATCAGGAACTGGCTGTCCGTTCTCGGATAAGTCACCAGTTTTTTCTCGTAAAGGCTCTGGGTAAACTCCAGTGTTTTCTGGGCTGTGTATCCGTAGTAACAGTTAGCCTCTCTCTGCAGAGTGGTCAGATCATAAAGCTTTAACGAGCTGATGGTCTTCTCAGTGCTCTTTGCATAGGTGACAATTGCCGTCTGATTTCGACATTTTTCGATCAGTTCTGCCATCTCATTCTAATCAAAGAGCTTCTCCTTCATCACCTCCAGATCATCCAGATGAAAATGCACATTCCAGTATTTCTGCTTCTGAAAGCCCTTAATCTGATTCTGTCTGTCAACTAGCATGGCAAGAGTCGATGTCTGCACTCGGCCTACTGTCAGCTTCGCAAAGAAAATCGACCCGAAATATATAATGCTCCTCATGCAACTCTTCCTTCATTTTTCATTAAAAAAGGCCGCTCACCCGTGGGCAAACGGCCATGACAATTATTTGATGTAAAAGAAATAGACAACTAAGCCTATATGGACAGCACTTATAAGAAACATACCTATATTGTACACAAAATTCTGTACTTCCATAACAGCATTGCAAGACCAATCTTCTTTAAAATTGAAAAGAATCTTTGCAATTACACCGCCTGTTGCACCACCTAAAATCAATATTGGTATAAGGATTAAATCAGGAATCAGATAGTTCCCATGAGGTGCAATATAATATGACGATTTCCTAATAATCACCAAAATAAATCCTATTATATTAATAATTATCAGATAAGCACCTATCCATCCCGCTCTGTCAATCGCACAATTCCAAACATAAGCAAATATGTTTTCAACTCCAATCATTGTCACAATTAACACGAACTGGATAATAAACATAACAGGCGGTAAAAATGCCAGAAATTTGTGTAACCAACTTCGTAATTCTCTATATTCTATATCACAAAAGAAATTACCTAAACAAGCACCAAATGATCCCCCTGCAATCGGAAGTAGAATCAATGCGAAAGCTGATAATCGACTAGATGAATCCTCAGCTTCTTTAATGTAAACGGCTAACGTTGCTATATTGATGATAACGAGATACGCAATTGCGATGTATCCATAAAATGGCATAATCAAGAACTTCCTTCCTAATCTTCGGTTAAATCTCCACCTCTACAAAAATCTGCCAAATCAAAATCAGAATAATGTTCTTTTTTCCCTGGGCGGAATATTTCATCGTACCAAGTTGTTATTCCATCAATAATTCTTACACTATTTCCACATTCAGGACATGTATACCATGCCCATCCATCAAATCCTGTCATTTTTGCACCACAAGATTTGCATATTGGATAATCAGGGTCACTTTCATCAGGGATAGGTAGATACTCCTTTTCACTCTCTTCAGAACCAGATTTCTGTGCTGCTAAGCATACAACTCCTGCAACTGCCGCTACAGTTCCAACGATTTTTCCAGCAGTAATCAAGCGTTCTTTAGCCTTAGCTCTCCTTTGCTCCTTGCAATCATCGCATAGAGAAGAATCAGGATTTGCGAGTGGTTTCCCACAATCTGTACACATCCCCTTGATATTATCAAACGTAATATCATTTTCATAACTACATTCAGTACAAATATGTCGCGAAGACTTTTTGTCAAATCCATCCTGATTATTCAAGTAACTATTGCATTCATCGCAGAACCAAAATACAAAATCATCAAGAAATTCTTTTTCTGTAATGCTATATCCGCACTCATTACAAATCCAGGATTGCTTTGTTTTACTAAAAGTCATTTTTTTATGACAAATAGGACATTCTATCCAGCGTTTTATTCTTTTGATATACGTATATGTCAGTTTATCTGTTATGCTCATTTGAATCCTCCTCTCGTAATTCTTCTATTTCCTTAAGCATCTGTTTGAACTCATTAATTCGCTGCTGTTCTGACTCTATTTCCGTTTTAAGATGCTCTATACTTTTCTGCTTTCTACGTATTGTGTCTAAAGAGTCATTTATGTTTGCTTGAAGCAATCTTGTTATCTCTGAAACATTAACTTGTGCGTTTTTAAGTTCGTCATTCTTTTTTATTTGCTTTGCAAACAATCCTCCAACAATTGCTGCTGTTGCTGTTGTAAGTCCGATTGGAGTTACCAATAGACCAGCTGCAACACCTGCATATTTAGGAGATGTCTTTAAAAAGGCATCTAACATTTGCTTTGTAACAACATTACCGCCCTTTCTTGATTCTTGAATCGCTTCCAGTTTTCCGGACCGAATCCATCTACGTACAGTTTCTGGATTTGTATTTAGCATTTCAGCAATTTCCTTAACGCTATATGTATCCACTTTGCCACCTCCTACGCCATTAATATAACGCAACATTTGTAGCATTACAAGGATTATGTAGTATTAAAATGTAGCATTTAATACATAATCTCTTTTAATCTTCCATTAATTACATACCTTGCCTCCTCAAAATTGAAAGCACAGGTAGACAGTGTCACGATCCAATCAGAGGTCTTCAGCTCCATCACATTGGTTGTAAAATCAGACCTTCCACAAATTTCCCTCAACCACTTTGCAAACTCCTGCTTACCTCCAAGATTGATCATATAGGCTGATGAATCTGCCGTAGTCACATAGCCTGCGGAGATTTCCAGCTGATACTGCTTTTCTCCAATAGTCAGATACATGACTGAATAAGCATATAGTAGGTTTGATATGCATACTTGATCAGGCTGGTAAACTTCTTTCCGCTGGCCATGTGGTGACCGTAGATGATGGTATTGTCATCTGTGAAAACAGGATATATTTTAGACTTTTCTAGTGCCTAATGCCTTTTCCATCCAGATTAATAATTGATGTCTTTAGTCCTCACCTTGACATGGACACCACGAAATCCCCGGCAAAAACGACCATTTCCTACTAAGATATTCTTGTCATAAGTCATTCCATAATCAGCTGACCTTTCCTTAAATCTCCTTGCAAAGGATCTTTGCCTTCCTAATCGGCTCTTGCAAACTTGTCAGTTTCCAGTTTCTGAAGGCTTCCTGAATTCATGTTATGACCAAATATTTTTTTAATTCTGCCAATACGGCTTTTTCCTTCACCGCCTTTTCCGATAATCAGCAGCATCTTCTGAACGCTATTGCTGGGAATGAGACAATATCCCATAAACTCCTGCAGGCAGACAATATCATCCGCTTCGAGCAATCCGTCCAGGAATGCCAGCCATTTTTCAGGTTTAGGTACATCCTTGTTATAATTGACCGTCAATCGGTTTTGCGTCCATTCCTTCTGATTTAATATACTTCTGATTTACAAAATAGGTTCCATTCTTAAAATGAACCCTGTCCTCTTTTATAGGAAGTGGATCTGAACGGGTATACATGTTAAATCCACTAAAAATAGCCGTTACTTCCGCTGGACCAATGGTATTCAATAATATCCAAAATTTCTTTAAAAGATGGAAGTAGTCACTGTATACTCGAAAAAAACGAATCTGTTGCTCGTGAAAGAATTGATCCAGTGTCTGTTTCTTTTGTTTTGGTTTTTGATAATCTTTCGTCTTGTTATAACTCTGGTATTTTTCATAAGGTACAGAAAAATCCTCTGCCAGTTTTTCAAAAATCCTCTATTTCGGATTTTGTGAAAATAAAAAAGCCGATGCAATTTCACCTTTTACAAAAGTCCAAACACATCGGCTCAATCTTTTGACCTGATCGGTCATTATTCATTTTTTTCTTACTGGCTCATATAGTCCATTTTTCATAATGAGCAAAATAAAAGGCACTGACTGTTTTTTATGGT